>Ga0182024_10013915_pt1 | contig 15623 bp, 13 predicted proteins | sample P32metaG_FD_120480 | JGI IMG/M metagenome (GOLD analysis project Ga0182024, IMG submission 120480) | Permafrost microbial communities from Stordalen Mire, Sweden - P3-2 metaG (Illumina Assembly) | ecosystem: Environmental > Terrestrial > Soil > Wetlands > Permafrost | place: Sweden: Stordalen... | reverse complement strand
TTGCTGCTGTCTTTCCGCTGACCGCATTTTTGATGGCAGGCTTAATCGCCGTGGCATCCCTGATGACCGCACCGGTGGCCCGTGCTGCGCAAGGGGCTCGCAACCTTGAGGAGGTCGTCAAGCAGCTGGACCGGGAAGCCGCGGAATTTCAAAGTCTGACTGCCGATGTGGAACGGACCAAGGTTACCGTCGTGGTGAACGACCACTCGACGGAGTCCGGGCAAATGGAAGTTCGGCGCGACGATAAGATGCGCATTGATCTGACGATGCCCGATCCGCGGACCATTTTGCGCGACGGAGATCACCTTTATATTTTCAATCCCAAGATCAATCGCGTGGAAGAGTACGACCTCAGCAAGCATCGTGCGCTGGTAGATCAGTTTCTGCTTCTAGGCTTCGGGACTTCGGGCGAAAGCCTGAAGGCGAGCTACGCGATAATGCTGCAGGGAGAGGAGACGCTCGGTACCCAGAAAGTGGTGCGACTTGAACTGGTCCCTAAGGCTCCCGATGTCCGTAATGAGATTTCAAAAATCGATCTGTGGATTGATGAAGCGACATGGCTCCCCGCCCAGCAGCAATTCTTCGAAACTGGTTCGGGCGACTATTTTGTTATTCGGTATACGAACGTCAGCCGCAACGCGCGCCTGGCGGATTCACGATTTAAGCCGCACTGGCCCAATGGTGTCACCAAGGTGAAGCCACAGAGCTAATGCCGGCCTTCCGTTTCGTTATTTCTGGCTTGCTCGTTTAGGTCAGTTTTAATTTCTTTTTTCCCAGCGAGCCGCCGCTCCGCATCGAGCAAGGCCTGCTTGCGCTCAATTCCCCACCGGTATCCGCCGAGCGCCCCGCCTTCACGCACCACGCGATGGCAGGGAATGAGCACACACACAGGATTCGTCGCGCAGGCGCGAGCCACCGAACGGGTCGCTGTCGGATGCCCGAGCATGCGCGCCAATTCGCTGTAAGAACGGGTGGCACCGTAAGGAATCCGCTGCAAAGCCTCCCAGACGCGCCGCTGAAAGGCCGTCGCGGCAACGTCAATTGGCAGATCGATCCGCGGCTGTCCGCCAGCAATGTGGCGCACAAGTGTCCTGACCCAGCGAGAAACTTTCGTGGGTTGATTTCGGATGTCCGCTTGCGGGTATTCTTTGTGGAGTGCGGCAACCAGGGGCAGATCGGTATCTCCAAGATAAATGGCGCAGATTCCGCGAGGCGTGCCTGCCACGAGAATGCGACCAAGCGACGTTGCCGACGTCGCATAGCGAATCTCCATTCCGCGCCCACCTCGCCGGTAAGTGGCAGGGGTCATACCTAAGTGGCGGTCCGAGCGCTCGTACAGACGACTCGGCGCGCCGAATCCAGATTCGTACAGAGCTGTGGTCACGTCATCTCCCTTTCTAAGCTGTTGTTTCAGCCGCCGCACGCGGACAGCATCCGCATAGGCGCGGACGCTGATGCCCGTGAACTTCCGAAATAAGTGATGCAGTCGAGCAGGATGCACCCCGGCCTCCTTTGCAACCGTCCGGAGTCGTGGCGGACCGTCCGATTTCCGTTCGATGACCATGCACACACGCTTGATGAGCACGGCCGCATCGGAACTTTGATTGCGTGCAACGCCGCGCGGATGACAACGGAGGCATGCACGGAAACCCTGCCGTTCAGCGGCGTCTGGAGTTTCAAAAAACACCACATGCTTTCGATTCGGGCGCCGGGAAGGGCACGACGGTCTGCAGTAGATTCCGGTCGATCGCACGGCGTACACAAAAGCGCCATCGAAGCGCGCATCTCTCTGAATGACTGCTCGCCAATGGCGCGGCAAGGCCGAGCGTACGGACGAATTGGTCGTGCAAGCCGCATTCGGGGAGCTCTTCATTTTCGATTTAATTTCATTATACGCAGCCAGACCTCTTTGACAGGTCCCGCCGACGGTCCAATCACAAATCGCGAAGGCCGGGTTTGACTTACAAGAGTCGACCGCGAAATCTGTTCACGAAAACTGACCGCCAGACCAAGATACGCGCACGGCCCCGGTGCATGCTATCCGTTTCGTGCAATCAAACCTTGCGGGCTTAGGGTGGCCAGCGTGGCTAGCCCTTGTTCTTTTCGCAACTACGTCTACCAGCACAATTGACCCATGCCTATCTGCTTGACATAGTGGCAGCAGCAACTGGGAAGATTCGCCGATAGGCGTGCAGAATGGTTATGGATTTCGCGCGAACTGGGATGTAACTGAAGAGCATCCAAGAATCTGGAGACCGAGAAAAGTCAACCTATCGCTTCCGAACGGCGGGACTACAACTTTGCTCATGAGATGCAGCATAACAGTATAACTGGCGAGCCCACTCATTCCCGACGCGCGCATGAACGGCGAGCTTATACTCGCGCGCGACTATCGCTTCCGCTGAAGGTACAACGGATAGCGGGTCAGCGCGGCTTGCCCGCCTGTTTGCATACCGAAGATATCAGCTCGAACGGTGTTTTTTTTCTTTACCCACAACACATCGAACCGGGAACGCCCCTCGAACTTGAAGTGTTGCTGATAGATCGCGTTCTTGGGCGGGCCACGGTTCGCATGCGCATCCTCGCGCATATCGTGCGCGCGCAGGATTCCTCCAAGCACGGTTGGCACGGACTGGCAGCGACGTTCGACGATATCAGCTTTGTGCGCGACGAAGTTAAAACGCCAGGTTAGTCGCGGCCGCTTCGTCGAATCGTTGGCAGGCACCCTCCCCACACTCTCTGATACGATGGCCATCCGATGGTCACACGAATGCCGCTGCGTGCCGTTATTTTCGATTGGGACGGCACGCTCCTGGACTCCTACCACGCGGATGCGGGCGCTTACCTGCAGATGTTTGGCGCGCTGGGTATTCCGTGGGGACTGGGAGAGCTGGCGCAGCATTATTCGCCCGACTGGCATAACGTCTATCGCGCAGCCAAGGTTCCGCTTGAAATGTGGGGCGAAGCCGACCGGTTATGGCGGCATTTTTACCGCGCCCAACGTCCGGTGCTGCAGCCGGGAGCGCGCAGCGTCGTTCAGGAGCTGTCGCACAAGTACCGTCTGGCATTGGTCACGAGCGGCAGCGGAGGCCGGGTTCGCGCACAGTTGCGGGCATTTGCGTTCGAATCGCTGTTCCCGGTGCGGGTATTTGGGAATGAAGTCCCACATCGCAAACCGCATCCCGCGGCGCTGCTTATCGCTCTGCGCAGGCTCGAGCTACAAGCAGCCGCATGCGTGTACGTCGGTGATGCGCCGGAAGATGTGGCGATGGCTCGCCGCGCCGCCGTCCCTTCCGTGGGCGTGACAGGTCATTCGCCCGTTCCCGATAAACTTCGCGCCTCACGTCCTGACGGGTTGATTTTGAGGATCGCCGAACTGCCGCGTTTACTGGCGGGGTATTAGCACATTGCCAAGCATTAAATGAACATTGATCCGGGCGTACCACGATGCGGACATACAGCGACGCGGACGCACAAGATGACCAGCCCAACAGGTCAGCGAGATGGATTCGCGGCTGGTTCTGAGGCGGAGGCTGGCTCTGGCGGGACGGAGGGTTTCGCTGCCGAGATTAGCTGGTAATCATTCCAACGGATAATGAGTCGCACCTGGACCGAACCGCTTTTGGTGCTGGCGGAGCTGTCCGACCGCGAATAAGCGGGCAGCCAATATTTATTCGAAACCGGCTGGCGGTAGGTCTCATAGATGGTGAAGGGCAATTCCGGCGGGCTCACGTCTCCCGTTTCCGTGATCCATTTGCCGTAGGTCTTCACAATCGCCAGGTCTCGGTTGTCGACCCAAACCAGCCCGCTGAAGTAGGCGCGACTTCGCTCGAGTTGCTTGGGCGTAACGCGGAAAACGTATGTCGTCAATTCATCGAGCGGCTGCGTGCCTTCGTAAGCAATTTCATACTTGGATAGTTGCTCTGTAACCAGAGGGAATTCGGGGATTTTGGCCAGTGCCTCCAGTGCGTCGCGTTCGAGGCTGAGCACCCTGAGGGTGGAGTCTTGTCCCCCGCTGGCTTTTTGTGAGCGCGTGCCGTCGGCCGCGACGACGGGAGTGGAAACCACCTCGGCCTGACCCGCGGGCTTGCCGTCGGGGCCAATCTCCTCCACGCGGACAAGCTTGACATAGGTGTAACCCGCACGTGCTCGTGCGAACTCGTCCTCCTGCGTCGCGAACCGCCGGATGATTTCATCGCTCGGAATAGGTGGCGTATCCGGCATGGGCGTGGCCGGAATGCGGATCACATTAGGTGGTTTTGGCGGCAGTTGAGGTCCCGTCGGGCCTTGTGCAGCAAGCGGCGAAGACTTCCCGATCAGGAATGCAATGCAGGCTGCGGCGATCGCGAAACGCAGGATTGTATGACGCGGGCTCACGGAAAGTGTCACGGGGGATTTAGATGCGTTTACCGGTTTCACGGGTTTTTGCCAAAGCCTAAATTCACGAAAAACGCCTTGGCAAGGAATCCTTCAGAAGTCTCTCAAGCCGAGATTACTGAGCCTTCACACGCTCTTAGTGTATCGCAGCGTATGGATAATGGCATCGCAGGCGGGCAAGATCGAGGGGACCAACGATAGAGCTGGCGGCGATAGGGCTGGCAAACTGTGCATGCGAGAAGCTTTGCACGCTGCGAGCATCAAGACCTCTGGTAAAATCGCGGGCTCGCGGCGGAGACCGCGATCGCGCGCAACCTGTGTCGGACGAGAAGCGAGCCAAGCGTATGTTCGTGTCAGGCCGCGTTCAGGGCGTCGGTTACCGCCAGTTTGTGCACGGCGCCGCTGAGCGCATGGGCGTTGCCGGCTACGTTCGCAATCTCGCAGATGGCCGGGTGGAGGTCTATGCGATTGGTAGCGACGCACAATTGCGCGCGCTGCTCGAGGAGCTGCGACGCGGGCCCCGGCACGCCATCGTCGAGGAAGTTGGGGAAACCGGCGCTGAAGTGGCCCCAGAATTCGTGCTGCACTTTTCTGTGAAGTATGACGATTGAAGGCGAAGAACTGCGGAATTGAACTCGATAGAGAACGCGCATGGAAGTCGATAGAGAAACCACAGGCTGGTTTCAAGAGCAATGATTCGGGCGCCGATTGCGGACGCCAATTCTCGAGGCAGGAATGGACGATCTTAGAAAACTCATTCGTGAAGTTCCCGATTATCCAAAACCCGGCATCTTATTTTACGATCTCACGACGCTGCTCAAGGACAAGAGCGGCTTTCACACTCTCGTGGACCGACTGTGCAACCATTATGCCAACCGCAAAGTAGACATTGTCGTGGGCATTGAAGCACGCGGTTTCATCTTTGCGCCGGCCCTGGCATACCGTCTGGGTGCTGGTTTCGTTCCCGTGCGCAAGCCCAAAAAACTTCCGGCAAAAATCACGCAGGTCTGCTATCAGCTCGAATATGGCACCGATACCCTGGAGATCCATCAGGATGCCATTCAGCCCGGAGAGAGCGTTATCATCAGCGACGATTTGCTGGCCACGGGAGGCACCGCCGCTGCGACGGTGCAGTTGGTGCGGGAACTGGGTGGGGTGGTCGCCGGAGTAGCCTTCGCCGTGGAATTAACGTTTTTGAACGGCCGCGCGAGACTGCCCGGTTTGGATGTTTTTTCGCTGCTTCAGTACGACCGATAGAGAATCGCCGCTGGAATTAGCCGAACAGGACCGACAGCGATGGGACCTGCCTTCACAATCAGGCTGCCCCTTCAAAGCGAATCATCCTGTTCGGGGTCAGTTGCGCCGTGAAGTTGCTCGATCGATTTCGCTTCAGACGCGACAGCGGCCGGCCGGTCTTTTGTTACGTTCCCGCTCCTTTCTTGTTTCCCACTTCCCTGCTGCCCGGCGGGAGCAGTTTTGGCGCTACGCTGCCGCACGACTTCAAACAGAGCAATGCCTGCCGCGACGGATACATTGAGCGATCGCACCGGGCCGCTCGTGGGAATCGAAACGAGAAAATCGCAGCGACTTCGTACCAGTTCGTGCAAACCTTTTCCTTCGCCACCGAGCACCAGGGCGACGGGACCGGCAAGGTCCACGCTCGTGTGGGACCGCTCTGAACGCTCGTCAAGACCCACCAGCCAATAGCCTGCCGCTTTGAGTTGTTCCATAGCGCGCGATAGATTTGTCACGCGCGCTACGGGCAGATGCGCGACGGCTCCCGCCGAAGCGCGCGACGCTGCTTCGGTCAAACCCGCGGAACGCCGCTCGGGGATAATTACGCCACTCGCACCGGCGGCCAGTGCGGTGCGGATGATGGCTCCGAGATTCTGCGGGTCCTCGACGCCATCGAGCAACACCAGCAACCCCGGCTGCGCGGCGGAATTCCTGCTCGCGAGCAGTCCTTCGAGCGAGGTAGACGCACGAGCGGAAACCAGCGCCACCACGCCTTGATGCTCGCGCGTCCCCCCGGCGCGATCGAGTTGCGCGCGCTCTTCAAACCGCACGGGCACTCCGGAACGCCTGGCCAACTGGACAATTTCGTCGAGACGACCGCCATGGCGTCCGCGCCCTACGATCACCGTCTGTAAAGGCTGTCCGGCGATCAAGGCTTCGCGTACGGCGTGGATTCCAGTAATTTTGTCCATAGCGTGTGAAGTGTGTGTGCGGAAGACCGCTCGAGCGCTACTGGCCCAGCGTTGCAATCGCTTGTGCGGCAATGGCCTCGCCACGGCCGACGGCATCGACGCCTTCGTTTGTTTTCGCTTTCAGATTGATGCACGCGATCTCGATGCGCAACGCGGCTGCCAATGCTTGTCGCATGGCTGGAAAGTGGGGAACGAGCTTCGGTCGTTCACTGATGACCGTGGCGTCGATGTGCACGATTCGCAGGCTTCGATCGTCCAGAAGCATTCGCGCTCTTTCGAGGAATCGCAAGCTGGCCGCATCCTTCCATTGCGGATCGGTATCGGGAAAATGCGTGCCAATGTCACCCAGTCCAGCGGCGCCAAACAGTGCGTCACAAATGGCGTGCGTCAACACGTCGCCATCGGAGTGCCCGGCTGGACCCTTGTCGAACGGCACGTGCACACCGCCCAAGATCAACTTACGGCCAGCCACCAAGCGGTGCAGATCGTATCCGATGCCGGAGCGGTTCATCGGCCCGCGCGCTCCTCGGCGAGATAAAACTCGGCAAGCGCCAGATCGCCGGGGCGGGTTATCTTCAAATTGCGCTCGGATCCCAGCACCACGTAAACATCGTGGCCCAGGCGCTCGATCAGGCCTGCCTCGTCGGACGCGGTGACGCCGTCTGCCGCGGCCTGCGCAAAGGCAGAGCGGAGGAGCGCCGCATCGAATGCCTGAGGGGTTTGCGCGAGCACCACGCGTTCCCGTGGGATCGTAGCGGTGATAAGCGCGACGTCGCCCGGGAGGCTGGCGCGTTTCACTTCTTTCACCGTGTCCATGGCCGGAATCCCCAGAATGACAGCCCCGCGCAGCTTAGCCTCCGCGATTACACGATCCACCTGTTCGCGTGTCACGAGTGGACGAACCGCATCGTGCACCAATACCACTCCAGTGCCGCTGGCCACCTGGGCCAGAGCGTTTTCCACGGACTGCTGCCGGGTGTCGCCTCCGCGCACGACACGCACCGGGCGCCCCAGCCGCTCTTCTCCAATCCGCGTGGAGAGGGCGTCCATCTCTTCCGCGCGCGTGGCGATCAGAAACTCGTCGATCGCGCGGCATGCGGCCAGCCGCCGCAAGGTGAAGACGATAACCGGTACCCCATCGAGCAATCGAAACTGCTTGCGCGAATCGGCGCCCATGCGGGTGCCGAATCCAGCGGCGGGCAAAATGGCGATTGTGCGAGGCATCGTTGTATTCTTCCAGGGCTCTTCCGGGCGCTTCACGCCGGTGCGGGTAACCGCGGGAAAAGGGGCCAGAAGTTTATCATCAAACGGTCCGTGTGGGCGGTCCCTGTGAGCTGTCCCTGCGGGCGGGCGGTCCCTGAGGAGATTAGCGGCCGTTATATGTGCGGATCAACCGAATGGTGTGGCGCAACCAGACGCTGGCTTCATCGTTGTAAGAACAAAGCTCCAGAAGATGTGGGGTGCAGATCTTCTCCCGCTCGCTCAAGACTGCGTTGGATCCGGGGCGACACGGGGGAGCTGTTCGATCATCGGCGATTGCCCCGATATTCCCGCGCCAGAACCGTTCGGCAGGCGGGCCGCGTTGTCGCTGCCTTGTGTTGCAGCGTGCCGCGACAACTCGCCGCGATCGTCATAGCGTCCAAAAATCATTTTGCCCGCAGTGGTTTGATGAACGGATGTCACGGTAATGTCGACCGTCTTATTGATGGCTTTACGACCACCGTCTACTACAACCATCGTGCCGTCATCAAGGTAAGCGACGCCCTGATTGTATTCCTTGCCCTCGCGCAGGATGAACACGCGCATGGATTCTCCGGGCAGCACTACGGGCTTCAGGGCATTGGCCAACTGGTTGACATTGAGAACGTCGATGCCTTGAAGCGTCGCCACTTTGTTCAGGTTGTAATCGTTGGTTACGATCTTCGCGTCGTAGCGCTTGGCCAGCTCGATCAGCTTGAGATCCACTTCGGGAATCTGCGGGTAATCCTCTTCGGTGATCTCCACCTCGAGGTGCGCCATTTTCTGGATTCGTTGCAGCACTTCGAGGCCACGACGCCCCCGCTGTCGCTTCAGGCTGTCCGATGAGTCGGCCACAAGTTGCAGTTCGCGTAGCACAAATTGTGGAAGCAGCAAGACGCCATCGAGGAAATGCGCCTCGCAAATATCGGCCACGCGTCCGTCAATGATCACGCTGGTATCGAACACCTTCGGCTGCCGCCGGACGCTCTGTTCGCTGCCAAACAGCCCGCCAAGAGCCTGCAAATTCAGCATATCGCCCTTGTTCGCTCCGATGACCAAGCCGATATAAGTCATCACCAGCATCAGGGAAACTCCGAGAAACGATCGAGAACCCTCTGGAATCGACGTGCGCGCAAGAACCAATCCCATCAGGTACGCACCGAGGATGCCCAAGATCGACCCTACAGCAGCGCCGATCAGGCGCCGCAAGCTCGCCCGCTGCAAGCGAATCTCAAACAGGAAAACCGCAATCGAAAAAAGGAGACCGACGATGGCAGCGGCCGTCGGCGAGAGGCCAAAGGGGTGAAAATGATAGCCGGTAGCTACGCAAGCGGTGGAGAAAATCAGCCTCACTGTAAACTGATCCCACCAAGTACCGAAACGAACGTCTCTTTGCGGTTTAGCGGTGTGGATTGCCGTTTCTGCTGCGGTACGGATTGGAACGGGCCCCGGAGTCGTATCTCCGGGACCTTGCGAGGGCCGGACATAAGGGCGTGGCATGAGAAAACCTCATCGAGTGAGAATAGATAGTTTTAGAATAAATATTCATCTATGAACTTACATCGCTTACTGAAAATGAATCCCGGTAACGATCAACAATGAATGACCCGGATATGGCGCTAGAACAAGTAAAACCGCTCTCCGACCGCCACTGCAGTGCATTCTAGCACTGGAGTCAAGCGTCAGCGCGCGATTCAGGACCGGACGGGCGCCTGACCCCGCAGATCTGCTATACGACTGTAATCTGGGGTATCGCTTAACGTCGGCTAGGGCAGATAAAAGCGCGGAACACGTTTTCCCAGCGCACAACATAAATCAGAAGTCACGGTGCCCACTTGCTGGGCCACTGCGGATACGTATTGCGATGCTTTGCCGTCAGCCCCGTAAATCGTCGCGACATCGCCCAAGCGGACCTCGGGGATCTCGGTGACATCAGCGGTGATTAAGTCCATCGATATCGTACCGACCAGCGGTGCAAATTTTCCTCGAATGATCACCCGGCCGCGATTCGTAAGGGCGCGGGGCACCCCGTCGGCATACCCCGCTGAGATGACCGCAATCCGCGATGGACGCTGTGCCACCCAGCGGTGGTTGTAGCCTACGCCCTGGCCAGCGCAGATGTCCCGCAGGGAAATGAGGCGCGAACGCAAAGCCAGCGCGGGCTGCAGGGGCAGCGTAGTATCGGCAGTGGCAGTACGCTCCGGCGGATCGTAGCTTTGGTGGTATCCGTAAAGCACCAACCCGGGCCGTACCATGGTGGCCCAGGTATCGGGGCGCAAAGCGACAGCCGCGCTGTTAGCCAAGTGCACGAGTGGCGCGGACAACTGCAGCGCTCGAATGCGCTCTAACACTTCCTGAAAGACTGCATGTTGCTCTTCGGTTTGCCGGTTGCTGAATATTTCCGAGGAGGCAAAGTGCGTGAAGATACCCTCGAAAAACAGATGTGGGCATCGTGCCAGCGTGCGTGCGAAGGCCGGCAACTCGGCGGGCGCGACACCCAAGCGGTTCATGCCCGTCTCCACCTTGAGATGAAAGGGCACTCTTTGCCGGCGCACGCGAGCAGCCGCCCGCTCAAGTAGCAGCAATTGCTCACAGCGGGTGATTGCTGGCGTAAGCCGATGGCGTAGGAGGCGCTTCTCCTCGCCTGGCCAAAACCCGGTCAATACCAAAACCGGCTCGCGGATGCCGCCTTCTCGCAACTCACTGCCTTCGGCGGTGCAAGTGACCCCAAACCAGTCGGCGCCGGCCCGGGACAGAGCGGTCGCTACCGGCACTGCACCGTGGCCATACGCGTTACCCTTCACCACCGCCAGCAGTTTCGCGGGGACGCTACGAGGCCTTCCGCTCTCAGGAAGGCCTCCGCTCGCATTTGCCGCATGCACATGCCGACGGATGGCCCGTAAATTATGCGCTAGAGCGCTCAAACGAATTTCGGCCCATACTGGACGGCCGTCGAATTGAATTCCGCGCTGCATTTCGGCCCGTCGAGAGTAATCCAAAAATGGGCAGCGGCAAAATCTGGACAGCGGCAGCGTGGGCCGTATGGTAAACATGGCGGGCATACCGCTGACGTCGGCTCACTTATGCGGGGGGGGGCCTTACCGCTTTAACAGGCGGTGGAACGACATATACGGTTGCGCTGATTGTTCAGCCGAGGGATCCCGCCTATGGAAACGCAACCAAATGCCCCCGTGCGGCGTCTGAGTTTTGTGGTAGCTTTATCCCGTCCAAAGGATGCGCCTGCCAAAACCAGTTCGTAGTCTCGCTTTTGTCGCGGCAATTTTTGCATTGCTTCTATTCGGCACTGCTGCCGGTGAGGCGTGCGAGGCCTGGCAACATCACGAATGTGCCGCCAATCCGCTTTGCCCGATATGTCATCTGGGGCAACAGGTGGCCGAATCTGCGGCGGGCGGTCTGCCGGTAGCCGCGCCCGAGCGGCTTGGATTGCTAGCAGCACCGCAGGAGCCGCTGTTCGTCTCCGATTTTCGTTCTCCGCTATTCGTCTCGCGCGCCCCTCCCGTTTTCTGAGCGATTGATTCAAGAGTAGCAGCGCTTTTGTGACGCTGCCGGGAACGTCATTCCCGCAATAAGCCGCCGTATGCGCGTGGCTTTTCCAGCTCCGAATTCCGCAACGCTTCAGCTTTTGACGCCTCCCCGTTTAGCTGGGAGGGAAATGGATTTGACGATGGGTCCTCATCGCAGTGCGCGCTGCAGAGTCCGTGATGATTTGACGGGTTTTAGGTCCCGGTGCACGGGAAGGATTATTGTCGCGGCTATGGCCGTTTGCGTGGGCTTGACGCTGACGGCGGCTGGACAGAACCCCGCTCCCGCGGCGCCCCCGAATCAGCCGTTGGCGCCTCCGCAGCCGCTGGCGACTCCTCCGGCGGGCCCTCCTCCTCCGGTCCCGCCCACTCCCGTGCTGCCGCCTCGCCCGCCTCAGCCACCGCCTGCAGCACACGTCACGCTGGACCGGGCCATCGAGCTAGCGCTCCAACACAACCACACACTGCTCGCTGCCCGCACGATGATCGACCAAAACCGGGCCCAGGAAACCACCGCCTTCTTGCGCCCGAACCCAGACATCAGCTGGGACGCTCAATTCTTACCATTCTTTTCACCGCAGGTATTTTCGGCCGATTACCTCAAAAATAATGCGCAATTTGACGTGGGCATCGACTACCTGATCGAGCGCGGGAAAAAACGCCAGCGCCGTTTGGACGCGGCTCGCGACCAGACTGCCGTCACTACGGCTACGGTGTCGGACAACGAGCGCACGGTCACTGCAAGTGTTGCGCAGGAGTTTATCGGCGCTCTTCTCGCCAAGGCCAACCTCGAGCTCGCGCGCACCGATCTCGACAGCTTTCAGCAATCGATGGAAATCAGTGAGGCCAAGTACCAGGCTGGCGCCACGAGCGAAGGCGACCTGTTAAAGATCAAGCTGCAGATGCTCCAGTTCCAGATGGATTTAAGTGCCGGGGAGCTCGCCAAGGCCCAGGCCCTCTTCGGCCTGCGCCAACTGCTCGGGTTCGAGTCGGTGCCGGAAAACTACGATGTGGATGGGGAGCTGGACTACCAGCAGATGAAATTGAACGAGGACGATCTAAAAATGCTGGCCTTGCGCAGCCGGCCCGATCTTCGCGCCGCGCAACTCGGGATAACGGCGGCACAAAGCCAGTATTCCCTGGCGCGCGCCAATGCCAAGCACGATTTGAGCACCAGCCTCGATTACTCCCGCGCCGCTGGTGACAACACCGCGTCCGTATTTTTCAGTATCCCTCTTCCAATCTTTGAGCGTAACCAGGGTGAAATCGCGCGCACTCAATTCGCCATCACCCAGGCCCAGGAAAATCAGTCGGTAGCTTCCGAGGGCGTACTCACCGATGTGGTCAATGCCTACGAAAACCTGCGCTCGAACGACGAGGTCGTGAATCTCTATACCTCTGGATATCTGAAGCAAGCGGAGGACTCGCGCGACATCAGCCAGTATGCCTACCAGCGTGGTGCGGCCAGCCTTCTCGATTACTTGGACGCAGAGCGCAGTTACCGCGCTACCGAGCTTGGCTATCACCAGGCGCTCGCTCAATACATGCTGGCCGTCGAACAAATGCGCCAGGCGGTCGGTACCAGGAGCCTGCCATGACAGGGCGCCGCGGCATGGGTAATCTTCATTTCTCGCCGAATTCTTCACCGAATTTCGGCGGCCGGCACGAACGCCAGCCGTTGATGCGTCGGCAGGCGCGTGCAGGATTTTTTACCGTTGCGCTGGCCTTCGCATGCGGAATCGCCGGATGTGGCGGCGAAAAAGTCGGCCAGCTTACCTCGTTTTCCACGACGGAAAGCCCGCAAGCGCAGGCGGAGTTGTTTTCCTTGCCGGCCGACCAGATGTCGCACATTCAAATTGTTACCGTCACCCCCGCGCCTTTGGTGAGGACGCTGCGCCTCACAGGCTCGGTTGACTACAACGCGTTCAAGACGACACCGGTGATCTCGCAGGTGGGCGGCCCTGTCAGCCGCATTATGGTTGCTCCCGGCGAGCATGTGGTTGCGGGTCAGCCGATGCTCTACATCGCCAGCCCCGATTATTCGCTGCTGCGCTCCGGCTATATCAAAGCGCGCGATGCCTTCGATCTCGCGGATAAATCTTACAAACGCGCACAGGATCTATATGCGCATCACGCCATCGCCGAGGCGGACCTCGAACAGGCTCAATCGACGCGGAGCCAGGCGCAGGCCGATCTTGAAGCCAGCGCAGACGCCTTGCGCATTCTGGGCCTGTCCGATCCAGAGACACTGATCGATAAGCCTCCGTCGGCCGAGGTTCCACTGCTTGCGCCCGTTGCCGGTGAAGTAGTTGACCGGCAGTGCTCTCCGGGGCAATTGCTCGCACCCGGGTCCGTCCAATGCTTCACCTTGTCGGATATGAGCACGGTGTGGATTCTCGCCAATGTCTATCAAAATGACCTCGCTTACGTGCACGTCGGAGACGATGTCACCATTGAAGACGAGGCTTATCCGGGGCAGATACACGGCAAAATTCAATATCTAGCTCCAGGGCTCGATCCCACCACGCGAACCCTCCAGGCGCGCATTGAGGCCGCTAATCCCGGCGAGCGCTTGAGACGGGCGATGTACGTGACCGTTGATGTCCGAGCGGGCGCGATTCCCAGGGCCCTGACCGTACCGGATGCAGCGGTGCTGCGCGACGCCCAAAACATGCCCTACGTCTACATGCAAACCGGCGCCAACCAGTTTGCCCGGCGCGAGGTGTCGCTGGGCGAAAGTCAGAACGGAAAAATTCAAGTCCTTACCGGCCTGCAGCCTGGCGATCACGTCGTGGGAGACGGAAGCCTGTTCTTGCAATTCCAGAACTCGCTGCAGCGCTGATGCAGAGGATTCATGCGCCCGATGCATGCGCCAATAAGTGATTGACAACACCGATGATTAACAATCCATGATTCACCACGTCGTCCAATTTGCTCTCCGGCAGCGTTTTCTGGTGCTCATGATGACGGTGCTCGTCATCGTCGCCGGTGCCTTGTCATTTCAGCGCATGCCCGTCGATGCCTATCCCGACCTTTCTCCACCCATCGTCGAAATCATCACGCAATGGCCCGGACATGCGGCGGAGGAAGTCGAGCGGCTGGTTACGCTGCCACTGGAGCTGCAGATGAATGGTGTGCCGCACATGGAGGTCATGCGGTCCATCTCACTTTATGGTCTATCCGACGTCATCATGACGTTCCAGGAAAGCACCGACAACTATTTCGCACGGCAGGTGGTTTTCGAGCGGCTCGCGGACGCCACATTACCCTCCGGGGTGACGCCAAGCCTGGCGCCACTTTCCAGCCCTTCAGGGCTGGTGTATCGCTACGTTATCGAGAGTCCCGATCGCAGTCCGCAGGAGCTCAAGACGTTCGAAGACTGGGTTATTGAGCGCGCCTACAAGTCCGTGCCGGGAGTGGCTGACGATTCCGGATTTGGCGGCACCGTTATGCAGTACCAGGTGCTGCTCGATCCCGCCAAAATTTACAATTACCACATCCCGGTGGCGCAGGTCGTTACCGCACTACAAGCCAACAATGCCAACGCCGGGGGCGGCTTCTATTCGCAGGGGGGCCAGTTTTTCTACGTGCGTGGTTTGGGCCTGGTGACCAACACCGAAGATATCGGCAACATCGTCGTGGGAAACAATAATGGGACGCCGGTGCGTATTCGCGACATCGGCACTGTGGGCATCGGCAACGCACCCCGTCTGGGTGAATTCGGTTTCGAAAAGAATGACGATGCTGTAGAAGGTGTGATCCTAATGCTCACAGGTGAGCAGACGCAGCACGTGCTCGCGGGCGTAGAACAGAAAACCCGGCAGCTTAACAACGGTATCCTCCCGCCAGACGTCAAAATCCGGCCTTTCTATGATCGCAGCGACCTCGTTCGCGTGACCACCGATACGGTGGAGGCGAACCTGGAGCGCGGGATGGTTCTCGTTTTCATTGTCTTGATTTTTTTCCTCGTCAGCGCGCGGGCCGCGGTCATTGTGGCGCTGACAATTCCTTTAGGCCTGCTTTTCGCGTTCATCTTTTTGCACGCCCGCGGCGTCCCCGCCAACCTGCTATCGATTGGCGCCATTGATTTCGGCATCATCATCGACGGGACGGTCGTGATGATGGAAAACATCTATCGCGAACTCGCCGAGCGAACGGGACAGGACTATAAGCTGCAGGACGTCATTCTCACGGCCGCCCGCGACGTCGACCGCCCGATCTTTTACTCGGTTGCCGTCATTCTTGCCGGATACCTTCC
>Ga0182024_10013914_pt1 | contig 15626 bp, 12 predicted proteins | sample P32metaG_FD_120480 | JGI IMG/M metagenome (GOLD analysis project Ga0182024, IMG submission 120480) | Permafrost microbial communities from Stordalen Mire, Sweden - P3-2 metaG (Illumina Assembly) | ecosystem: Environmental > Terrestrial > Soil > Wetlands > Permafrost | place: Sweden: Stordalen... | reverse complement strand
GCCTGCGCCGCATGCTCCAGATTGTGGTTCGGAGTGCTCATGGGAGGGTTCCCCCGGGGTTCGTTTGCTTCTTCGCACCAGACTTTTGCCGATCCTGGAGTTGATCGTCAAAGGTTCCACTATCCATATTCGGCACGGCATATTTCGGTTCTACATACTGCTCTAGATTGGCGAGTGGATCAACTACGGTCGCCGTAACTATGACGACCAGCTCGACGACTGAGTGGTTGAAGTTCTTGGAACGAAAGAGCTGGCCAAGCACTGGAATGTTCGAGATGCCAGGAATCTTGGACATGATCTCGGTCGTCCTGTGATCAAGCAACCCAGAGACGACGAAGCTCTGTCCGCTCTGCAACTCCACCTCGGTTTCAGCACGCCGTGTAGATAAGGCGGGAATGGTAAATCCCGAGATGGTTACCGCGTTGGAATAGTCAAGGGCGCTTACTTCAGGACTGAGCTTGAGATGGATTGTGCCATCCGGATTGACCGTAGGCGTGAAGTCCACCTTAACGCCATAAGGACGGAAGGAAATGCTGATCGCGGCGGCCGTCCCGGCGATTCCACCTCCCTGGACAACAGGATAGGGGAATTCTCCACCGGAGAGAAACTGCGCCTGCTGACCGCTGATCGCGGTCAACGTGGGCTCCGCAAGGACCTGGAGAATCTGCTTCTGCTCCAGATCCTGTACGGTGACGCCAATATTAAGGGAAGAGTTATAGAGAAACAGATTCAATGGATCACTGACGCTGGCGGACGAAGAGCCATTGGCAGAAGTGATGCTGGAGACGCTGTTGAACTGTTGCGTGGATATGCCCGCCTGAGTCTTTCCACCGGTAAAGAAATTGACGCCAAACTGCTCAAGCTTCGTTCTGTCAACCTCAACAATTCGGAGCTTAAGTTGCACCTGTTTCCCATGCAGCGGGATAACTCGCAGGGAATTCACTATGTCCTTGCCATACGCCGAGGCCATCTTCACAACGTCATCGGAGACGGCGCCACTTGGCACTGTGCCTGAGAGATAGATTCTTCCTTCCCGCGTCTCAACGCGGATATCTGCTCCGGGCAAAGCATCTTGGATGGAACCAAGCAGGTTCTCGATGCTCAGGTCCGCGGAGATGGAATATGAACAGTGATTGCCGGTGCTGTCCCACAACACCAGGCTGCTGATGCCAGGCTTCTTGGCGGTGATGACAACCTCAGTTGATAACGATGTGAATGACTGCAGCACATCCGGATTGCCGATGTAAACCCGCCGCAGGGGAGTTGCAGTGGTTAATACCATCGAGTGGCCTACGGTGATCTTCAGCATCTCGCTCGATCCGGGCGTTTGCGAATATGCCTGATGGGTTTCCGTAGAAGCATAGGGCACATAGGGGCCGTAGACCTCATCCATGGGCGCGGGATGGATGTCAAGATTTGCTCGTGCGATCATGCTGCACCGATCGTCCCCAGCAATGGGGCCGACCGGCTCAATCGAGGACCCGGCCCATGCAGGATTCGCCGCGAGGATCGGCAGCAACAGAACCACTACTCGCAGGGTGTTCGGCCTGAATAGGAATCTCACAGTTTCGGTCCCTCGTCGACGGTGCTGACCGATATTTTGTCTCCGAGAATCGTTTCTACTTCATACTTCTTCGGTGATATGCGGGGGGAGGATGCAGGTGCGATCGTCTTTTGTGCAGCAGGCGCCACGCCCGAAAGCTGCGAGAGCGTAGTGGGTTGGCTTTGCGTGCGCCCATTATCTGAGCCATTCCTAAGAACGAAGTGCACCGTGCCCTGCGTACTTGCCAATACTGCCCGCTCAGCCTCCTCCGGTGTCAGCAGCAGAGTAACGACAGTCGCCATGGTGGGCTTACCTTCCGGATCTGGTGTTACCTGATGACCAGCGGCAATCACCTCGGCATTCTGAAGAACAATGGATGTCATGGGCTCCGGGGATTTATCCGTGCGATAGGTCGCCAGTACATCAAGGCGCGATCCAGGTGTGAGAAAGCCAGCGACACCCACTATTTCATCCGAGCGCAGGGCGATGGCTCGCATGCCATCCGGGATCTTGCTGGCCAGTCCAGATCCGGAGCCAGCTGCGGACAGGTATTTGTCAGTAAGCGGCTGGCCCTGAGCAATTGGATAGAGCAGGACGCGACCTGCAACATCTTCGGGATGCAAAAAGGCGCCGTGGATAGCATTCGCGCTCGGCCAGTCGACCATCTTCAGGTCATCTGTCTTTAATACCTCGCCCACTGACAAGTCCTTTGCGGGCGCGGCATATTTCAGTGACTCATGCTTGGGTTGCGCGACGCGCCCACTAATTTTGCGACTGAGAAAATAGGTGCATACGCCTGATACAACAAGCGCGATGATGAAGGCATTGATAATGCGTCGGGAATTCACTGGTTAGCCTCTCGTCGCCAGTGTCCAGGCAGTGGTGAGGCATCCGGCAGCGATAGGCAGGGCATATGGCAACCGTAGCGTCCTGGCATTCTTCAGGTTCAGCTCAGGATGTGGCCTGAGCCCTCGCTGCTGATGATGCACCACTAGCGCCACGATGTTTGCCAGGGTCTGCCGCAGCTGGCCGCGGTACAGAACCATAATGATGGCGAACAACGCGCCAATGATGACTGTAGCAATCATTACCTGACTTAAAAGCGGCATACCGACGAAACAGCCGACCGCCGTCATCAGTTTTACATCGCCTGCACCCAGACCACCTGCCATGAAAAAGACAAGGAAGATCGATCCCGCGATGAGACCCGCCAGCGCTGAAGAACCTAGTTGCGACCAGCCGCCGAGCAAAAAATGAAGTAAGAGGGCGAAAAAGATGGAAGGGCCAGTAAGCAAATTGGGGATTCGCCGGTCTTTGATGTCGTGGACCGAACCTATTCCCGCGCACACCAGAGAAGCGAAGACATAAACTGTTTCTTGGTTGTGGATGGGCATCAACTCACCGTAGAACAATTGCGCACTTCGCATAGGTACAGTACTTAGCGAGTGGAAGTTGGGGCGACTCTGCCCCGGCCTATGATTTCGTGAAAGGTATGCTGTGAGGCATTTCAAAATCGAAATGCCTCACAGCACATTAAAGCGGGTTGCATAAATACCTTGCGACCAGTTCTGAACCAATAGAATCAATGGTTTATGGGTCAGAAAAATATTTATGCAACCCGCTCCAAGTGCAGTCAGCTATGCGTCCCGGCGGTACTGACGACTACCCGAGGGCACTGGTAATCTTGCTGCTGATAGAGTTGAAGCCGGTTGAGATACTCGTTCCGAGAGTGCCCATTGCAACTACTGCGGCCAGGCCGATCAGGCCTGCAATGAGCGCGTACTCGATAAGGTCCTGACCAGATTCATCCTGCAGCAGATTGGTGACTAGTTTCATGAAGTTGTTCATATGTGATTCTTCTCCTTTGGTGCCTATTTAGTTCCTATCCCTGCTCGGAATTTCGGGGGGCCGTTGTTCTCTACAAGGGCTTGCGTTGAATTGATAGTAATCCGTATGGGCGAACTATCGTTCGAGAAATATGTCTTTGAGGTGACGAAGGTCACCACCCAAAAGTGGTGCTCCAACTGGAATCTCCAGTTTGCGCTTACCCCGTCAACCAATCTCCGCCCCAAGATTGCCGATCGGAAGCCGCGACGCAGTTCGCTGGATATTTCCGAGAAAGGCCACCTGACATTGCATCCCGAAGCCTTTAGCAGGGGTGGCTGGATATCTCTTTGGCAAGGGAATCGCAGGCGTCCGTGAACAAATTCTCCGCGCATCCGCTACTGCAGCATGGCCGCTTTAAGGACTTCTGTAGAGGGGACCGGATTCAGAGCCAGATTGATCGCGCCACTACCCGTAAGACTTACCTGGTCGGTAACAATTTCGCCGAGGACAAACGTGCCGCTGCTGGCGCCCCCGCTAAGACTAAGCACATCTGAGTAGCCAGTTGAATGGAAGTACATCGCACCAGAGAACGCCAGGCTGCCAGAGCCGCTAAATACCGGCTGCGTGATATTGGCATGATCCTGAAAGGCAAGGAGACTTCGGCTCCCAGGAGTTCCACGCGAGTCCGTGGTATCGCTGCCGCTATCCCAGTAGGTGCCATTCTGCGTGCATTGGGCGACTAACACATTTCCGGGGATCGTCGATGGCATACCAAGGGCAGCCGCAGGCAAACTGCCATCACACGTGAGATCCGTCGAACTCACGTTGTTAACTCCTGCGTTAGTGCAACCGGTACATCCACTGAAATTGAGAGATCCCGAGAGGAAGTAAAACATCACGCCATCTGTACGCTGGTATCCAGCAGGCTTGGCCATCCGAACGGTGTTGCTTCCAGATGCAATGAGCGAGCCATTCAGATAATAGATACCTGGAAGAAAGATGGCAGTTGAATAGTTATTCATCACACTGGGGATATTGATCCCCGCCGGATAATAGCCAGGGCCAAATTCCTTGCATGCCTTGGCGGGATTTCCGGTGGCACCGCTGTGATCGGGGCATCCATCGATACCATAGGCAACCCACGTCCCGCTAGTTGTGGTGGAAGGAACAAGTGTTTTTATGCTAGCCGGCGACGGCACACCGCCGAACGGATCGGCTACCGGTAGCACATTTCCTCGCCAGGACCCGGTCGCCCCGCTATTAAAGCCGCTGCCTGGGGCCGCAGTAGGACCACCCACAACAGCGGCATCTGACCCGGTCTGATTCGGACCGCCTGCGCTTAGGTTAATCATGCCGGAGGCAAGCCACTGCACTGCGGTGCTGCTGGAGGAATTCACCTGAAGGCTTCGCTGGGGCCCTCCCACCACTTTCAAAGTGCCGCCTCCCGAATAGTAGAAAGAGCCCGACTTCGTAGGATTGAGGACCACCATCGGCGCCGCCACCTTGGACTGGACCACTCCGCAGGTGCAGGCCATGTTGATCGTCTGATACTTGGCCCCCTGCAAGAGAGAGACGAAGTAAGTAGCCACATTTTCTGCAATCGATACCTTGAGAAACGGATAGGCTGCCTGCGAAGCAGGTGGTGTGACAACGCCCGACACCGAGGCTGGAAAGCTCCATGAAACAGAGTTCGAGGCCGCTCCGGCGTTCAACCCAGCACCGTTATATCCATTTGCCGCGGCGTAGGCGCACATGGTGGCGGCGGGGCTTGAAACGCAATCGCTGGCCGTACCGGCTGTAAACCCTGCGGATGCGAGCGTAAGACCTCCCGCTTTGCCGAGAAGGTCCATGGCCGCTGCCTGACAGGCAGCGTCTGCTGCAGCTCCTGCTGCCTGACGATGAAACCAGATATTGGTAAAGTCGACAGCCAACGCGAGAATGCCTATTAGAAAAAGCCCGAGAATCAGCACCACGGAGATCGCCGCCTGCCCGGCTTCCGTCGACCAGGGAGCGTCCATACCGATTTTCGCGGAAGAATGCATATCGGAGGTCATAGGCTTAGTACAAGATCCGTCCTTGTGCGCTTGGATGGAAGGCGAGACTCAATCCCGGAAAGTGAAAGAGCGGTTGATAGGTATATGTGATGGAGACGGTGACACGCGACGGCACTGTGGAGCCGCCAGCGTCTGGATACGAGACCTGCACTGTTGCACCTGACATAGTCGGAAGGAAACTTCCGGCGAAGGTATTCACATCATTGACCACGTTGGCAGCAGTCGGATCGGTACATCCCGTGCTCGGTCCGCTGCAGGTCGAACTGTCTGTGCCATGAAGGGTTGCATAGCGCACTCCATGTCTGGCAGCTTCGCTCATGACGCCATACGTATAGATCATCATGGAAAATTCAATGATTCCGAGTACCAGCGTTATTACCAGCATGAAGGAGGCGGCGGTTTCAAGCATCACAGCACCACCTTCATCTTTCCGTAAACCGGCCAGGCTATGGCGTGCGCAGGAGAGCGTCCGTACGCGCTTACGTACGGTTCTGGCGGACAGCGTGTTCCTTATAAGACCCATCAATCCATTGCTCGCATTGAAACCTGGCGATGAAATTGCAGCTTTGGTATCAGTGAGTGGTTGAAGAAGCTCAACGGGACCGGGGGCTGAACGGTGTACGTCACATCGACCCGTTGCAGCACGAAGGTCGGCGCTTCCGGATCGACAACGGGGGTGTAGGAGGTGCCGGTCGGCCCATAGCTGCTGCACTCCGGCAGGTTGCCATTCATCCCCAGCACCTTGGAGCAGATCTGAACTGTCGTGGTCGTCGAGGCATTCACAAGACTAGCGAGATCGCCTATCGCGAGGGCCGCCACGGAAGCCGTTGTGGCTATGGGACCCGCAGAAGGCAGGGCAGTTTGTGCCGGACCCTGGTAGCCTTGAATGGAATACTCAGCCGCGATGCGAGACGCTGACGCCAGATTTGCGGCTACGAAGAAGAAGTAGCCATAGTCCACGGCATAACAGATCAGAAGAAACAAGACGGGCACGATCACCGCTACCTCGACCAAGCTCTGTCCTGAGGCACCTGACGCAGGCCATCTCTTACTTGCAGCACGAATATTTGGAAAAAATGCCAAGGTCGACGTTTCTTTCTGACAACTATTCGGCTACAACTTTCGCATAGTTGGTGAGACATCATTTTACTCATATACTGGAACCTGCCTCTTAGCGATTAAGGATAGCGAGGTGACCTAAGTCATGTCCACGAAGATGCATTCTTCTCCCACAGCGGCTCGATCTGTGCTGCTTTTTAGAAAAGTTCTTAGCTTTCCGGTTTTTGTCGCGGCCATCTTCGCCGCCTTGATTTACCTCTTTATTCCGCAATCCATGGCGGATCCTGATATCTGGTGGCATTTGCGGAATGCTCAGGTCCAGATTCAGACGCACTCCTTTATCAGGAGTGATATGTATTCCTTCACTGCGCTCGGGGCCCCCTGGATGAACCACGAATGGCTCGCAGAGCTGCCCTTCTACCTCGGCTGGCGGTTCCTGGGAGCAAAGGGCCTCTTCTTGGTGACGGTCACCGCAATCGAGACTATCCTGCTTGGCGTCCTCTACTTGGCTTACAGGAAATCCAACAATATTATGGCAGCCCTTCTCGTCTCTGCTATTGCGGGCATTCTCTCGACGGTGTCCTACGGCCCGCGCACTCTGCTCTTCGGTTGGATCTGCCTGATTGTTGAGTTGCTGATACTCGACCGGACCGCTGAGAATGAACGCTCCCTTTGGGCGCTTCCGGTTCTGTTTCTGATATGGGTGAACACGCATGGATCGTGGCTGATCGGCTTAGCCATTCTGCTAGTGTTTATTGTCTGCGGGAGTTTCCGTATTAGCATCGGAGCGATCGAAGGGTTAGCGTGGTCCCGTGCGCAGCTTCGAAAGCTGGTGGTCGTCTCTTGCCTCAGCGTCTCCGCGCTCTTCATAAATCCATACGGCTGGCGCCTCGTCTTCTACCCCTTCAATCTGGCATTTCGCCAGAAACTCAACATCGCCAATGTTGAGGAGTGGAAGACACTGGATTTTCACTCGCTGCGAGGAAAAATTCTGCTTGTTTGTTTAGCGCTCCTCTTCCTCTTCCAACTCCTGCGCCCACGACCACGTAAGTGGGCGCCCTACGAGCTGGCATTTCTCTTCATTGGCGTCTACGCCTCGTTTACCTATTCACGGTTTTTGTTCCTCGCCGCCATCCTCGTTCTACCATTGCTGGCCAGGAATATTCCCGGGCTTTCCCCCTATCGGCCGGACAGGAACAAGCCATGGCTCAACGCCCTCATCCTTCTCGCGCTTGTCCCTTTCCTCGTGCGCCATATCCCAGATGAAGCGCACATCTTAGGCTCCCAGAATCGGGAGTTTCCGGACCATGCTTTGTCCTATCTTCGCGATTTCCACCCAGAGGGAAATGTATTGAACGACTATCTGTGGGGCGGATACCTCATCTGGCATGCACGCCAGATTCCCGTGTTTGTGGACTCGAGAGTTGACATTTTTGAATACAGCGGCGCTTTCGAGGATTACCTCGACGCCACACACCTGAAGAACAGTCTATCGATACTGGACAAGTACAGGATTCGCTACGTCTTTTTTCAAAAGGACACGCCTCTCGTATACCTTTTGGAACATACCGCAGAGTGGAAGATCGACTACCAGGATGACAGTAGCGTACTTCTAGAGAGGGTATCTGCAAAGCCATAATTTAGGCTCATCTCAGCAGAGGCACAGAACTCATCCCCTTCCCGCGCGATGGACGACTACCCGCAATCTCCAGCTCGTCGCCAAAATCGATTCAAGTGGCAACGAATTTAACAGTGCCGTAAAGCAACTGGTGTCCGCCAGCAGATGCGGGAGAACTTCCCGCATCTGCAATATGGGAAACGCTCCTTGATCGAAAGTGTCTTCTCCGCCGTCAAAGGCAAGCTATCCTGCCGCGCACCCGGCAGAACCATCACCACCCAGTCCCGGCAAGCCCTCCTGCTCGGTCTCGCCTTCAACCTCTATCGCCTCAGACTGCCTGTTCCCCCTCATTCCTCAAGTGAGGATGTCAGCAGAGCCACACCAGCTCCAGCAATCCAACATGGCAAGACCTAGCCGCTGCATGGTAGCGCGATCTCCCGAAAATGCTCCCGCAACGCCACCCGCGCTGCATGATACCCACACTGACCATGCACTCCGCCACCCGGCGGCGTCGAGGCTGAGCACAGATACAGGCCATGCAGCGAAGTCCTATACGGTGACAGGCCCGCCACCGGCCGCGCAAACGTCTGCAAGAGACTCATCGCGCCGCCATTGATGTCGCCGCCGATGTAGTTCGGGTTGTAGATCTCCATCGCCATTGCATTCATCGTGTGCCGTGCCAGGATGAGATCGCGAAATCCCGGCGCGAAGCGCTCGATCTGCTGCTCGATCGCCGCGGTCCTGTCTATGTTCGATCCGTTCGGGACGTGGCAATAAGCCCAGGCCGTATGCTTGCCCGCCGGTGCACGTGTCGCATCGAACAGGCTCGGCTGCGCTACCAGCACGAATGGCCGTTCGGAAACGCGCCCACGGTTCGCATCCTCTTCGGACCGGACAATCTCCTCCAGCGTTCCGCCAAGATGCACCGTTCCTGCCTGACGGCACTCCGGCGCAGTAAACGGAATCGGCCCATCCAGCGCCCAATCCATCTTGAAGACCCCCGGCCCATAGCGAACCCGCTCCAGCCTGCCGCGATAACTTTGCGAGAGCTTCGCTCCGGCAATCTTCAAAAGCTGCCGTGGACTTACATCCAGCAGCGTCACACGCGCAGCCGGCAGATCCTCAAGCCGCTCCACGTCCACGCCTGTCTCGATCTTCCCTCCCAGAGAGACGAAGTACGCTGCCATCGCATCGGCGATGGACTGGGAGCCGCCCATCGGACTCGGCCAGCCGGATAAATGTCCCGCAGCCAAAAGCACCAGCGCCACCGCCGAGGTCGCCGCGCTCGATAAGGGCTGCATGGAGTGTGCCGCCATCCCAGCAAACAACCCCTTCCCTTCGCGCGTGTGAAAGAACTTCGCAAGCAACGTTGCCGGCATCAGTGCTCTTATGCCAAATCGAGCCAGATCGACAGGATGCCTTGGCACTCCGAGCGGCCCCAGTATCTCCTCTGCAATCGAAGGCCAAAGCGGCAGCAGCTCTCCGATGAGCCTGCGATAAGCATCGCCATCGCCCCCCAGCTGCCGCGCAGTCTCCTCCATCGAGGACAACAAAACCGCCGCGCGACCACCGTCAACATCGTCAAAAGGATGCGCCGCCAGCACGGGAGGATCGATCCACTCCAGGCCAAACTCCCGCAAAGGCAGCATTCGCAGAAACGGGGACAGCCTGGCCAAAGGATGTACCGCGGAACATACATCATGACGATATCCCGGCAGTGTCAACTCGGCAGTGCGCATGCCGCCGCCAACGGTTGGATGGCTTTCAAGCAGCAGCACCGACAGATTCGCCCGCTGCAACGTAATCGCCGCAGCCAGCCCATTCGGCCCCGCGCCCACGACCACGGCATGGAAGTCTTTCGTCGCCATCACCTGTCGTCAGTGTATGCAATGCCGAGGAATCTGCATGTTGCCATTGCCTTTGCTCTGCCTCTCTTTTCTGTCATTCCGTAGCGAAGCGGAGGAATCTGCAGTTGCTTTTGCCTTTGCTTCTGAGATAGAGCGGCCTTCCGCTCTGCCGAAGGCAGGAGTAGAGGCGAAGCCGGAACGACCCGTGGCGCAATCTTAGCCACCATTCTGTATCCTTTAAATAGCCATTTTGTGACCAGCAAAGCACCACACGCTCACCACACCTTCACCACAAAAACAGTCCCAAAGCGCACCCAAAACCGTGGTGAAGCCGCTCGGAATCACCCAAAAGCGACCCAAAACCGCACCCCCTTTGCGGCCTCGTCACGGATAAGTCCTTGCGAATGGAGATTTTGCCCGTAACCCCTTTGGGATGAAAGTTTTACAAGCAAGCTATTGAAAACAATTGGTTTAGATATAGGCGGAGGGTCCGCCGCGCCTCTAGAACGTGAAAGCGAGCCCACCCTGCACCGTGCGCGGAGACTGTGCAAGCAGAAGCGTCCTGCCATCCACTGAAAGAAAAGGCTGATACCCTTCCGCGAGCAGGTTGGTCACGTCGACGACCGCTTCCAGCCGGTTCGACAGAAGCCTCCGGCAGTGCAGGGGCTGCCGCAGATAAAAGCTCAGGTATGGCTGATCGGCCGTCGGCCCGTAAGAATTTACGGCCGTGACCGTGACATGCGGCTGCCAGCGGTAGGCGACGCGCAGGGAGGTCCCACTCTGAAGAAATCGTCCCTCCACCGCAGCCATCGCAGCCTGCGACCACACAGGATGAAGCTGCACAGTAAGCGCATCGCCGGTGTCATATTCCGCCGACGCCCATATCGACGGAGAGATCGGCTCCGCCACGGAAAGACTCACTCCCCGTCCGCTGTATGAAGGCCCCAGCATGCGAAACGTACCCGTCGCCGCATCGGCCACGATCGCATCTGCCGCCATCGTCGCGGCACCCGGCATGCCAACGCCGGAGATCGCCGGTGCAGTCAGCGTGTCCTGATACACCGCAGCCCGCACCGTCCCCTGCCCGGTCTTTTTCGCAACCGAGATCTCCTGATGCCTTCCGCCCTCCATCCTCATCTGGCCGTTCTGCATGACGGCGAACGGCGCCTGCGGCCGCTCAGAATCCATCTCGCCAAAGCTCTCGATATCGCGCGCAGTTGCCATGCGATAGGTCACCAGGAGACCGGCGGCCGGTTGCGCCGTCATCTTCACAAACGGTTGTGCCGCAAATGCCGTACTAGAGGAGCGGATCGCGCGAACAATGCTTCCTACCTCCACGACTACGGTGTCGCCCATCTGCATCGTCTGCGCATTGACCAGCGTCATCGCCGTCAGGCCGGATCCGCTGCTATCCATCAGCTCCGGATGGCTCTGATACGAAACCCCTGTCCTGACCCTCCCGGCAAGGCCGAGCGGGCGTTCATACCCTGCGCTCAGGTCGAAAGAGCCACCGGTGCCATCGAGCATCCGCCCCGTTCCTATATCCGCCCGAACGATCGATCCCGCGCCGTTCTTTTCTGCACGATCGGCAACCCCGACGTTATGGATCCCCCCATAGCCGAAGTCGCCACCTCCGGCGATCACCGCGACGAGCTTATCTGCGAATCGGCGTTGGGCCTCGCTGCTGTCTTTCGCGCCAGTCACCGAGCTGTCGTCGAGCACCCGCAGGACCGGACGGTTCTCAGCCGACCGCAGCGTCCACGTCCAGTCGTCGGTGGGCTCGACGGCGCTTCGTCTCTTCGCGGGCAGCCACTGCTCCGTCTCGAACAAGCCACTCAGCGTAAGGTTTACGATCGCCTGTGCGCCTGCGCTAAACCGCAGATTCTGCCGCAGAGCAGGCAGATAGAGCACCGCGGTGGCCCGCATCTGGTATCTGCCCGGCACGATGCCATGAATCCGATAGCGTCCCTTCAGGTCGGTGACTGCGGTCGCGACCGCGGTTGCATCCGGCGCCAGCACCTGCACCAGCGCTCCCATCTGCGGAACTCCCCGCGTATCCCGCACCACACCCGCGACGACGGCATCGGAGGAGGCATAGGCCGTCGCCGCCAGTGCAAGCACAAGCAGCAACATCACCGGTTTAGTCTGGTATTGCTTCATCGCGCGTCGATACCTGCGCGTCGTTGGCCTGCTCCAAAAATCGCGCCCTCATACATCGAGGAACGCATACAGAATGCGTCTGCTGCCGGTCATCGCGTAAAGTCTATGTGCGTGTCCGTGCTGCACCGGGTCCGAAAGGGCCCGGCGTCTGTCTAATCCACGACAAACGGCGCAGATTCTGCGATCTGCTGCTTTGATATCCCGTCGTTCACTTTAATTGTTACCTGATACTTGCCCGGCTGCAGGCTTGCCAGGGCCACGCTCTTCTCCAGCGTCATCTGGTCGGCATTCTTACTCAACGAGGCCGAATTGATCGTGCTCTCCTGCGTATCCAGAATCGACTTGTTGGTTGACATATCCACAATCTGGTACTCGATCGTGGCGCCGTTCTGCTTGCTCTTCTCGTCGATGCCGAGGTTGTAGACCTGCATCCAGAAATTCAGGTTCTGCGTACGATGGAAGATCACCGGCGATACTCCGTCGGTCGAGACGCGAGGACGGATGTAGGTATTCCCGATCACGAAGTTTCCTTGCCCGATGTCCCTCGACGGCACTCTCTCCATCTGGTCGGCCAGGATCAGCGAGGAGGCCGCGAGCTTGTCATCGTCATACTTCGGAACAATTAAGCCCCTATGCCATGTGCCGATGTGGTCGGGGCTGTTGACATCCTTGATCACAATATCGATCTTGTACGTCCCAGGCGGCAGTGACAGCGACTTCCAGTACAGGTACATATTGTTCTGCTCGCGGCTAAACAGCTCGTCCGGCGTCTCTACCTTCACCGTGTCTTCAAACGTCATGACCGGTTTGTGAGTCAGGTTCGAAACCCGGCCCAGAATATTCACCGTTCCGATGGCGACGCCATCCTTGTGGCTGAAGGTAATGTCTTTATTTCTGAGCTGGAGCGTCAGCGGCACAATGACGATGTTGTTGGTCACCTTCACATAGTCGGTGCGCACGTCGAAGTTGAAGACCGGTCCGGTCAGGACCTTGGAGGTCACCATATACTCTTCGAGGTCCTTGAACTGGACCGGAGGGGGAGCCCATAACTTGGTGAACGTCTCCAGGCGGTCGAACTCCTTGTCCTGCTGCATTTCATGGCCTATCTTATCGAGCCCAAGCTGCTCCAGACCGCTGCCTTTCATCCGGTCGGCCGGATCGGCCTTGCCGTTCGCCTCCCAATACGTCGGTCCCATGCCGGTATGCTTCAGAGCGTCCTTCGCCGAGCGGTCTACCGTCGCTTCGTAGTTGCCGCACATACACGTATCGACGAACTCAATGTCGATGTTGTCGCCGACGCCCGGAAGATAACGGTAGTGCCACACCGTAAACGGATAGGTCGCCGTGGTCCCGCCACCCTCGCTCATCGGGCGATCGTATTGGCCGCCGGAGGGATGGTCGTCTGTGCTGTCCGGCTTTCCGAATGCGATATAGATATGTCCGCGGTCGGTCTTCCATCCCGGCTCGCCAGCGGAAAAGCGTTCGTTCGCATAGGCAATGCGCGCGTAATACTCGTCGCGATACTCATTCTCCGGGGAATCCGGATTCGGGTTCCGGCGCAGCCAGAAGTTCTCGATGAACTGATCCCGCTCCTCATCGTTGCTGAGCGCCTTGAACGCCGCCAGTTCCGAATCCGTGATAATCCAGCGCACGTCCTCGTCCACCCACTTCTTGTACTCCCCGTGCAGCTCCTTGGTCATGTCTTTCTGCGACGCAAGTCTCTGCTTGTCGCTCAGCCGGCGCTTCAGCGGATCCGGTTTTTCAACAACGGCAGGACCCTTCGAAACATCACCATTCTGCAAGGCAGCGGGCTGCGCGTCCTGTGCCGCCACAACGTGTCCACCCAGACCGAACATCAATAAAAACAGACCATAGGGGATAAGACGACGGTAGGTATTCATAGGGGAAGCTGCTCCTGTTACCAGCAACTCTATTGTAGAACCGATACAACCCAATCACAAGACCTCGCAACCGGGTATGGTTCCCGGCTGCTATCATCAAAATAAAGCAAGCTGTGTGTGGATCCGCTGCCCTCGACGTTTGGTTTCTCGACGCTTCGTCTAAAGGTGTGAACCCAGACGGAAGCTCGCGAATGCGTCTGTCTGACATCTCCGGCCTTCTGCCCCGCAGAGGCCTGATGAGAAAGGCTCAATGAGCATGAAAAAGGTCATCCTGATCGCCGCCGCTGTCCTTGTGCTCGGCGGGATCATCGCCGGCACCATCCTGCATCAACAGTCCAGCATCATCAAGGTGGCTACCGGCAAAGCCACCGTTGAGGACCTCGTCTCGACGGTCAGCGGCACAGGCCAGATCAAGCCGAAGACCTATGTCAATGTGGGGGCGACCGCCTTTGGCCGCATCACCCACCTCTACGTCAAGGAAGGCGACCATGTAAAGGCCGGCCAGCTCATCGCCACCGTCGAAAGCGAGCAGCCGGCCTCCGCCGTGCAGGCGCAGCAGGCTACCATCGACGCATCGAAGACCGACGTCGATTCCTACATCGCGGCGGAAAAGACCGCCGAGGCCAACGTCGCTCAGGCGAAGGCCGACCTCGAGCAGAAGCAATTCGACTTCACTCGTGCTAAGGCACTCTATGAAGGACAGCTCATCGCCAAACAGGACTATGACGCAAAGAAGGCCGCGTTCGACGTCTCCGCGGCGACGCTGGATCAGCGCCAGGCCGCAGTCGCGCAGGCCAAGGCGCAGACCGCCTCTGCCCGCGGGCATGTGTCGCAGGCCGTCGCCACCCTGCGCGGAAACAATTACAGTCTCGACCTGACGCAGAGCCGCGCCCCCTTCGACGGCCTGGTCACCAACGTCCCTGTCCGCGAAGGCGAGACCGTCGTCGTCGGCATCCAGAACGCCGAGGGCTCCACGCTGATGACGCTGGCCGACATGTCCATCATCACCGCGGAGGTCAAGGTCGACGAGACCGACATCGTCAACATCGCCATGAACCAAACCGTCGACGTCACCGTTGACGCCCTGCCCGGCCGCATCTTCAAGGGCCACGTCACCGAGGTCGGCGATCAGGCCCTGCTGCGCACCACCGGCATGGCCACCAGCCAGAGCACCACCGGTACCGAGGAGGCGAAGGACTTCAAAGTCGTCGTCACCCTCGATCAGACCCCAGGCGTCTCGATGGACGAGCTTCGCCCCGGCCTCTCGGCGACGGCGAAGATCACCACCGCCCATAAGCCGAGCGCTCTCACCATTCCCATTCAGGCGCTGGTCCAACGGGACCCCGCCGCCGAACAGGTTCTCGCCACCAATAACGGCAAGCCCCCTGCGAGCGCATCGACCGGCGAGAGCAACGGCCGCAAGCCGCAGATGGTCCAGGGCGTCTACATCCTGCGCACGGAAAAAGGGAAACTCCGTGTCGTCTTCGTTCCCGTCTCCACCGGCGTCACCGGCACCACGGACATCGAGGTGCTCGGCGGCCTGAAGGCAGGCGACGAGATCGTCACCGGCCGCTACAAGATCCTTCGTTTCCGGAAGAGCGGCACCGTCGTCAAACG
>Ga0182024_10013913_pt1 | contig 15627 bp, 15 predicted proteins | sample P32metaG_FD_120480 | JGI IMG/M metagenome (GOLD analysis project Ga0182024, IMG submission 120480) | Permafrost microbial communities from Stordalen Mire, Sweden - P3-2 metaG (Illumina Assembly) | ecosystem: Environmental > Terrestrial > Soil > Wetlands > Permafrost | place: Sweden: Stordalen... | reverse complement strand
TTCGAGCCGCGCTGGAGCCGGTTCTCACGTGGTGAGTTATGGCGGACGGACTGCACACCAGAGAGCAGGGACTTAGAGTCCATCATCTCGCGAATCTCGGCGGACTGGTCGCGATTGCGGGCTTGGACCGAGAGCCGCCCGATCTGTTGCTCGGTGGATTGCTAGAACTTGCCGCGCGCCTGCCGGACCTGCCCGCCACACGCCGCACCGCGATCGTCTTGGCAGGGCGAGCGAAGCTCGACGCCCGCGCGACTTCGAAGCGTGCCTGAAAGTCGTGGAGTCGATCCAAAGAACTGCACGGTTTAACGCTTTCGAGCGAGCACCTCCGGCGCATCATCTGCGCTCTAGGCGGCGAGGAGCCGTGTAATTCCGCTGAGCTTCCGCGAATGATGCTGCGGCTTCTGAGCGGGTGACATCAGATGAGTGATCTGCTCCGCCGCGATATCGAGATGCAACCGCGCCCTCCGCGCCGGCGCGGAGAACGGCATCGCGCGAGGCGATGGTGGCTTGCGATCGCGAAGCGACAAGGCCGAGTAACGAAGTCTCGGCGCATAAACACGCGACTTGGACAGCGGGGTGTCGGCGTACAACGCGAGCCTCGCGCCTTCACGCAGCGAAGCGTGGTCAAGGGTTTCGTACGCGCGCAACTTAAGATCGGCATCGTGGGCCGCGCACGGACGCTACCTTGCGCGGGAAGGCGCGCAACACAAGGACGCTAAGAGACTCGGTTTCGATTCGAGCCGCGACGAATTAACCTCTACCAACTTCTAGCGGGTTGGCAGAAAGCGGGCGACCCGCGGCTCTTTCGGATCATCGCGAAAATAACCGCTCACTTTTCGACAATATAGTTGGTGGAGCAGAAGGGATTTGAACCCTCGACCCCTACGTTGCGAACGTAGTGCTCTCCCAGCTGAGCTACTGCCCCACCGTTGGAACTAATTTTATGACGAAACGATCGTCTTCAGATAGGCGCGCAACCTATCAGCCAGTTCGGGCCGTTTCAAGCCGAAGCCAACCTGTGCACTGATGAACCCGACCCGATCGCCCAGGTCATAGCGTATGCCCTCGAACTCGTAGCCATAGAGTTTGCGCCGCGCCGAGAGCGTGAGCAATCCGTCGGTAAGCTGGATTTCACCGCCCGCGCCCGGCTTGCCCGCGTCGAGCAATGGAAAAATATCGGGCGTCAGCACGTAGCGTCCCATGATCGCGAGATTGCTCGGCGCTTGATCCGAGGGCGGCTTCTCAACCATCCCGGTGAGCTGATACAGCCGCGGACGCACCGGCTTGACCGCGACGATGCCGTACTTCGAAACTTCGCTCGGCGGCACGCGCGTCAATGCCACGACCGGAGCGTTCTCGCTCTCCGCGATATCAAGCAACTGGCGCAAGCAGGGCCGCGGCCCGTCGAAAATATCGTCGGGCAGAATGGCCGCGAACGGCTCGTCGCCGATCGCCTCGCGCGCCTGCAGCACCGCATGGCCGAGGCCCAGCGGCTCGTGTTGATATGCCGTACCGAAGCGCGCAAGGTTATTAGTGTAGCGCACGATTTCGAGCAGGTCGTGCTTGAGGCGCTGTTCGAGTAATCGCTCAAGTTCGGGCGCCGATTTGAAATGTTCGAGCACGGTGGTGCGCCCGGGACTCAGCACCAGGATGATCTCCTCGATGCCCGATTCCACCGCCTCCTCGACCACCATCTGGATCGCCGGCTTGTCGACCACCGGCAGGATTTCCTTCGGGATGACCTTGGACGCGGGCAGCATCCGCGTCCCGAATCCGGCAGCCAGAATCACGGCTTTGCGAACCTTCATCTATAACCTGTCAATGATGAGCCGATCGGTGGTGCGGTATTGACTCGTGGGCAAAACTGAATCAGCGTGCGGAACCCACGCGCTCACGCGCTTCTTGCGCCGATTTGCATCCGATGCAGAGTGTGGTCACTGGTCGCGCTTTGAGCCGTTCGATCCCAATCTCGTCGTCGCATTCCTCGCAGCGCCCATAGACACCGCTCTCAATACGCGTGAAGGCTTCGTTGATCTTGGTCAGCAGCTTGCGTTCGCGATCGCGCATGCGCAATAGCAACGCGCGGTCGGACTCGAGACTTGCACGGTCGGTCGGATCGGCGTAAGCCTCTCCGGGCTTCTTGTTCATGCTGCCGAGCGCACGCTCGGCTTCCTCGAGAATCTCGCGTTTGCGCCCTTCAAGGAGGCGGCGAAAGAACTTCAGCTCCCTTTGCCTCATACGCCCGCGTAACCCGCCAGATACAAGCATTGATCATAATTGTGGCGTAATCTTAAGTAAAGCTGATGGCACTCAAGACAGCATTTCTCGACGCGTTCTCGGGCCTCAGCGGCGACATGATGGTCGGCGCATTGATCGACGCGGGCGCCGATGCGGCCGCGCTCGAGCGCGCGATGGCCGGACTCGGCCTGCACGGCTATCGCATCGCAACCCGGCGCAAAGACGTAAGCGGGATCGCGGCCGTGAAGTTCGATGTCGAAGTCAGCGAAGCGCAACCCGAGCGCCATCTCGGCGAGATCCTTACGATGATTGAGGGCGCCGGTTTGAGTCCGCGCGCAGCCGCCAACGCCATCGCGATCTTTCAGGTGCTGGGCGAGGCCGAGGCCAAGGTCCATCGCACGACTCCCGACCACGTGCATTTCCATGAGGTCGGCGCGGTCGATTCGATCATCGATATCGTTGGCACGGCCTGGGCGCTCGACCAGTTGGAGGTTGGTGCGATGCTGGTCTCGGCGCTGCCGATGGGTACCGGTTTCGCGCGATCGCGCCACGGCATCATCCCGGTGCCCGCGCCCGCGACGGCCGAACTGCTCAGCGGTTTTCCGGTGCGGTTAGGCGATGGTCCGGCCGAGATGGTTACTCCCACCGGTGCCGCGATTCTCAAAGCGCTCGCGCGTCCGGCACCGTCGATCACAACTTATGAAATCGAGCGCATCGGCTATGGCGCCGGCACTAAAGACTTCGCCGACCGGCCGAATCTGTTGCGCATAATTCTCGGCCGCGAGAGCACCAGCTTCGCAAGTGATGAACTGGTTGAGATCTCCGCCAATATCGACGACCTCAATCCGCAGATATACGGCCATCTGAGCGATCGCCTGTTCGCCGCCGGAGCGCGTGACGTCACGTTGACGCCGACGATCATGAAGAAGGGCCGTCCCGCGGTGACGCTCGCGGTACTGGCCGACGCCGCGATACGCGACCATATCGCGCAGCTCATCTTTAGCGAGACCTCGACCATCGGACTCCGCTTCCATACGGTCTCGCGCCTGAAGCTTGAGCGCGAAACTATCGAGGCCGAAACGCGCTTCGGCACCATTCGCGTCAAGGTCTCGGGCGATGGTGCTTCACCCATGACGATCGCCCCCGAATACGACGATTGCCAGCGCGCGGCGCTCGAGCACGAAGCGCCGCTCAAGCTCGTGATGGAGGAGGCGCTTGCCGCCGCGCGCCGCAAACTTGGCTGAGATGGCGCGGGTACGCGTCAACGAGATTTTCCATAGCATCCAGGGCGAATCGACCTGGGCCGGTAGCCCGTGTGTTTTCGTTCGCCTCACCGGATGCAACCTGCGTTGCTCGTGGTGCGACACCGAGTACGCCTTTTACGAAGGGCATCAGATGGAAGTCGGCGAAGTCGCCGCTAAAGTCGCGAGCTTTGGCTGTGGCCTTGTGGAGATCACGGGTGGCGAGCCGCTCCTGCAAGCAGGCGTCCATCCGCTGATCGATACGCTGCTCGCGCGCGGCCATGCGGTCATGATCGAAACCTCGGGCGAGCGCGACATCACCATGCTCGATCCGCGGGTGGTCAGGATCGTCGACGTCAAATGTCCGGGCAGTGGCGAGTCCGAACGCAACCGATGGAGCAATCTCGAACATCTGACGATGCACGACGAGCTCAAGTTCGTCCTTACCGATCGGCGCGACTACGAATGGGCCCGCGAGGTTATTCGCACGCATCGCTTGGGCGAGCGTGTCAACGCGGTTCTGCTGAGCCCGGTCTTCGGCAAACTTGAGCCGTCGAATCTGGCGGCATGGATCCTGGAGGATCGATTGGCGGTGCGGATGCAGCTCCAGATGCATAAGCAGATCTGGTCCCCCACCACCCGCGGCGTCTAACCTATTATATTGCTGCACATTCGAGCAGGAGAAGCCGAATTATGAAATTCCGGGAAATTCTTCTCCGGATAACCGGCTTAAATTGTCCCGTCTTTGGAGTCTCTTGGAATCCGCCCGAAGCCGCACGCACGATTGCACGTCGAACAATTGCGTTTCTAGAAGATAGGCGTGTGCTTTTTGCGCCGTCCGAGATGGAAGTCCCCCACCACTGCGTCCAGTCGGTCCTCAGGATCAGGGATTTTTTAACTATCGAGATTGGGACGCTCGAATCGGGAAATGAGATCGCGGCGGCCATGCGCGGAATGAGGACCGCCAGCCGCAAGTTTCTAGATACTGCCGGTGGAGCGCGCGGCGCAGAGATTCTTCGGTACGGCGGCCATTCTGGTCACTGGGCGAGTTGGGTCTTCAACAGTTCCCTTGGCGAGATGCGAGGTGTCTTTGGGATTCAGGTTGCCAAATTAGCGGCGGCCTATGGACTAGATGTTGAAGACGAATTGGCCGCGATTCTTCCTGGTAGAGACGAAGATGACGGATTCACTTTGGAACCGGAAGCATCCGCGCCCGCGGTTAGTCGAAAGAAACGCGGTTAGGTTAATTTATAACCAATTGCGTGCCTGGGCGAGCTTGATCGTCGCGAGGAATCGACTACGCTGCTCAGGCAATGGCCGCTCCATTACTAAACGACGTCCTGCCCGACCTGCTCGAAGAACTCGTTCATCTGCTGAAGGGGACGGGCGCGGAGCCGCTCGAAGATCAATTGCGCGGCCTGCGAATCGAATCGATTTGCGATTGTGGCGACGACAATTGCTCAAGCTTCGCGACCGCGCCCGAGGTCAAGGTCGCCAACGTCGTCGAGCTTCAATCCATCGAGGGCCATCTGATCATCGACCTCAACGCCGCCGACCAAATCTGCTTCATCGAGGTCCTCGGCCGCCCAGATGTTCGCTACCTGCTCGAAGAATACTACGACTCGCTCAAGTAGCCGGCCCCCCTGATCGGGCCTTGAGAAACCCGTGAAAAATGAACCCGCCGGAATCACTCTGCCGCCATCTTTCTGCTTATCTTGGAAGAGAGCAAGCGAGCGTGGGTGAGGTCTCTCCCTGCAACGCCTCTCCTTGCCAGAGAGAGGTCGTCGACAGAGAGTTAACTAAAAGTAACTCCCTGTTGGGTAAGGACAGTGGTCTCCCTACTCAATACCCTTACCGATAGTGCTGAAGCCGGGCGCCTGAATTTGAGCCGGTGCTGCTGTGTTCGAATCCGGCGGCGGTTCGATTCTCACCGACGCAATCGTTCCGTTACTGTCATAAGTCACGTGGTAGAGCGTCAACTTGCTTTCCGCCTGATGGAGCCGCAATTGCCGCACTGCCACCGACATCCCGGCGGTGAAAAAGCCCAGCGCAACATTTCGTGCCCGCACCGTTGGATTGACGAATTTCGTTCCGTCCGGATAGAAGGCGTAAACGTCCTCGTCCTGTCCGGTTTTGAGGCTGCCGGTGTCGTTGGGCTCGCCAAACGACTGCAACACTTCGCTGCGCGCGATACCCGGACGCATAACGCTCGGGTCGTAATGAATCGACGTATCCTTCATCGTCACACTCTGCATTTCCGAGCTAGGACTGAGATTCATCGACGGCGTGGTCGGCTGGAAGCGAGCGCAACTCGCGATCGCGAGCATTGCTACGAGTACAATGGCAATTCTCATTAGGCGTATTCCCTTCGCGCGATTCGGTTCATTCATATCTGTCCGAGACCGCCGGCTATTTCCAGTCCGTCGCGCTGCACCAGCGGTGGTGGCGGGTCCCGCTCCTTGCCAGATACCGCTCAAAATTGATTAATTGTCGTTAGACGACACTCCTTAGGAGACCGTACCAATGCATGATCTGGTAATTCGCAACGGCAAGATTGTCGACGGCACCGGAGCGACCGCGTTCATCGGCGATGTTGCAATTGATGGCGGCATAATCACGGGCGTGGGCGGCAACGCCGGCGCGGCGCTTCGCGAAATCGACGCGGCCGGAATGTTGGTGACGCCCGGCTTTGTCGATATTCACACGCATTACGATGGTCAGGTAACGTGGGATCCCTACCTCACACCATCGAGCTGGCATGGCGTGACCACGATCGTGATGGGAAATTGCGGCGTCGGCTTCGCGCCGGTCGCGCGTGGCCAGGAGGATTTCCTGATCGGCCTGATGGAAGGGGTCGAGGATATTCCGGGCACCGCGCTGGCCGAAGGTATTAAGTGGGGTTGGGAAAGCTTCCCCGACTACCTCGACGCCATCGATGCGATGCCGCGTGCGATTGACGTCGGCGCGCAGATGCCGCATGGATCGCTACGCACCTACGTGATGGGCGATCGCGGCGCGCATAACGAAGTGGCGACGCCGGACGATATCGCTCGGATGTCGGTGTTGGTAGGCGATGCGCTCAAGGCCGGGGCGCTGGGCTTCACGACTTCGCGTACGATGCTCCATCGAGCCAAGAACAAGGAGGTTGTGCCGGGAACCTTCGCCAGCGAGGACGAACTGCTCGGCATCGGGCGCGCGATTGGCGCGGCCGGGCACGGCGTTTTCGAGATGGCGTCGGACATGGTGGGCGCCGATGACACCATGGAATGGATGGTGAAGCTGTCCACCGAAACCGGCCTGCCGATTACCTTTGCGCTCGCTCAAATCGATCAGGATCCGGCGAAATGGAATCGCACTATTGACAAGGTAAGGCGCTTCAACGCGGAGGGGGCGCACCTGGTGCCACAAATTTCGCCACGCCCGACCGGGATGCTGATGGGCCTCGAAAGCTCGCTGCATCCGTTCATCACCCATCGCACCTACAAGTCGATTGCGCATCTACCCCTGACAGAACGCGTCGCCGAGATGCGGCGGCCGGAAATGCGCGCGCAAATTCTGGCCGAAGGACCGAGCGTCAAAGATCGCGCGACGCGCTTCTTCGTGACCAACTTCGCCAAGTATTTCCCGCTCGGCGATCCGCCTGACTACGAGCCTGAGCGCGACGATAATGTCGCCGCGCGTGCCGCTCGCGAGGGCCGCACCGCCGCCGATCTGACTTACGACCTGATGCTCGAACGCGACGGTCATGCGCTCCTCTACATGCCGCTTTCCAACTACGCCAATTATAATCTCGACGATCTGCGCGAGAAGATTCTAGACCCGATTATTGCCATTGGCCTGAGCGATGGCGGCGCGCATTGCGGCCTGATTTGCGACGCCAGCATGCCGACCTACATGCTCCAGTATTGGGTGCGCGATCGTACGCGTGGCGATCGCCTGCCGCTCGAAATCGCGATCAAGCGCCAGACCAGCGACACTGCACGCTTCTATGGGCTTAATGATCGCGGCGTGCTTCAGCCGGGCATGAAGGCCGACGTGAACGTGATCGACCTTGAAACGTTGACGCTGCACGCGCCGCAGATGGTGTTCGATCTTCCCGCGGGTGGCCGGCGCTTGATTCAGCGCGCCGACGGTTACAAATACACCGTTGTCAGCGGCGAAGTGATCTACCACAACGGCGAGGCCACCGGCGCGATGCCGGGTAAGCTGATTCGCGGACCGCAGCCGGCGCCGCGTACGCTCGCCTGACGCGCCGCGCATCGACGCGTGACGTTCCCGATCATGGCTCGAATTTCGATCGGTGTAACGATGGCGTTCGCGTCCACCTCCGGGCGCGGACGCCGGGAACGTTCGGTCATTTCATAAATGACGCTATGGTCTAGCCGAACCGCATAAGCATGATCGATAGACCAAGTATAAAGAGCAGGCCTAACAAGGCACCGGCTACTATCGCTACCGTCACTTCAGTCCGATCCTTCTGCCTTGAATGTAGGTTGAAGCCCGAGGGAAACCTGGCCGGCCTTCTCCTCGATGACTGTGAATTTCGGGATGAGTAATTACGGCTCATTTGTTTTGGGTCCTTAATATGGTGGTGGGTATTCTCTGTTCCCGCACAGTTTTTCCACGGGAGCGTTTCACGCCGATGGCATGGCATCGTCGTCGTCAAAGATGACTCAGGCTTGCACCACCCGATCGATCGGCGAGGAGAGAATCAGCGCGTCGCTCATCGGCACTAAGCGGACATGATTCGATCAGGACGTATTGAACTGGTCACGCATCTGCAGGATCACGTCCTACATGTGCTTGGAGTCAGGCCGGTGCCATTCTCCAATCCCAGCAGTCCCGTGCACAGCGTCCTCAAGGCCTCGGTCGCGCGCGCGTGGCCTACCAAAAGCTTTTGGCAGGGAGATGTGGTGATCGGCTTATTCGGGCGAGTCTAGTTAGAAAGGAGGTGAGCGGCCGTTCGGATTGTCGGTCGTGAGCGAATCAGCGAACCTGACGATCGTGATGCTATGGGCACCGCCATCGCAGTCCGCGTTAAATGCAAGAACCGCCGAGAATGGGGGTGCCACGACCAGTTTGGCGGGAACCACAAGATTGGAAAGACGAAATAGGTTCGCGGGCGGCGACTGCAGACTTGCACCCATCGGCACAAGCTCTGTCGCGAGTGGGGCCAGAATGGGAGCGCGCTCTACCCTGATACCAGCCAGCGGAAGCACAAGGAGGGCCAACGCCAGAGCGACAAACCCAAGTTGAGAGGCGACAATGCGCGGGGTATAACGAGGCATGAGGAAAGCCGTAATTCTTTTCGCAACGCTGGCTTTCATCTTCATGTCATGCAGTCGGGAGCCCTACGGTACGGTTACGCACCGCAACCGCGACGGACACCCTGACCAGTGGGTATATCGCATTGGTCAAGACTCTTACAAGATTGCAATTGATACAAACAGCGATGGGCGGCCGGACCTCGTCAAAACTTATGAGGATAACGAGGTGGTACAGATTGAAAGCGATCGGAATTTTGACGGCAAGGTCGATCTCATCCAGGAATACTCGCATGGAGTCCTGGCCCGCGAGATTCACGATGACGATTTTGACGGTAAATCCGAGACCATCAAGGAATTCAGGCACGGCAAGCTCGCAATCGTCGAACAGGATCCGCAAGAGCGTGGGTACATCGATATCGTCGAGTATTACGATGATTCAGGCAAGCTAGTTCGCCGCGAAGTGCGGCACAAGTAAAGGTTTGGCCTGCGCGTTGCCGTCGGTTTCACCCGCGGTTATCAGGCGCGCTGGTTTCAAAATTACAAACGCTTTCGATAGGTAGCTTCAGCATGATCGAAGGTGGATCGATTTGCGCTGCCGACGCATATAAAACTTGCGGATGGCGAACGGCACCGATCGGAGCGATAACGAAAGCATTTTAGTGGACAGATTATTCAGATGAGTTCTGCACCCGTCGCATCGATTGAGAAGACCCTCGTAAAGGCGAGCGATCCCGCGCTCACCGAACGGCGAGCGTCGCATAAATGGCTGGTGGCCGTTGCCGTGATGCTCGGCGCGACGCTGGAAGTCCTCGATACCTCAATCGTCAACGTCTCACTACCGCACATGCAGGGCAGCTTTTCCGCGAGCCGGGACGAAATCACCTGGATTCTCACGAGTTACATTGTCGCCAACGGGATCATGATTCCGCTGACCGGATGGATTTCAGCACGGTTTGGCCGCAAGCGCTATTTCCTGGTGTCAGTAGTGGCTTTCGTGATCGCGTCAGGGCTGTGCGGAGCGGCGGAGTCGTTGGTGCAGATGGTCATCTTCCGTCTGATCCAGGGCGCCGCGGGTGCGGCGATGATCCCGTCGTCGCAGGCGATCATGATGGAGACCTTCCCGCCCGAAGAACAAGGCCTGGCAATGTCGGTGTGGGGTATGGGCCTGCTTACCTCGCCGATGCTCGGACCGACGCTCGGCGGATGGATCACCTATAACTGGAACTGGCGCTGGAACTTCTATATCAATCTGCCGATCGGGATTTTTGCGGCAATCATGGTGACGATCTTCGTCCATGATCCGGAACATATCCGGAAATCGCAGGCACGCGCGCGCAAGATTGATTATTTAGGGATTATCTATCTGGCGTTGGGTCTCGGACTGCTACAGATCGTCCTGGATCGTGGCCAGCGGGCAGACTGGTTCAATTCCCTATGGGTCTGCGTTTTCACTGCGGTCGCGGTAATCGCGCTGATAATGCTGGTCTATCGCGAACTCCATTTTTCCGAGCCGATTCTCGATTTACGGATCATGGCGATTCCGCTATTCGATATATCTGTCATGCTCATATTGATCATGATGCTGGTGGTATTCGGCATGAATTTGCTGAACCCGCTGTTCTTTCAAGAGTTGCTCGGTTACTCGCCTTGGAAATCCGGCATCGCAGTGTTGCCGCGGGGTTTCGGCACGCTCGCCGGAATGTTCTTCGTCGGGCAGATCTCGCGCCGCGCGTTCGATACGCGCCGGTTCGTAGGGCTTGGATTCGTCCTGATGGCCTATTCGTTGTGGTCGATGAGCCAATGGACGCTCGACGTGGGAATCGACTACGTGCGCTTCGCGATGATCCTGTCGGGGCTGGGCTCGGGCTTGATTTTCCCGGCGATGTCGGCGGCCACGCTAGCCTGTGTGTCAAAGGAGCGGATGGGCTACGCGGCGAGCCTATATAATATGATGCGTAATACCGGCTCGGCGATTGGAATTTCGCTCGTCACGAATATGCTAAGCAGTCGGGAACAGACCCATCAGGCCTATCTCACGCAGCATTTCACGGCCTTTGATGCCTGGCATACGGATCAGGCGGGACCGCTGATGCCGGGTTCGCCGCATCTTCACATCATGAACGGCCTCCTCGCACAGCAAGCTCAGGGCCTGGCGATGGTTTATCAGGTGGTCCAACGCCAGGCGTCGCTGCTTGCCTACAACGACATCTATCGGATGCTCGCGATGACGGCGGCGCTTTTCGCGCCCGGCTTCCTGCTCCTGAAGCGCTCACTGGCGCCCGGTCCTGCCGCTCATTGAGCGCTTACGCGTCAGCGCATCGGGACATCCTGCGCCGGTCGGCCTCGACGGAAATCGCCGTGGATCAATTGACGACCTTGCTATGAATCGACTGACGTGGAACAGTTTCAGTCGTTAGACCAACATTCTCGCTAGCCGTCGCGTGACGGCCACAACCAAGACGGAGCATTTCAATGAAACTCTATTACGCACCCGGCGCCTGTTCACTTTCCCCGCATATCGTCGCTACCGAAGCAGGAATTGCACTCGAACTCGAAAAAGTCGATCTCGCAAGCCACAAGACCGAAGGCGGTCAGGACTACATGGCCATCAATCCGAAGGGCTATGTGCCTGCACTCCGCCTTGACGATGGCAGCGTTCTCACCGAAGGACCAGCAATCGTCCAGTATTTGGCGGATCAGAAACCCGCGAGCGGACTCGCGCCAGCAGCGGGCACGATAGAGCGATATCGCCTGCAGGAATGGCTCACTTTTATCGGTACTGAACTGCACAAGAGTTTCGGTGCGCTCTTCAACAAGGCCTCAGGCGATGAGACGAAACAGACGGCGAAGGCTAATATCGCCAAGCGCCTGTGCTACCTCAACGATCAGTTCGCGAATCGGCAATTTCTGCTCGGCGGCAATTTCACGGTGGCGGACGCATACGCATTCACTATTGTAAACTGGACGAATTTCGTGGGAATCGACCTCAAGCCATATCCGAACGTTGCGGCCTATATGGCCAGAGTCGGGGCGCGCCCAAAAGTGCAGGAAACGCTGAAGGCTGAGGGTCTACTGAAATAGGCTTTCATTGCGGCCGCAGTGTTTGCCGCATCGCGCCGAGGCGATGATTGAAGAGTTGCCGCCTCCGAAAGCTCCGCTATCGCGAAAGCCTAGTCAAAGGCGATCGAACCAATCGCATGTCAGCGGAGGTTGTAGTCTTTCATCTTGCGCTGGAGCGAAATCCGCGAGATCCCGAGCACTCTCGCCGAGCGCGACACGTTGCCCTGGTTGCCGGCCAGGACTTCGGCGATGTGGCGCGCTTCGAAATCCGCGCGCGCGAATCGCAGGTTCCCGTTCTCGTTCGACGACCCGCTGGACGAGACGGGGCCTTTCGCGGGCGCAGGAATCGGGCCACTCCGGATTTTTTCCGAAAGATGATCGGGCGTTATGCTTTCACCCGTCGGAGTTAGCGCAACCGCCCGTTCGATCTCATTCTGGAGTTCGCGGACATTGCCGGGCCATCCATAGCTCTCGAGCAGCGCTAGCGCCTGGGAATCGATGTCGCGGATCAGCTTGCGCTGACGTTCGGACGAGGTCGCCAGAAAACGCGCGGCGAGCAGTGAGATGTCGCCGTTGCGCGCACGCAGCGGCGGCAACGTAATCGGAAAGGCCGCCAGGCGATAGTAGAGATCGGCGCGAAAGCTCCCTGAATCGACCGCGGCCTTGAGATCCCGATTGCTGGCAGACAAAACTCGCACATCGACACGTTCCGGGCGCGTACTTCCGACCGCAATGATCTCGCCGTCCTGCAGCACGCGCAGCAACTTGGGCTGCATGGTGAGAGGCATCTCGCCGATTTCATCCAGGAAGATCACGCCGCCTGAAGCCGCCTTGAACAGGCCCGGCTGGTCGTTGATCGCGCCGGTGAAGGCGCCGCGGCGATGGCCGAACAGTTCGCTCTCCAGCAGATGCTCCGAAAGCGCGGCGCAATTGACGGCGAGGAACGGCCGGTCGGCGCGATCGCTCATGCGGTGAATCGCGTGCGCCAGCAACTCCTTGCCGGTTCCGGTTTCGCCCTCGATCAGCACCGCGATCGGCGTCGTGCAGATGCTGCCCATCAAGCGAAATACTTCGGCCATCTCGGGACTGGCACCGGCGATGTCATCGAGCAGTTCCCGCTTGCCGAGATCGCGCCGCAGTGCGCCCACCTGTGCTCGCAGCGTCTGCTCGGCGGTCTGCAACTGACCGACTCGGGCGGCATTGTGAATCGCCGAGGCGATACTGTTAGCGAGTGACTCCAGGAGCACCAGATCGTCGTCGCTGAACGAGCCTCCGCGCAGCGAATTGACGACTTCGACGACGCCAAGGCGGGTGCCGGCTACGATGAGCGGTGCAGCGAGTATCGATCGGGTGATAAGGCCCGTGTGGCGGTCGATCAGTGAATAGAAACGTTCTTCCCGGGAGACGTCGTCGACCTTGAGCACCCGGCCGCGTCGCAGGGCTTCTCCCGCGATCCCTTGTGAGGCGGAAAAACGCAACCCAACGAGTCGGCGCGCGACCTCCGGATCGAGATCGGCGAGATAGGGGAAGTAGAGTTCGTCCCGCTGGGGGTCGAGCAGCAGTATCGCGGCGCCTTCAGCCTCCAGCACTTCGCGGCACTTCTGGGTCACGAGTTCGAGCAGAGGGTCGAGATCGAGCTGGCACGCGAATGCGTTTCCGAGCTCGTAGATGAGCCGATACGGTATGCTTGAGGTGACAGTCGTCATTGCCGGGGAAGCGCCTATTAGCGTCTCTTGCACCGCATAATATCTGAATTCGTACGACATCAACCATAACCCGAACAGTTCCGCCCAGCCATCGTCACGCGGACTGAAATCGAGCGTCAATCCGCTAGTTCCCGAGTAACGGCTCGCGCTCGATATCGCTCGTGAGCTCCAATAGAATCGCAAGCTTCTCGCCCAGGGAATTGGCCGCTTGCACTATTTTCTCCTGAGCGTCCACGGAGATCGGTGCGTCAAAATCGAAGCCCAGCATACGGGCACCCTCGATGAACATCGCTTCGACCAAATCCTCGACATTCGGTGAATGACCTTCAGCGCAAGACACGGATACACGATTCTTTTGCATGGTTTTGCTTACCCCCTTCTTCCGGTGGCAGATGAAGATTTGAAACCGCACACAGCGTGCCAAATGCCGACAAATTGGCCCGTCGCGAAATTCCAAGAAGATCGGGCATTTTTCGCATCTGTCGCTAGTCAGAGTTGCCCAGGGGTTCCACAGCGAGTTTGCAGTGCTTCACAAATGATACGCGGCCGCGGCGATTTCCTTCCGCGCCGCTGACGCATTCGATCGCCCGATCACTCCGGCAAAGTCACCTTTCGTTCTGAACGAACAAAGCGGTTCCCGCTTTGACGTTTGACCGGATCGGGCGTAAGAAGCAGTTGAGTGGCGGAATCGTTTTCCACGCCGCGATCGACCGGTACTTGCCCATCACTATTGCCAAAGGAGGATCACAAATGCCACGAGTTGCTTATCTCGAAAAAGCCGCCGCTGCACCCGAAGTCCAGAAACTCTATGAGAGTTTTGAGGCGCAATTCGGGATCGCCGTGCCCAATGTCGTGAAGGCGCTCTCCAACAGTCCCGGTCTCGCGGCGAAAGTATTTCCGCTCGCGAACTATTTTATGAACCAGTCGGCGCTCGATAAACGCGTGCGGGAACTCGCCGTGCTGATGTTGATGAAGCGCTGCAACTGCGAATATGGCTTCGTCCGGCATATCGATATCGCCAAGGCTTGCGGGCTGAGCCAGGAGCAGATCGACGATATTGGCAATTACAAGACGAGTTCGCGCTTCACGCCGGACGACAAGGTGATCCTGCGCTATGCCGAGGAGTTAACTACCAACGCGCGCGTCGATGACGACCTTTACGCGAGCGCTGAAAAGCTGGTCGGCAAGCAGAACATCGTCGATCTGACAGGCGCGATCGCGTTCTGGAACATGATGGCGCGCAATCTGAATGCGCTGCAGGTGACGCTCGAAAAATAGCTGCCGCTGCTCGTGTAGCAACGCTTTTGGTCCGCCAAAAGCCAGCGAGCCGCCCGAGTCTAAATCTGGGCGGCCCGCTACGGTAAGAACAGCGATGCCAGGTCTTTCGCCGCCACGCGTTAGCGGTCGCGGCATCTCTAATGAGATCTCCGCAAAGGCTGTCGCCTAAGCGCCGGCGTAATCGTCAAGTTTGGGACCTTTTGCCTCTCGCCAAATGTCGATGAGCCGCTTCGGCACGATAGCCGTAACGCGATCTCGAGAGCCCCTGAACCAGTTGCTGATCCCCGGCAGGCTCCAGACGTAGTGCTCAAGCTCCGCCGTCACCTCGTCGACATAGGACTGGACCGCGTCACCTCGGACTTCAAGGCGCGTCCAATTATGGTCGAACATCGCTCGCAAACATTCGACGATATAGCCAACCTGGCACTCGGCGAAAAATATTCCATTACCGCCATGGCCGGGGGTGCCGTTTGGTCCCGGCGTGATAAAAAGATTCGGGCAGTCTTTGATCGCCATGCCCTGATACGCCTCCGGGCTCTCGTCAAGCTGCTTGCGTACGTCCGCACCGCCTCGCCCGGTCACTTTGATCGGCCACAGCACCTGATTGGCGTCGAAGCCGGTAGCAAATACGATCAGATCAACTTGCTCATGGCCCTCACTTGTCGTGATACCATCGGCCGTGATCCGTTCGATGGGCGTCGTGATTAGCCGAACGTCATCGCGGCGCAGCGCCTGATACCATCCGTTGTCCAGCAGCATCCGCTTCCCATATGGCGGATACGCCGGAAGCACTTTGTCGATCAGGTCCGTCCGGTCGCCGAGCTGTACCGCGATATA
>Ga0182024_10013912_pt1 | contig 15627 bp, 15 predicted proteins | sample P32metaG_FD_120480 | JGI IMG/M metagenome (GOLD analysis project Ga0182024, IMG submission 120480) | Permafrost microbial communities from Stordalen Mire, Sweden - P3-2 metaG (Illumina Assembly) | ecosystem: Environmental > Terrestrial > Soil > Wetlands > Permafrost | place: Sweden: Stordalen... | reverse complement strand
TACCGTTGTAAACGACGGTGTGCCAGCTTGTGACATCCTTCAAGTGTGGCTCGATGTTGCGCTGCACCCATCACGTGGTAAAGAACAAGCAGATTTGATTTGGTGAATAATCCTACCCCCTGTGCTTTTCCTAAAGGAGAAAGGCTGAAAGTGGGAGTTGACCGTAATCCGTTTGCACGACTCGTCGATGCACTTGAGCCGTGGCTCGATCAAGTGGTCATCATTGGCGGTTGGGCCCACCGACTATATCGACTTGACTCACGGGCGTAGAAACTCACGTATTGCGACGGGACGTAAACTCCGCGGAGAAGGAATGATCGAGGGGTGCCGGGCGGGATTGGAGGAAATCTTCGTTCAATCCTAGTCTTCCAAGCAGTCCTCAGGTTCGTTGTGCGCATTCCATGTCTGCACTGCGCCGGGAAAGCACGGAAAGCCAGTTATGGTCCGCGAAAGATCCCCCCTCCTGTAATTGGAACCTGTGAGGGCAACCTGCGCTCGAAAATGCAGCTAGTGCCCGCCCAAGACACAGACTGAAGCATAGCGATTCACGAGTCTGGTTCTCCCTCCACTCAAATTTCTAACGCCTTCTCTCCCCCCAGATGAAAGAACCCTCCGAATAGTTCCAGGTCTGCCGATCCGCGCGGTGGCACAACAGAGGAGGATTGAGGACTGGTCATTATCCGGCCTCCAACACCCTAGCTTCGAAGTGAGGTAGAATTAGCGGACGCCCGGGAGGAATAATGACCAAGGCCAGAAGACATATTGGATTCATGGAGGTTGCCTGCGCGCCAGCTTGGATCTATGACATAGCCAACCAAGCGGAATGGAATACCCGTTTTATAAGCCTCCTGAAAAAGGATTACAAAAATTTAGATCCCGACATTTCCGCAATTCTGAGCAATGAGAGAGTGGCGCAAGAGTGCGCGACGAAGATCAGGAGTTATGTAGATAAGGAAGTCACCGCTTGGCTTTATGCGCAACGCAAGGCCAGGGGAGCCCAAAACAAAAGGCAACTTGAAATTTCTATCGCGGGAATTCAGCAAGCGATCGAGCTCTATACGGACCGAGGCAATCAGGCGGTGGCGACGAATCTTCGCGGACTCGGAATCGAGCTATTGGGGCAATTGGGGCGTAGTAAATCAGCTTTTGAAACCAAGCGGCATGGCCGAGATTTAGCTCATTCGACTCTCAGCGAATGTAGCTCATATCTTGAAGAACGATTGGGCAAGTCCGTTACCTATGGAACCCTCGCGAATTTGGTGAATGCGGGATACGAAGCAGATGGAAAGCCCCTCGAAGAGCCTGTAACCGAGGAACACATTCGCAAGAACCTGGCTGCCTTCAGGCGCAATAATCCTTTGTGGCGCAATAAGATAGACGAATACCTTAAACTGCCCCCAGTCTAACCGGCAACAAAATAGCTAAGAAGGAACGATTTTGTTGCCTGTTCTCATTTATCCCGTTCCCGTAGCCTGAATCCGAGGTTACGAGAAAATGAAAACGAAAAAACGAGTCAAAACAAGAAAAACTGAGCCGGCGTGTTTTCAACACACATCAGAAAAGTTGGAGGCGCCTTGGCAGAGTTTAGCAATTGAGTACAAATCCGCAGCACTCCTCCGGTCCGATCCAAGAAATCCGCGGTCTCACAGCGATAAGCAAATACAGCAAATAGCCCGAAGCATCCAGAGCTTCGGCTTTAATGTTCCGTTTCTAGTTGATGCAAGTATGCAAGTGATCACTGGGCATGGTCGCCTCCGAGCTTGCAAGCTTCTTGGAATTGACAACGTGCCGGTCATCAGGCTGGACCATTTGTCGGAGCACCAGAAACGGGCCTTCATGATTGCCGACAACCGCTTGACCGAGAACGCTGAATGGGATGACGTGCTACTCGGCGAACAGCTGAAAATCCTCTCGGAGGCAGAGCTCGACTTCACTCTCGAAACCACGGGTTTTGAGATGGGCGAGATCGATCTGTTGATTGAAAACTTTGCCCCTGTCCCGAACGGCGAAATCGATCCCGCCGACCTCCAGCCAGAATCGTCTGTTGTCCAGGTCAGTCGGACCGGTGACCTCTGGAAACTCGGCAGGCACCGCGTGTTCTGTGGGGATGCGCTATTGCCGATAAGCTACGGCTCCCTGATGGATGGTCACAGAGCGAACGCAATCTTCACCGGCCCACCCTTCGATCCGATTTCAGGGCATGTCAGCGGGAACGAAAATGTCCACCAAACGGAATTTGTCATGGCCTCAGGTGGAATGAGCGAGGCCGAGTTCACTGCATTCTTTACGGACGCATTCAATCTTCTCGGTCAGAACAGTCTGAATGGAAGCCTCCATTACATCTGCATGGACTGGCGACATATGCGAGAGGTGCTCGCAGCTGGAGCTGCAGCCTATTTCGAACTCAAAAATCTGTGCGTATGGACCAAGGACACTCCCGGCACGGGATCATTCTACCGCAGTCAGCACGAACTGATCTTTGTGTTCCAGAATGGCTCGAACTTGCATCCCAACAATGTCCCGCCCCGGGGATTCGGCCGTCCGCGAAGCAACCTATGGCGCTACCCCGGTGCCAATTCTTTTTCCCGGTCGACGAACGAAGGCGACCTGCCAACCCCAAATCCCATGGTCAAGCCGGTTGCGCTCGTAGCGGACGCCATTATGGATTGCTCGGCACGCGGCGATCTGGTTCTCGATCCCTTCCTCGGAGGCGGGACGACTGTCATTGCAGCGGAACGATCCGGTCGTATTTGCTATGGCATGGAACACGATCCGGCCTACGTGGATACCGTCATTCGCAGATGGCAGAAGTTTACGAGTCTCGAGGCCATACATCAGGTGACTGGGCAACCCTTTGCCCAGAGCGAGAAGGATGTTAGCGATGCCCGATGATCTCAACAAGACGTACAACGTTGGATTCGGCAAACCGCCAAAGGCCCGCCAGTTTCGCAAAGGCACCTCGGGCAATCCGAAAGGTAGGCCAAAAGGCAGGCGCAATTTGGCGACTGTTCTTGAGAGAACCTTGAAAGAGACGGTCGTCATCAACGAAAACGGTGTGCGCAGAACCGTTACCAAGCTGGAAGCGGCAGTAAAGCAACTTGTGAATCAGGCAGCCTCAGGCGATCTATGCGCGATGCGGCAACTGTCGGCGCTCGCGGGTTCGGCCGAGGATGAACCCCTTGCTCGTCCGACACGGCAGCTGGACCAGAACGATCAAAAAGTTATGGAAAACGTCCTGAAGAGATTCAATAAATCTGCGAATGGAGAAGACAATGAAAATCACTAAAGAAGAGTACCAGGCATTCATGAGGAATGATTTCGTGGCGTTTGTAGAACGAGGCTTCCGTGAATTAAATCCGCAAACAGAATTTCAGCACAACTGGCACATCGAGGTAATCGCAGCTGAACTTGAGAAGTGCCGTCGTGGCGAAACTAAGCGGCTAATCATCAATGTCCCGCCACGATCACTTAAATCACATATGACCTCGATCTCGTTTGCGGCCTGGCTGCTGGGCCACAATCCAGCGGCGCAGATCCTTTGCGCCAGCTATGCCCAAGATCTGTCAGATAAGCTGGCTGCCGATTGCCGATCGTTAATGGCCACCGAGTGGTATCAGGACCTCTTCCGGTCAACTCGACTATCAACACGTAGATCGGCCGTTCATGATTTCACAACCACTGAGAAAGGCTCACGCTTGGCCACTTCGGTCGGCGGCGTGCTGACGGGGCGAGGCGGGGACTTCATTATCATCGACGACCCCCTCAAACCGGATGAGGCGGTATCAGTGGCCCAGCGCAATGCAGTCAACAATTGGTACGACCACACGTTAGTCAGCCGTTTGAATGACAAGCGGACGGGCTGCATCATCTTAATTATGCAGCGCCTTCACGAGGATGATTTAGTCGGTCATGCACTCGATGGAGAACCATGGAAACTGATCCGATTCCCCGCGATTGCCGAAGAGGATGAGACACATGTGGTCGAATCGCCCCATGGCGCTCGGCGCTTTCGGCGGCGTGCTGGCGAAGCTCTCCATCCGGAGCGAGAGCCGCTGGAGATACTGAATCATCTTCGCGAAGCTCAGGGCGAGTCAAACTTTGCCGGCCAATACCAGCAGAATCCGGCTCCTCTCGGTGGCGGATTGGTTAAAGAGGCGTGGTTTAAGACATATACCGTGGCTGATATTCCTGCGAAATTAGAGATGATTTTTCAGAGTTGGGATACCGCAAACAAACCCACGGAACTAAGCGATTACAGCGTTTGCACCACGTGGGGTGTGAAGGAAAAGCGCGTCTACCTGCTTCACGTGTTCCGCAAGCGCCTGGGCTATCCGGAATTGAAGCGCGTGGTGCGGGAGCAAGCCGATGCTTTTGGACCGCAAACGATCTTGATCGAAGACAAAGCATCAGGCACGCAACTGATTCAGGAACTGGTGAGTGAAGGAATGCATACGATCAAGAAGTACGAGCCGACGATGGACAAAATCATGCGGATGAATACGGTCACGAGCATCATTGAAAATGGCTTTGCGCTCCTGCCAGATAAGGCAGCTTGGTTGGGGGAATACTTGCATGAGCTCACCAGTTTCCCTAAAGGCAAGTACGATGATCAGGCCGACTCAACTTCTCAGGGGCTCCATTGGTTCAAGCAAAACGGCATGGCTCCGGTATACGGGCTCTTAGATTATTACAAGCGAGAGGCCGAGAAAATCAGAGAAGAGGAGAATGTTCTTGTTGAACCACCTGTTACGCGAGCCGACGTGCTTCGTGAATGGGGTCGGACCAGATTGTTCGGACGTTTTTGATAAGCTCGTATATCATGTCGGCGGATTTGCAAACAAGAGGCAGGAGGCCACAAATGATGCCATCTTGCCAAGAACCTGCCGGCAGAACTTGCTAACAGGGAATACTATTCCCTGAGCGTTCCCTGTTCCGATTCGGGTCAAGACCATAGTGGTGCCGGGCAAACCACTCCCCATCGGGGATTTACGTCTTGAGGGTTTCATCGGAAGGTGCAACGTTCCCTGTATTTTTCCCTGTTAGTAGGGAACTCAGTGGAGAAAAGTTCGCTGAAGCCTACACCATCCTGGCGGACGTCAAGTTTTCCTGATACCAAGGGCAGGGAATTACCCATTCCGTTTTCACCCCGGTGTGCCACCTTCTGGCTTCGAGGGCGGGCACACGAATCTGTCCCTTGCCATATTGCAAGGGAGATTTGAGCGCCCTTTCTACCGCCATGCAAAGAGTTCGGTCCAGAATAGAGGTGATCGAACTCACGAGGAGACATGCACGCAATGCCATAGTCTCAGTGGCGCGAATGTTCTAAGCGAACACCCGATTGGGCCAAGAAGCGGGGCTCATTTCCAAAGCTGTTGCGGTCACGCACGAAGGCTTGCATCGGTTGCGCGGTACCACGCGATGAATCTTTTCAAGCCTTCATCGAGGGTTGTTTGCGGCTGGTAGCTAAGAAGTTTAGCGGCCTTGGAAACGTCAGCCCACGTCAGCGGCACGTCGCCCTGTTGGGGAGCTTCTCGCTGGATGATCGCCTTTTTTCCCGTCGCCTGTTCGATCATGCGAACCAGGGTCGAAAGTTTCACGGGATGGGAGTTGCCAAGATTGCAAATTTCAAATGACGCTCGGACCGTGGAGGAAAAATTGTAGTCGAGCGCGCCGAGAATACCCGCGACGATGTCATCCACGTATGTGTAATCCCGACCGGTTTCCCCGTCTCCGAAAATGGGAATGGGTTTTCCAGCCTCCACGCGGGCCACGAATTTGTGAATCGCCAGATCAGGGCGCTGCCGCGGTCCATACACGGTAAAGAATCGCAGGGCGATCACCGGCAATTTGTAAAGGTGGGCATATGTGTAGCAAAACGACTCGCCCGCAAGTTTTGTAGCGGCGTACGGCGAAATAGGGCGCAAGTCAAATTGCTCTTCGGAAAAAGGCGCGCGGTCGCTCTCTCCATACACGGAGCTGGAAGAGCCGAAAATCAGCCGTGAAACCTGGAATTCCCTGCACAGCTCCAGCAAATTCACTGTGCCGGCCACGTTCACTCGCTCATAGAGGCGCGGCTGCTCAATCGAAGGGCGAACGCCGGCGCGCGCTGCAAGATGAATGACAGCATCCGGGCGGATCCTCGCAAAGATTTCCCTCATCTGCTCCGTGACACAAATATCTTGGTCGAAAAAATCGAATGGCGCGATTTTTCGAATCGCTTCGAGATTCGCTTTTTTCCAGGCTGGTGAATAGAAATCGTCGAGGTTGTCCACGATGCTCAGCGCAAAATGTTTGCGCAGCAATGCCTCTGCCACATGCGAGCCAATGAACCCGGCTCCGCCAGTCAGCAAAACGCGTTTCAGATTTACCGCCACCTTACGATTCCCCCTGGTTCAAATCACGGACGCGTCAGCGTAGCAGCAAATTTATCCATCGGCGCTACAAATTGCATGGTGGGCGGTGAACAGGGTATCAGGAAGCGTTTCAAGGGAATGAACCGGGGCTTGCGAAAGCAATCTGTCAATCCGATTTTGTGACGCTTCGAAGAGGTCATGACGAAGCGCGCCGCTGTTCAGGCCGTCCAGCAGCCCTTGTGCCAGCCCCATGCAGCGGTTCGTGTCCGTCCAGTGCGCGGACATCATGATCAGATCGCATCCGGCCTGCAACGCGATTGCCGCGGCATCGGGTTTTTCAAAGAGCGCGGATACCGCGCCCATCCCAATGTCGTCGGTAGTAACGACGCCGCGAAAGCCCAATTCGTCGCGCAGAACATCGGTCAAGAACAGGCGCGACATTGTGGCCGGATAAATTGGATCGATCGCCGGGAAAAAGATATGCGCTGACATGATCATCCTGGCGCCGGCACGAACCATGGCCCCAAACGGCAGAAATTCGCGGCGGCGAAGCTCATCGAGGCTCAACGAGACAACAGGCAGGCCATAGTGAGAGTCAACATTTGTATCTCCGTGGCCGGGGAAATGTTTTGGGCATCCGAATATGCCTTCGCGTTCCAGGGCAGATAAAAAATTCCGGGCGCTTTGCGTTACCCATTCGTGAGTTGCCCCGAATGCGCGGCTGCCAATCACCGGATTATTGGGGTTGGTATGAATATCCACCACCGGCGCGTAATTGAGATTAATGCCGAGTGACCGGAGTTCGACGCCCATGGCGGCGCCGACCTCGGCGCTTCTCGCAGCCCACTTTGCGGCCGGCCCGAAATTCGTAATTGGAGGCGGCGGCCGAAATACAGCGCCGCACTCGTGATCCATTGAGATCAGCAGCGTCTTTCGCTCAACGCACGCTCGAACGCCTTCAATCAGCTCTCGAAAGACAGGCAGCCATTCTTCATAAGGCACGCCACGTTTGAAATTGTCTCGAAAAAGAATTACTCCAGCTGGGCGCAGGGCGGTGAGCAATCGCTCGTCATGCTCTGTGAGCGTTACGGACTTCTGCAAACCAACTAAAAAATGTTGGCCTACTCTCGCGAGGTCGGAAGGAACGCTGCTTTTGTCCATGGAACAGTCCTGCGGCTCTCAAAGACCCTCAAAGAATGGATTCTCTCATTTTATCCAGCTTACCTGCATTCGTTTGAGCAACCAGGTTTCGTACGATCGAAGCAAATCCCGGAATCCGAGCTTCCAGGGCCAATTTGGCGGCGCAAGCCGCGACATCCGATGTTGGTATCCGCGATCGTGAGGTAGACTCTTGCGGTGGTCGCGGAGCGCCAATCGACAAGTGGCTTTACCTAAATGACCTCCATCGTCGGACTATTCACGGACGTGCTGCCGGCGGGCGGCGTTCAGCGCGCCGGCAGGCACGTTGCCGCCGTAACCGCAAAGTTTGCTGCCGACCGCGGCATGAACACACGGTTCCTGAGTCTCAATGACCCGCAGGGTTTGCACACGGTGCGCGTCGGTCCTCTGGAATTTTCCGTTTCCGGCTATGCGGGGAGCAAGATCCAATTTGCCATGGCGGCATTACGCGCGGCGGGGCGCAAGCCGGCGCTTGTAATTGCGCTGCATCCGCATCTGGCGCCCATCGCGTGGATCGTGAAGGCGCGCGCGCGAAAATGCCGGTCGCTTGTTTTCACCCACGGCATAGAAGTGTGGCAACCGCTGGGCTGGCCGCGAGGCGCAGCGCTTCGCAGTGCGGATCTGGTGCTTGGCCCGAGCGCGGACACTGTGCAGCGCTTGGTTTCCGAGCAACATATTCTACCGGGCAAAACCCAACGTCTCGCTTGGGGGCTCGACCCTGAATTTGAAGCGCGCATCGCGGCGCGAGGTCCGCTTTCGCCCGCTCCTCCGCCGAGTTTTCCGTCAAATGGTCAAATCATCTTGACAGTTGGCAGATGGGATTCCGCAGAAAAATATAAGGGAGCGGACACATTGATCGCCGCCCTGCCGCCGTTGCTAAGAACCGCGCCGACTGCATCCCTCGTGCTTGTCGGCGACGGAGACGACCGGCCAAGGCTAGAACAACTTGCCCGCACTCTCGGCGTTTCGGAACGCACACATTTTCTGCACGGCCTGACGCCTGAGCAACTCTTTGCGTGTTACGCAAATTGCGACGTATTCGCCCTACCGAGTAGCGGGGAAGGTTTCGGCCTGGTCTTCCTGGAGGCCATGGCGCACGCCAAGCCGGTGATTGGCGGGGCGCACGGCGGGATTCCGGACATCCTGGAGGACGGCGTAACAGGCCTTCTCGTGCCGCACGGAGACACCGAACGTCTCGCGCGAGCGCTTGAATCTCTACTCAGCAATCCCAGCAGGGGCAGGGAAATGGGCGCACGCGGCAGGGAGCGTCTCGAAAAAACTTTTTCCTTCGCGCAATTCCAATCACACCTTACGCAGGTATTAGACAGCGTTCTTCCCGAGCAACGCTGAATTCACAACCTTGTCTTGTGAAGTCAACTCACGGGAGTATAATTCCTGCTGGGGAATTTCAATCGCCATTTTTCCCTGCCGATCGAAGCTGCTTGCCTACCCAGGGCCAGGCGGTGCAGCGGTCGTCCGCAGCCACGGACAATCATGTGCTTGAATGTAAAGCGCCCACATAAAGGCGGGCGCGACATGAACGTCCGGAATTCTTGCTCTTATGCGCCTCTTGCACGTGACCCAATCCTACTATCCCTTTCTTGAAATGGGAGGCCCTACGGTCAAAGTGAGGGCGCTCGCACACGGCTTGGCGTCTTCCGGCCATGCCGTGACGGTGCTGACCGCCGATTTGGGATTCGACCGGGACAAGCGGGAAGGCGCGGGTGTCATTCCCGGGCGCTGGGGTTTCGAAGCGATGGAAGACGGCGTGCACGCGATTTATCTTCGAACGCGCGCACGGTATCGAAACCTGACCTGGAATCCGGCCGCCGCCGCGTTCTGTAATGAAAAGCAGGGCGATTTTGATCTGACGCACATTTATGGCTTGTACGATTTGCTGGGACCGCGCGTCGCCCATGCCTGCCGGCGTATCGCCCGCCCGTATGTAGTCGAGCCAATGGGCATGTTCCTGCCGATTGTGCGCAACATTCGAATGAAGCGCCTCTATCACAGCACGCTCGGTGGCCCCATGCTAAGAGGTGCAAGCCGCGTGATCGCCACAGCGGAACAGGAGCGCCAGGAATTTCTGGCAGGCGGAATTGCGGATTCCAAAATTGTTGTGCGTCGAAACGGGATTGAAGTTCCGGGGCAATTTCCCCCCGCCGGATCCTTCCGAACCGAATGGGGAATATCAAGAGACGCGAAACTCATTTTGTTTTTGGGGCGTCTTGTATCGAAGAAGAGTCCTGATTTATTGTTAGAGGTGTTTTCGCGTTGGAATCAGCGCGGAAACGGATCGAGAGGGTCGGTGCTGGTCGTCGCTGGGCCGGACGAAGGAGATGGTTTCCGTCCGCATCTTCAGGCAATCGCCGCACAATTGGGGCTGAACGGCAAGGTACTCTTCACTGGTCCCCTTTATGGGGATGCCAAGTGGGCAGCCTACCGGGATGCGGATGTGTTTGTATTGCCTTCACAAAACGAAAATTTCGGAAACACGGCGGCGGAAGCGGTTGCTTGCGGGACTCCCGTCCTGGTCAGCGATCGCTGCGGCATCGCCCCAATTGTGGACCGGCGAGCGGGCCTGGTTGTGCCTCATAATTGCGAGGCGCTCGAGACGGGGCTGGCGAAAATTCTGGATGATGGCGCGCTTGCATCACGATTGCGCGAAGGCTGCAAGGAGGTTGCGAAATCGCTCAGCTGGGCCGAGCCACTCGCTCAAATGCAAGCGTTGTACCGGGAAGTGATTTCGGAGCGACAGGGCCAATGAAGAAGCATCCAATTATTCAATCGTGCTGGTTTGCCGCCAACATTCTTCTGGCGTCTTCGATTGTGGCGGCATTCTATTGCATCGGCTGGGAATTTTCCACGCGCAGCTATTTGAAGGGTTTTTCGGACGCGATTGTGGTTGCTTCCGACACACCATTGCAAAAAGTCCAATCGATTTTACAATGGATGGCTCACGGCCCCGCGAGGCGCGTCCAAGACGACACGGACGCACTGGACGCGCGCAATCCGGAAGATACGCTGAATATTCAACAGCTCCTGGGTGTCTGCGGCACGGCAACCAACGCGTTCGTGAATCTTGCCGACAGCAGTGGCTTGAGCGCCCGAAGGCTTCTTTTGTTGAGTGCGGATGGGCAAAGCAAACACGTGGTCGTGGAAGTTTTGATCGATGGTAGATGGATCGTGGTGGATCCCTCGTACCATTTCATGCCACGCCTTCCGGATGGACAGTTCGTCACCCGCGCGCAGTTGATGAACCCCGCGGTGTTTCGCGCGGCTACGCAATCGATTCCAAATTATCCGCCGTCCTATACTTACGAAAGTACTGTGCACGTCCGTCTGGCGCGCATTCCATGGATCGGGCGCTATTTGCGCAGGATTCTAAATTTTATCTGGCCGCAATGGGAAGAGACCATCAACTGGACTCTGCTCGTCGAACGTGAATCTTTCGCCATGCTGATCGTCTCCGTTTTTCTGCTCTGTTTCGCGCTGGCCTTGCGGTTATTTCTGGGATGGTATTGCAGGCGCATGCTGGGTATTTTTCCTGACCGCCTGCGCGATCAAATTCTGCGCGCCGGGCAGGCCATGGCTGGAAGCACCCGCTGAATTTTTACTCCGGCGCCGGATTGTTGTGCAATCCGCTTCGTTTCCATCGTTCGCTGGCCGGTGAAATGTGTTTTACGATGCAGACTTTTCGAGCAGCGCGATGAAGTGCAATTTGCGCCCAAACAGCGCGCCGAACGGAAACGGATAAAGTGGCACCCTGGTTTGCCAATCTTTCACGCTCAAACCTGTCGCCAGAAAATGCTTGTCCCATTCTTGGCGGCTTTGATAGTTGTACGGCAGGACCACGCCGTGTGGCCGGTTGCCCACCCAATCCATGAATTGCAACGTTTTGAAATCGAAGGGGCTTTCGCTGAGATGATCCTTGATCAGGACAAATCTCCTGCTCACGCGGCAAGCTTCGCGCAGCAATCTTTCAATTCCCTGTGAATCTCCCACATGGTGCAGCACATCCACGAACATGCAAACATCGAAAGATGCCGAGGGATACGGGATGCTTTCGCCGTCGAACACCTGGCACTCGATCATGCAGTTTGGTCGCGCGGCGAATTCAATGCCCTGAATCGTGACACTTGGATTGAAACCTTTGATCAGGCTTGCGATAGTCCCGTCGCCGCAGCCGATATCGAGCACGGATGCGCCCGCGGGTATTTTTGCGGCGAGCATTTCGGCGAGCACGCGAACTCGTCTGCTGAATACCGCTCGTCGATGCAGCCGCCCCAGGACTGAAAATGCGCCGGTATGCTGTGGTTGAGTGTCCAACTAGAGTTCCTTGTGCGCCACCAGCCAATTATTCAAACCCAGTTCAAATGTTCCAGTTTCAAATCGCGTAAAGCCGATGCCGCGCAGCATATTCTGGAGTTTTTCCAGCGGTATTCGCGGCTGATGTTGCTCGAATCCCAGTTCGTTGTTGACCAGCTCCAAACGAGTCAGAACCTCCAGGATTGGATCGACTGCGGAGCTTGGCCAGGTCATGATCAGCGACCCTTGCGGCCGCAGAATTCGGTACGCTTCGGCAAGCACACTGGCGGGCTGGGCCAAGTGCTCCAAAACCGCCAGCATGGTTACATGATCGAATTGCGCACTTTCCATCGGCAGGCTCGCGGTAATATCGGCGCGCACGATTGAGATTTTGTCCTGCGGCGATTGACCAATATGCTCGTCGAGGCCTACGCCCGATACGATGCGCGATTTGACGTAATTCAGAAATGGCGCTCCCGCCCCGCAACCCAAATCGCATACCACGGAACCATCTCGAATATGCGGAGCAGCTGCGCGAAATCGGCACCAGGCGACGAAACGATCGAACGGGGTGTATGCCATTTAGCTGGCGCGCTCCACTCGAGTGGCAGAGCCTGCAGGAACGCCTCGCGGCATGAAGTTCGCGGATGCGCAATTCATCGGCGAGACATCCCCAGGACGCTCAGAAAAAAGCTGGAGAGAATCACCTGAAAACCCAGCGTGAAACACACCATGCCGGGGATGACGATGCGCAACGTCTTTTCCGGATCGAGCGGGCCGAACTGCCGGATGCGCCAGTACTCCAGCCCCAGCGCCCATGCGCCTGCTCCGGCGAGGATCAACAGGATTCCCACGATGAGGCCGACTTCCAGCGTAACGTAGCGGAACATGCGCGTGAGGCGCGGATCCTCGGGCAGCAGTCCCTCGGAGATCGCAAAAACTTTTGTAAACGTGGCGAACACGGCGGACTGAAATCCGATCAAGATGGCCATCGCCGCGAACAATAATGTGTGAATGTCGAATACAACGTTGCCGATCCGTTTTGGACCCGGCAGCAGGAACGCGCTCAGCAAAACTCCCACAGTGAAGAGCGCAATCCCCGGATAGAGAAACAGCCAGCGCGGGCTATACAACAAGAGAAAGCGCAGATGACGCCATCCATCGCGCCAGGTGCGCAGATGCGGCGCGCGGTCTCTGCGGTCGGGGGAAAGCGTGGTGGGAATTTCCGTGACGCGCAAACCGAACGCCGTGGCCTTCACGATCATCTCACTTGCGAATTCCATTCCCATGGTGCGCAATCCAAGCCGCTCGATTGCATCCTTGCGAAACGCACGAAGGCCGCAATGAAAATCGCGCACCGGGCTTTTAAAAAAAAGGCGTCCCAGCCCTGTAAGGACCGGATTACCAAGATAGCGGTGCAAATGCGGCATGGCCCCCGGCAGAATTTTTCCGCGGAAGCGATTGCCCATCACAAGATCGTAACCCTCGCGCAGTTTGGCGACGAATTGATCCAGTTGCGAGAAATCGTAGGTGTCATCGGCGTCGCCCATCAGCACAAATTGTCCGTGCGCCGCCGCGATCCCGCTTTGCAGTGCGCTGCCGTAGCCGCGTCTCTCGACGTTCACCACGCGAGCGCCCATCTCCCGGGCGATTTGTTGCGATCCGTCGCTGCTTCCGTTGTCGGCGATGATCACTTCGCCGCGTATCCCATGCCGTTCAAGGGCGGCGATTGCCTTTTTCACGCAGATGCCCACGGTGGGGGCTTCATTCAGGCAGGGCATCACCACGGAAAGTTCCACGTCTTCGCGATTTTCCGCGATTCGTGAAACCACATGCGTTTCCGCAATCGAACTCATGGAATAGAAAGCAGCCCCCTTATTTATTGCCCGCCGAGGTGTCTCACTTCTGAACTGTAACCCATCCCACGGATGGCGAAAAGGGTGGGTGATGGCGGGTCGTTCCACGATTTCGCTGCCACAGACCCTCTGAGCTGGTATTCCTTGCCGAGTCCACGCGAGACGCCACCCAAGTGCGTCTAACCTTGCAAAGAGGATGGCTTGTTCCATTGTGGCGTTTCAAATTGACACCACTCGGAGCGGTTGTTAAATTGAATGTTTGATCTGGGGGAGCAGGAAACACTGAGGAAAAATCCGCGAATCTGGACGCTGCTGCTGGCATTTTGGGCAATGCAAGCCGCAGGGTGTATCACCATCAAGACCAGGAGGGAGGTCAAGAAGGAAGAAATTCGCCCGCAGCTCGACTCCACCGAAGACGATCTTGTAGCCAGCTACAACAAACAAGTGCGGGCCGTGCGAAGCCTTCAGGCAACGGTGGATCTGGTTCCTAGTACCGGGACGACCTACAGCGGCGTCATTGAGGAATACCATGACGTTCCCGGATTCATCCTGGCGCAGCGCCCGGCCACCGTACGCGTAATCGGGCAGGCCCCCGTCGTAGCCAAAAATATTTTTGACATGGTGGCCGACGAAAAGGAATTCAGGATTTACATTCCCTCCAAGAACTCTTTCCTGGTGGGGCCGACGGCCCTGATTCGCCCATCGAAAAAGCCGCTGGAAAATTTACGCCCTCAACATATCGTCGAAGCCTTGTTCTGGCCCGAATTGCGGCCCAATGCCAATGTGCTCTTCGAGCAGTTCGATTTCAACGTCAGCCGCTACTACATTCTGACCTTGCTCCGGCAAGCGGAAAGCGGCAGACTGCAAATCGCAAGGAAAATTTGGTATAGCCGCACGGACCTGCAGGTATCGCGCGTTCAGCTGTTCGCAGCGGGCGGAAAGCTGGAATCCGACATTGCTTATTCTGACTGGCAGCCTGTGCCTGCGGCACCGGGAACGACTGCGACGGACCAGCCGACTTTTGCCCGCGACATCCACATCTGGCGCCCGCAGGACGATTACAAGCTCGAGATCAAAATTTTGAAGCTCACATTGAACGAACAGATTACTCCCGACAAGTTTGAGCTGACTCAGCCCCCGGGAACCGATCTTGTGCGCGTGGGCGACGAGCCCTCGGCAGCTCAATCGGCTGCTCAACCCAGGTCCGAGGAATGATCCGCCAGCTGGTTGTGAACAATGTGTTGCACCGCCCGATCCGCACAGTTGTGAGCATCCTCGCCGTGGGCGTGGAAGTCGCTCTCGTCATTCTGATCGTGGGCCTCACCAGCGGTCTGTTGCAGGAGACAGCCAAGCGCATCGAAGGCATTGGCGCGGACATCATGCTGCAGCCTCCCTCTGCTTCCGTCTTCCTGGCCTTCAGCGGCGCGCCCATGCCCATCAAGATTGCCGACAAATTGCGCGAGATGAAGTACGTACAGGCGGTTGCTCCGGTCCTGCTGCAATTTAGTTCCTCGAATGGCGTGGATATCGTTTACGGGATCGATCCGAAATCGTTTCGCGATGTTTCCAGCGGATTCGTTTTTCTCGAAGGCCACGATATGCAAGGTCCGGACGATGTCCTGATGGATGACTGGGAGGCCAAGGCCAAGCACATCGCGGTGAATGATACCTTTCGCATGCTGGACCATGATTTTCATGTCGCCGGCATTGTGGAACACGGAAAGGGCGCGCGCCTGTTCGTGCCGCTGGCGACTTTGCAGGATCTTTCCGGCTCGCGCGAAAAGGCCTCGGTTTTCTTCATGAAATGCACCAACACGGAGTACACGCAGGCCGTGATGGACGAGATGCGGCCCGTTTTTCCGGGATACGAAATTCGGCCATTGAAGGATTTCTTGTCGTTAATGACCGCCACCAATTTGCCGGGTCTCAAC
>Ga0182024_10013911_pt1 | contig 15628 bp, 13 predicted proteins | sample P32metaG_FD_120480 | JGI IMG/M metagenome (GOLD analysis project Ga0182024, IMG submission 120480) | Permafrost microbial communities from Stordalen Mire, Sweden - P3-2 metaG (Illumina Assembly) | ecosystem: Environmental > Terrestrial > Soil > Wetlands > Permafrost | place: Sweden: Stordalen... | reverse complement strand
GCCGGCGGTGCAGAGGTGCTGTAGGGCTGCCAGCCGTCCAGGCTTTTGCCATCGAAGAGCAGCTTCCAACCGTGAGCGGCTTCGTTGGAAGTAAGCTTATTGGGCAGATCCTGTGCCCCGGCAACGCCCGCTGCCATGCTGACCAATCCCATTCCCAGAATTAAACAATAGCTCGCGATCGATCTCATGTTTCCTCTCGTTGCTACGGGTTCTTTATATCAGGCTTGGTCAGAGCGAGCCTTTCACATATCAGACAGGCATCTTTCTCTTGCTGTATTCACGGCCGATGATCGCCGCCGGCTCAGGCGCCTCGAGCACCATCGCACCGTCCTGGATCTGTTTGATGGCGTAATCCGGGCTGTTCTGATCGGAGCTGCCGGCGTTGAGGAACATGACCTTGTTCTTCTTGCAGGCATCGAGAACGGCCTGCCGTACTTTGACCATCTCCGGCCGGGTTCCTACATCGGGCACCGGCGAGCCGTCTTCGGGAAAGATGGAAAGACCGTAGAGCCAGAAGCTATGGTCGCCCGGTCCCCACTCCGCCATCGAGATGCCAGGCAGCGCCAGTGTCTTGTCGACATCCACATCGGCAAAGGTGTCTTCGATCTTGACGCCGAAGATCATCTCTCCCTTGGGATTGAGTGGATACAGATCGGCCACATGGAGGTACTTATTGTGGTTGACACCCCAGACACCCGCGGCAAAGCTCGCACTGGAACCGCGAAGACCCCGCATTTCCAGTTTCGGAACGCCCGGATAGTCAAACGGATAGCGCATCGCCATCTGCGTCGCGACCTGGACCGCACCGGCGTCGCGCGCATGGCACATATGAATGCCATGTACGCCGCAATCCAGCAGCTGTTCCAGGACCCAGGTGTTCGCCCGCATATAGGCTGGGTCGAGACCAATGATGCCTGTCTCCACAAACACCGCCGGCGTACGATGGCCGCTCCGTGTCGGGCCGCCGTCCACCAGGCCGCGCATGAACTCACGCAACCCTGCAAAGTCGAGCGCCCCGTGCTCCATCTCACAGTTGATCGCGTCCATATAGGTCCGGGCCATCTTGACGCCCTGCGCGTAGCTGTCCACGCCCGGTCCCATGCCGGAGCCGCCGTAATAGATCGGTTGACCGTCTTCCCACAGCTCGATCGCCTTGTTAATGCGGCGGGGCTTGTAGTTCAGGTCAACCGACGAAGGCTGCGTATTGGTGTTGACCGGTGCGCCGCGTCCGCCACGGCCACCGCCGCCCGCCGGAACCTCCTGCGCCATCGCACCCGTGGCTGCGATCCCCATACCAATGGACACACCCGCCGTGAGCAGATCTCTTCTCTTGATTTCCAAATTTTCTCTCCTGTCTTCGATGGCGTTCTTTATATCAGCTTGGTCAAAACGAGTACCTCAAGGCAAATTGGAGCTGTCGCATTGGCCCAGCGCCGGTAACCACTCCAAAGGTAGCAAAGTTACGCGGATCGTTCGCGGGTGTGTTCCAATTTGGGTGATTAAGTGTTGGTTTAGTACGGCAGGGCCCTATTTGTGTACTTGCGGCCAATGGCGGCAGTCTCTGCGCTGGCCGGCCCCACCATGACGCCTTCCTTGATCATGGAAATTACGTCTTTGGAGCTGAATGAATTCAGAAAGAAAATATGGTTCGCCTTGCAGGCGGCCAACACCTTGCTCCGCGCTGCAACCATCTTCGGATCCTGAATCGCCGCCTCACCTTGCGCACGGACACCAAGCGACATAGCCATATCCCCGGGGCCCCACTCCGCCATGCCGATGCCGGGTACTTTCAAGTTCTCGTCTACGTTGGCAAGTGCGTACTTGTCCTCCTCCTTGACGCCGAGTAGCAGTTCACCGTTGGGATTCAGAGGCCAGGGGTCCGCTTTTTCCTCATACTCCTGCACAGAAACTCCCCAGATTTGCGCAGCAAACGGCGCCCCGTGCACCCCCCGGCGTCCCTCAGGAAGACCATCTACACCTACTCCTTCCTGGTGAATCGGGAAGCGTACCGCCTCGACAAACGCCCGAATCGCGCCGGGGTCGTCCGCATGGGTCAGCATGATGCCGTGCACGCCGGTCGCAAGCACCTGATTGAACATCCAGGCGTTGGCATGAACCGCTGCCGCATCCATCCCATTGACGGGTACGTTGACGATGACGGCCGGGGTACGATGACCGCTCCTGTCAGGACCACCGGCCGCAAGCCCGCGCATGTAATCCTGTAGTCCCTTTACGTCGAATGGAGCGTGCTCCATGTCGTAGCTTATGTAATCCGCATAGGTCTGAGCGTCCTTCACCCCTTGCTCATAGGTGCCGGTGGTTCCGGAGTGCGAGCCCGTGTAATAGATAGGTTGGCCTTCTGCCAGAAGTTCGATTGCTTGATTGATTCGCTTCGGCGCCGGTGTCTGCGCCACGGCGGTTACGATTACCGCCGACAGCACAATAGATACCAGTACAAAGAATCCTTGCTTGGCTATCCTCTTCACAGGTTTTTTCTCTCCATTTAGACGCTGATCTGTCACCGGGCTTTTGGCCAAGCGCATACTAGTCCCGCGAGCTATTGCGAGGCAAGAAAATCATTAGATTGTGCTTTGAGTGGGTGCGGAAATTGCGGCCGCTAGTTTTCAGCGGGCATATTATCCTCATTGACGTGACGTATCGGCGGTTCGAATAGTTGCAAAGCTCTTGCTGCCGCCGCTTTATCTCACATCGTGGGACATTTTTTCTATTTCAGACCGTGGGGCAGTTTCAAAAACTCCTGCTCAGACAAAGATTGCCGCGTAAACCGCGCCTCAAAGATCGCGCCTTTGAAGTAGTCTTTCAGATTAATCCGAACTCCCATGGAGGAATGGCCCGGCCGCTGCGGAACCAGCTCCACATCACCTTCGCCCTGTAACTCGTCGCCCACATAGTTCTTGAGGGTCTTCCCGTTGTACACCGCAGTCACTCGATACCACTTCCCGAGCGGATGCAGTTTCTCGCAATTAAGCAACGCCTTCGAGCGGCCGTCGGCCATCGCAAAGCTGTCAAGGCACCACTGGCCTTTCACAATCCGAATCTCGAACAGCAGCCGGTCATCGAGATCCTTTCCCGTCGCCGGATCCAACACGGATAGATGGAAGAACCTTTGCGCGGCCGCGCCATCTTCGTCAGGCCGAAAAATCACCTCCCACGTCCACGTCTCCGCACCTGCCAGTGGGTGCACTCCAACAAATAGCGCATCATTGACTCCGTTGAACTGGACCGCCTTCCCAACCGGTGTCTCGATCACCTGAGGATGCCCGAGCACCTCTGCAGGATGACCGCCAACCGTGGAAGTCCGATCAAACCTCCAGACCTCGGCACTCTCGACTCCTGCACTCTGGCCTCTCAACAACGAGACCGTTAGCGTCAATATCGCGAGCAAAGTTCCCCGTAGAAATCGCGTTCGCGCAGTGTTTCTCCGGTAGCGGCCGCGCATCTCATAGCGCACGATGACTTGCTCCTCACCACTGATCTGAGTCTTCACTCATTCTCTCCCAGGACACTTCCAGGGATGCTTTTCGTCCATCCCGCTGGGCGGCAACCATGGCGTAGAATGATCCGGCGATCCTCTCCATCGTCGAGGCCGTTTGTCCCATGACCTTCCTCCTTGCCGTGTTTGCCCGACAGCATCGTCGAATAAGCAACGATAGCAAAGCCACTCCCGCGAGGTCTCAATGACGCCACCAGACCCTGAAGGGATTCCTGAGCCGAAGCAGCCGGGGCGTCGTGATTTCCTCAAGCTGCCGCTTATGGCCGCTGCTTACGGGTTGGTTCCAGATTCCGCTTTTTCCCTTGCCCCAGGCCCTCATGCCGGCGCAGACGGCGCCGAAGGCACGAAGATAGCAGTCAAACTGACCGTCAAAGATACCACTGACGAGGAACTGCTCTTCCTGAAGCAGATCGGGCTGCGCTGGCTGCACGCCGACTTCGGCAATGGCGCCTCGTATGACCTGATCCGAAGCACTCGGGAGCGTTTTGCCCAGTATGGCCTTAAGATCGACTGCGCCCTGATGGAGGGCTACCGCACGCAGAGAATTCAGCTTGGCCAACCGGGGAGAGACGAGGATATCGACAAGTTCAATACCTTTCTTACTGACTGCGGCCGGTTAGGCATCCGGACTTCCCACATCGATTTCCATCCGGGAAATACGTATACAACCAACATGGTCACCACACCGCGGGGTTACGCGGCACGCGAGTTCAGCGTGGTCGACTTTCGCGAGAAGGTGGAAGAGAGGATGTTCGATCGCGACTACTCCGCCGAGGATATCTGGGCGAACTATACGTACTTCCTTAAGGCTGTTTTACCCGTCGCTGAGAAAGCGAATATCAAGCTCGCTCACCACCCGGATGACCCTCCGATTTCGCCGATGAATGGAGTGGCCAAGGTCTTTATCAACTATGCGGGCTACAAACATGCCGAAGATGTAGTTTCGGGAGGCAGCAAGAACTGGGGACTCTGTCTATGCCTCGGCACGTGGTTGGAAGGGGGCGACACGATGGGCAAGGATGCGGTCTCCATGATCAAGGACTTCGGCAGCCGCGGTAAGATCTTTACCGTCCATTTTCGCAACGTCAGTTCCCCTCTCCCGCGATTTCATGAGACCTTCCAGGATGACGGCTATCAGGATATGTACCTTCTCATGAAAGCGCTGCGCGAAGTGCGCAGTACCGCCTCACTCATTCCCGACCACTATCCCGGAATCGTGAGCGACAGCAATCATCGCATCGCGAATGCGTACATGGTTTCGGCCATGCGCCAGATGCTCGTGCGCGCCTGCGAAGAGGTTGGCTGACACCGTACGTGCAAGTATCCTGGTGGGGTCGTTGCGCTGATTGGGAGGGGTGGGATATCGTAGCTCCGGGCCTCACGGATAGTGAGCAACCCGCCTAGTGGGCTGTGTAGGCCTTGGTCGATGAGGTTCGCGAGTTAAAGACGGTGAAGCTACCGTTTGGGCTCGCAGTCACCAACAGGTAGTTCGCCTGGTCTGTACCCTTTTCCGGACTTTGGATATTCGCGATGTATTCGGCGGCTGTGTTGTGCTCCGCACCGCCTGGCTCCGAGTAGTGAAGCTGCCACAAGGTCTCGAGGCCAGGCGCTTGACGAACCGTGTCCAACACTTGCGGCGAGCCGCCCTTGGTTGCTCCATTGTCCATGATCGCCACCCGGGGATGGATAGCGTCGACCAAGGCATGACTGGAACTTGGGATCATGCCATGGTGCGAGACAATCAGGATGTTGATTCTTCCCAGCCGGTTCACCGGACACATGATCTGCATTTCCTTGTCCCAGGTGAGGTCTCCCAGATCGAGGATTCTGAGCTTGCCAAAGTCGATCAAGACGCCCAACGATCGGGAATTCTCGCTGCGGTCCATAGGCTTTGTTTCCGGAACTTTGCAGTATTCGTTGGTTTCACCGCCTTGCGGCAAAGGATGGTCGATCACGTTGCCATCGCTGCTGATAACTGTGACCTTCATGCCGGAGATGGGTAAAACATCTCCCGGATGAGCAACGATGTGTTTGTATTTCCCCGTCCCCAGGACTTGCTGGTAGGCCTCCCAAACCTTCTCCGTGGCTCCGCCGGGCTTGCTCTCAGTATTGGGCCCGTGGTCCACGAAAGTTCCTACGGGGATCTTTTCGACCAATTGCGCGACCCCGCCGCTATGGTCAAAGTGGTAGTGCGTCAACAGCACGTAGTCAATTTTGGTCAGTCTGGCGCGTTTCGCCGCCGCTACGATTCGGTCCGCGTCCTCGCCGGTATTATTTCGAGGCCAGCCAGCTTCCTCGTATGACGGCCAACCGGTATCGATCAGTAGCGACTGACCAGTAGGTGTGACGAAAAGCGTGGATTGGCCACCCTCAACGTCGATGAAGTAGATCTGAAGCCCGCGGTCCGCGGCCGATGTCTTAGGCACACCCGTGCAGGCTACAAGTCCAATACCAAGGCTGAACAACAGGAGAGTCAACCGGCGTCTAAAAGTTTTTCCCCGAAAGGTCATTGTCATTCCTCCCCTGCCCAGCTAGTTTCCACCGGCGTGTGGGGCAGCCATCAATGTTTCTTTGGCGGCCATGTCGCGGGCCACGCCGACGACCATGAATTCGAGCGGGCTATCGCCCGAGTTGGTGAAGGACTTACTTTCGTTGAGCCGTACGGGGATTGCGTCTCCGGTGTGAATGGGAGCGGTCTCCGAACCGACGGTGGCATCGCCGTCCCCGGCCATGACATAGTAGACCTCGCTCATGTCCGGTGTGGTAACGGGACCGATCGAACTTCCGGGCGGAATAAGTACGTGATCGATATAAGACCAGGTCGTGAAAAAGACGCTGGGGTCGAGCACCCGCCGGTATTGGACGGTACCGGTGCCTCCGTTCATGTGATTAACCGGTTTAAGGAGAGATCGATCCAGATGCATGCTGACAAATTGAGGAATGGGATCCCGGGGAACACCGACGCGCGGATCGTGCAGATTGAATGCGTCATACGTCTTGGTCAAACCAACGTTAATATTCAACCACTGCACCGGCTTATCGGTGGCGTTGTAGATGGCATGAGCATGACCAATACGGTCCGGTACACCTGCGGGGCCTTTGAGTACGGATGTACGTCCGTCGATCGTAAACTCGGCCTCGCCGTCAAGAATGACGAACATCTCCTCACACTTATTGTGAAAGTGTTGGCCGATACTGCTCTTTGGCAAAAGGACGCCGCGATGGAAGAAAATTAGATTGGTGTCTAATGCGTCCACGCCGAGCATGACTTTGAAGTCCATTGAACCCGCACCGTCGTGCAGATCACTGAGGCGTTGATATTTTGATGGATCAGCGCGAGCAATACGCTGTGCGAGCGGGGCAGCGGAATTCGAGGGCGCCGTGCTCTGCGCAGCCGACGCAACCAGCGGCACTACCAGTAAAGCGGTCAGAAGTTTGTCAGTCACAGTTATTCTGGTCTCCTCTTCTCAAGCTTCCCGGCAATCTTTGACGGCGGAAGAACTCTCACCGTTCCGCGAATCATTGTCAAGCCATTTTCCGTGACTGCAAGCAGCAACTTAGTTGAGACCGGACCTATAGCGGTTCTCCTTGGTCTAGAGTTCCACGGGGAACTATACGGACCTTCGAGGCGTCGAAACCGGATTGACAAAGCATGGCTCCGGTGCGGTATGGTGGAGCGCGCAAAAACTAACCCGCGGCTCCGATCTGTGAGTCTGGCTGCTGCGAATTGTGAGAGGGCATCGTGATGGAGCGCTTTGAGACCAGGTCGTTTATCTTGTCAGCCAGCGCAGCGGGAATGTTTCGCTGCCTGGGCATACTTTTCTCGGCTTTGCTCCTTAGCCTGGTATGTTCCGCACAGGTTGAGCGCGCCACAATCACGGGCGCCCTCACAGACAAGAACGGTGCGGTCGTTCCCGACGCCACGGTACGCATCACCCAAGAGAGCACGAATGAAACCAAAACTTTGCAGACGGACAGCGCCGGGGAATACACAGCGAGCAACCTGCAGCCTGGTAGCTATACCGTCGAGGCTGAAAAGGACGGCTTCTCCAAACACATCAACAAGGGCTTCGTTGTGCAGGTTGGCCAGACAGCACGTCTGGATGTTGTGATGGAGGTTGGCTCTGTAACTCAATCGGTGGAAGTTACAGATGCGATTCCGGTTCTTCAGAGCGAGAGCGCCTCAGTAGGCCAGGTGATTGGGACAACGGCGGTTCAGCAATTGCCCCTCAACGGACGAAATCTTACCCAGCTCGCCGTGATTGCCCCGGGTGTTACCGGACTGAACTATGCCCCTACCGGTACCATCGGCTCGGGAATCCGGCCAGACGAATTGCGTCCCGGAGGCACGACCATCGAAGCCAACGGCGCCCGCGATAGCGCAAACAAGCTGCTTCTCGATGGTGTCGATAATACGGAGATGATCGCGCAAACGCAGATCGTGCGCCCCAGCGTCGAGTCTCTTCAGGAGTTCAACATCATCACCAGCAATGCCGGCCCGGAATATAACCGCGGGGCAGGCGCGATTTTGGTAACCAGTACGCGCTCTGGAACAAACAGTCTGCATGGTTCTGTCTACGAATACATTCGCAACTCGGATGTGGACGCAAAGAATTTCTTTGTCAGACCTAACACGCCTATCCCGCTCTATCGGCTGAACGATTTCGGCGGAAGACTGGGCGGTCCGATCATGCGCAACAAAGCATTCTTCTTCGCAAACTACGAAGGCTACTATGAGCAGTCCGCAGGGACCCAGGTGAATTCCGTCCCAACGATGCTTGAGAGGCAGGGGAACTTCCAGGGAGTCGCTAATATTTTCGACCCATTAACGACGGTGGCCTCGGGATCAAGCTACAAACGGACGCAGTTCGTGAACAATCTCATTCCAGCTTCGCGGTTTGATCCAATTTCTTACCAACTCATCAATGCCTATCCGCTACCGCAGACCAGCGCGCTGGTGAATAACATCGTTACGTATCCCCTGAAGAAGAGCAATGACAACCGCGGAGACGCTCGGGTTGACTACCAGATCTCTCCTAGCCAGACTTTCTTTGCTCGCTACTCGGTGGACGACACCCAAATACAGATGCCGAACACCTTCAATAATGTTATCGGCGGGAGTGAAGGCGCCTTTTCCGGGCCGGAGGCGGACCGGGGTCAACAGGGGGTACTGTCCTACAACCGGCTTATTACTGCACACCTGGTCGGTGAGTACCGATTCGGGTTCAACCGGTTTACCAGCTTTTTGCTGCCCTCCCAATTGACCTCTCCGATTTGGGCGGAGATCCCGGGAAAGCAACCCCAGCCCGGTTTCCAACCGAAAGGGTCCGGCCCAGGACCGGTGGCACCGATCATCAGTCCATCCGGTTTCGGCGGACTGGGTAACTCACGGTCGGAGCCAGAGATCCGGCGTGAGCACCTGTGGGAGAACATAGGGAATGTCTCCTGGGAGCACGGCAGGCATAATTTCAAATTTGGCATCGACACCCTTCATCACTTGATCAGCGAGACCGATTCGCCTCCCGGCCAGAGTCCGTTCGGGCGCTTCAACTTTGATAGTAATTTTTCGAATAATCCAGCCTCCACCACAGGCACTGGAAACGCGATGGCCTCGTTTCTGCTTGGCTATCCCGCGTCCACGGTGCGCGACTTGTTTCTTCCCGGGACAGCGCACGTCTTCGGCAACGAATACAACATCTACGGAGGAGACAATTGGCGCATCACGCAGAAATTGACTTTGAACATCGGCCTCCACTACGAGATCAATACGCCTTACGCTGATGCTCACGACTATTGGGTGAATTTCAATCCGGTCAATGCGGCTGTTGAAGTTGCGGGACAGAATGGGGTTTCGAAGTCGGCCAACTGGCAAACAGACTACGGGTCGATCGGTCCCCGTCTTGGCTTCGCGTACACGCTGAACGAGAGGACGGTGTTACGCGGCGGCTATGGCGCCTTCTATGACCCTCAGGCAAACCAGGGAACGACGATCCGGCAGGAGCGGCAATGGCCGTTCGATCTGATCTATACCATTTCGCCAGGAACGCTCTTTCCCTCGAACACCGTTTCGCAGGGGTTCCTGACATCAACGGAGATTCCACCTGCCACCTTTGCCAACCCATTCGGCAGCTTGAAGGGGATCGATCATCATTTCAAGAACGCCTCCGGCCAGCAGTTCAACTTAAGCATGCAAAGGCAGTTGACCGGACGTTCATCCTTCACCATGGGCTGGGTGGCTTCGATCACTCACCATTTGTCGTGGAATAATCCCATCGACCAGCCCGCTGCAGGACCGGGCAACATTCAGGCGAGACGGCCCTTCAACACGCAGTATCCCAACGTGACGTCCATTGCCTACTATGAGTCAGTGGGGGTCGGGTCGTATAACTCACTCCAAACCAGTTTTCAGCAGCGGTTATCGCGTGGATTCTTTCTTACCGCGAACTATGTTTGGGCGCATGCGCTGGATAACGCCCCGTACGATGGGGGCGTCGATGGCCCAATTCCCCAGAACCCTTTCGATCGCAATGCGGACTACGCAAACTCTGACAACGACATCCATAACCGAGTCAATGTTTACGGGACCTATGAGCTGCCATTCGGGCCCGGGAGGTCCTTCCTGAACGGCAATTCCATCCTGGACCGGTTCGTCCTGGGGGGCTGGCAGGCGAATGGCATCTTTGTTGGACAATCAGGTCTGCCCTTTACCGTGACGATCAGTGGGACGGCTACGAATACAGGCGCCGCATCCAGCCGCGCCAACGTTGTTCCGGGAGCTGCACAGTACCCGGCGACCAAGACGATAACCAATTGGTTCAATCCGTCGGCCTTTACGTCGCCCACTCCCTACAATTGGGGCAACGTCGGCAGGAACACTCTCCGGGGACCCCGGGAAGTGAATCTTGATGGCTCGCTGGAAAAGCATTTTCCCATCAAGGAGAGCACCGCCCTGCTCTTTCGGGTGGAATTCTTCAATATGTTCAATCATCCGCAATTCCAGGTTCCGGCTGCCGTCATCAATTCCGGAGGCGCCGGTACGATAACCTCTACCTCCAACACAGCGCGCCAGATCCAGGCTGCGCTCAGGTTGACGTTTTGAGGAGATGAGCTTTCGGACCGGCTGATGTACGAGATCGGTTCCAGGAGTCATTGATTGGCAGCGGGTGCGTTTTCCTGGATTCATTCGCACTTGTGCGTGGAACTTTTGAATCAGGAAACTAGTCCATAGTCATGATCAACATCGGCGGGGAGGCTGGTTTGGCAACGCCTTCGCATGTAACAGTGGAGAAATTGCTTGCTTGGGAAGCACTTGCGGCGTGGGATGTAACCTTCTCCGTGGGTAAGAACGGAGATCGCCGATGATCAGCGTAGTAGAAAGAAGAAAAGCCCTGCTCGCCATGGGACAGCGCGAACCAATAGCTCCCGGAGCAGACGGACCACATGCTATTTCGGATGTGCGCGCCTTTCGAGTGGCCCAATCTCCGCCGGGAAGCTCCTATGTCGTTCTGCAGGTGCGAACCCAATCGGGCCTGGCCGGCTATGGTGAGTGTAAGGAGTTCTCCAGTCCTGATCTAACGGCAACGCGCGAAGTGGCCATGGGGCGGCCAGCATCGGCCTACGAGACCTTGCGTCCACTGGTTCCGCAAAATGCGCAAGCGGCCATAGACATGGCCCTGCTCGATATCCTCGGCAAAGCCACCAAGGCTCCTGTATACCGCGTGCTGGGCGGCCCTACGCGGAACAAAGCGCGCGCCATAGTACGACTATCGGGAACTTCCGACGACGAGATCGAAAAAGATCTTCAAAAGCAACTCGCCTCGGGTTTTGCCGCGTTCCTCGTCCCCATCCCAACACCCGCGGCGCGCAACCAGGGCAGCGCCTACATTCAAGCGGGCGTAGCGCGTTTCAAAGCAATGCGCGCGGCGGCCCCGGATGCTGACTTTGCCTTCGAGTGCAGCGATCAGCTCACTCCTTCAGACACAGCAACTCTTGCAGCAGCAGTAGAGTCCATGCATCCCCTGTGGTTCGATGCACCCTGTCCTGTTTCCAATCTATCCACGTTGCGCAAGATTACCGACGAAACCGTCGTTCCTATGGGCTTTGGCCGAGATATTGCAAACCCTGGAACTTTCCAGGATCTGCTTCGGGGAGGGATGGTCGACCTGCTTCGGCCCGATATGCTGGTCCACGGCATTACGGGCATTCGCCGCCTAGCTGCGATGGCAGAGACCTACTACGTAGCGGTTGCCCCGTGGCACGCGGCCGGTCCCATTGCAACTGCCGCAGCCCTCCAGGTGGCAGCGAGCATCCCGAATTTCTTTATCGCGCAGCTACCTAACTCGGGCGCCGGATCGGCAACACCGCAGGCTGGGTTCTTTGAGTTGCCTAAGGGCCCGGGTCTAGGTGTCGATGTAGACGAAAAGGCACTCGAGAGGAACCAGATCGTATGAATCGACGAAGCTTTCTTGGGGGAGCGGCGGCGGTTGCCGCTGCAGCGCCTGCCGCCCGCATTGCCGCTGCGGTATCCACTCCGCGGGCAACAGACATCTGCGGATGTGATCCGTTCCTTGGCCAATCGACAAGCGGACAGGCCGCGCGAGCAGACGCATTCCGCGACCTAAGTTCCGGGTTGAAAGTCACTGACCTTAAAGTCTTCGGTGTTTCGCTAACACCCGACTCCGATCGACCCTATGTTTTCGTCAAACTCGAAACAAACCAGGGGTTGGTTGGCTGGGGAGAGGGTACGCTGGAAGGTAAGGCCAAGGCTGCGATGTCCTGCATCGAGGATTTTCGCGACTTTGTCGTTGGCAAAGATCCTCTGCAGGTGGAGCATCATTGGCAATCCATGTATGTGCACAGCTTTTATCGTGCGGGCCCGGTCATGGGATCGGCCATCTCCGGCATCGATCAGGCCCTCTGGGATTTACGCGGCAAAGCATTAAACGTTCCGGTCTATCAGCTTCTGGGCGGCCCGTACGATCCTAGGGGTGTGCGCGGCTACTATCACGCGGAGAACGCAAGAACGGACGAAGATCTTGCGAAGTTAAAGGAGACGGCTCTCCAGGAGGGAGTCTCGTGTTTCAAGATCGGACTTCCCGACCAGGACTACGAATGGATCGAGACCAATGCCAAGATCACTCGAGCCGTCAAACATATGCAGCGCATGCGTGAAAAACTAGGCGACTCGATCGACATTGCGGTCGATTTCCATGCGAAAACAAGCCCGAGTGTGGCCGCCGTTATTGTGAAAGAAGTGGAGCCGCTGCATCTGCTCTTTGTAGAAGAGCCTTGTCCGCCGGAAAACGTGCAGGCTATGGGTCGCGTCGCCAGCCGTTCGACGACACCCATTGCAACCGGTGAGCGCCTGGTCGCCGCCTACGGCTGCCGCGAGTTGATCGAAATGGGTATCGTCGACATATTGCAGACGGACATTAATCATGTCGGAGGAGTCACCGGACTGTGGAAGGTAGCGGCCATGGCAAACATCTCGAACGTCTCCATGGCGCCGCATGCGTGCGAAGGGCCCATTGGGGGGCTCGCTACGCTGCATGTAGATTCTGCAATGCCCAACTTTGTGATCCAGGAGATCTGCAGCTTTGTAAAGCCTGGAGACAAGGAACGGATCTGGGCGGAATGGTTCGGTTTCCCTCCGATGCGCATGGTAAACGGGCGATTTCCGCTGCCAACCAAGCCCGGGCTGGGGTTTGAACTGACCGAGGCCTCTTTGAGCAAGTATCCGTTCGGCGGGTCAAAGCCGATGGCACGTGTTTTCCACCAGGACGGTTCTGTTGGAGAATGGTGACATGACACAGCTTCCATCGCTCGAGGGTGTTTTCGCCGTTCCGCCGCTCGCACGCTTTCCGGGGAAGACCCGGTCTATCGATTGGGAACAGAATTCGCGCATTGTTGATCATATTGCTCAAGGCGGAGTTTCCCGGTTCATCTATGGGGGCAACGCCTTCCTCTACCATTTAACGCTGGCCGAATATGAGCAGCTATTGGAATGGCAGGCGGGGATGCAACGGGATGGGCTCTGGTTCATCGTGAGCGCGGGTCCGTCTTACGGCCGATTGATCGACCAGGCTCCCTTGTTGCGCCAATTTGACGTCCCCTGTGTGATGACGCTTCCCTGCGGAGATCCGCGGGACGCAGCAGGACTTGATCGCGGCCTGCGTGAGTTTGCCGAAGCCGCCGATACTCGTTTAATGCTCTACCTTAAAGAGGAGACCAACATGGGAGCGGATCTCATGGCTGGCCTCGATACAGTTGCCAGACTGGTCGAAGAAGAGATCTGCGTAGCGATCAAGTATGCCGTGGTTCGTAAAAATCCGGAGGAAGATCTCTATCTCGACGAACTGATCAAGCGAGTAGACCGGCGCAAGGTGATCAGCGGAATCGGCGAGCGCCCGGCCGTGATCCACCTTCGGCAATGGGGATTGCCTGGATTTACCACCGGTTCGGGGTGTCTCGCCCCCGCGCTGAGCGCGGCTGTCTTCAACGCTTGCCGTGCGGGGAATTACGCCGAAGCGGAACGCATCCAGGCGCGCTTCCTGGGCGTGGAAGACCTGCGGGATGAGTGGGGGCCGGCCCGTGTTCTGCATCATGCAGTGGAGCTTGGCGGAATCGCCGACATGGGACCGATTCCTCCTTTCGTTTCAGAACTCTCTTTGGAGCAGAAGAATCGCATAAAACCTGCTGTGCAGGAACTCTTAACGGAACAGCAAGAGTTGGTAAGCACGCAGTTGACGTAGTACCGAGCGTTCAGGGGGAATGGTGGTCCAGGCAGGCGAGCGCAACTGGTCGCGGCGTAAATTTCTCGGAGTGGCAGGCGGTAGTGCCCTTCTCGGCGGAGCTGGGTTCCTCAGCGAGTCTTTCCCACTGGCCGCCTCGGAAAGAGTCCGGGCCAAGATCAGCGATATTCAGACCATGACACTTTCGGGGGCCCGCACCTATGTGTTCGTCAAGGTGGTTACAGACGATGGGCACTACGGAATTGCCGAGGCATACGGTACCCCGAGCATCGGAGTAAAGGAACAGGTTCAGGCGCTCAAGCCGCTGCTGGTGGGAAAGAATCCTTTGGAAATCGATGCGATCTACACTTACCTGGGCATCGGAGGTCCAGAGCTTTCGGGCACCCGAACCGATGGTTCGGCGCACTCGCTCATGCGTGCTGCCAGCGGCATCGAGATGGCTCTTTGGGATTTGGCGGGAAAGATCCTTGGGGTTCCCACAACTACGCTGCTGGGAGGAAAGTTCCGCGATCAGGTCCGGGTCTACGACCACGCAGCTCCACACAATATGCTGGACAAAGCATCTTGCCGCGAGTGGGCGCAAAAGATCAAGGCAGATCCTAGCGGATTTACAGCGCACAAGTTCGGCGCTCCTCATTCCAAACCTGCTAACGACAACGCCCGCGACCTTGGCAATCGTGTGCTTACAACCAAGGAGCTGATTGACGTTGCTCAGGGATTTGAAAATTGCCGCGAGGCCATCGGGTGGGATCACGACATCATGGTGCACTGCCACTGGGAGTACGATTTGCGAACCTCTATTCAATTGGCACAGGCGGTTGCGCCGATCAAGCCCTTGTGGCTCGAAGACCCGCTTCCCGTGGACTACTCCGAATCCTGGAGAAGGTTATGTGGGAGCTCCCAGGTGCCGATCTGTACAGGCGAAAATCTGGAACGCCGGGCAGGGTTTAAGGACTTCATCATCTATCAAGGGTGCGACATATTGAACCCGGATCTACGCAATGCCGGGGGGTTTCTGGAGACGAAACGCATCGCAGATATGGCGGACACGTTCGGCTTGCCGATGGCGACTCATAACACCGGCAGCCAATTGCACACCTGGGCTAACTGCCAGTGGGCCGGATCCATCCGTGACTACATTGCTTGTGAAACGATAACGGGCCAGGGAGGTTGGATGGACAAAGTGCTGCTACTCGATGGTCCCTACATCAAGGATGGGCACGTAACCGTAACTGATAAACCTGGGCTCGGAGCCGAGTTAAACCCTGACGTGGTGAAGGCTCATCTGGCTGAAGGTGAACACTGGTGGGGATAGCACTTAGCAAATTGTTGCAGCGGGTGAAAACCGGAGGGATTTGATGTC
>Ga0182024_10013910_pt1 | contig 15629 bp, 15 predicted proteins | sample P32metaG_FD_120480 | JGI IMG/M metagenome (GOLD analysis project Ga0182024, IMG submission 120480) | Permafrost microbial communities from Stordalen Mire, Sweden - P3-2 metaG (Illumina Assembly) | ecosystem: Environmental > Terrestrial > Soil > Wetlands > Permafrost | place: Sweden: Stordalen... | reverse complement strand
GGCTCAAGCACCAGCGCAAGATGCGGCTCGCCACCAAATACGCCAATCTGACGCGCGGCTTCTTCGCCGACCATGGCGTGGTCGATTATCGCATCGTCGAAAGCTCCGGCGCCACCGAAGCCGCGCCGGCGGCCGGCACCGCCGAGCTGATCGTCGACATTACCACCACCGGCGCCACGCTGGCCGCCAATGGGCTCAAGGTGGTCGACGACGGCATCATCCTGCGCTCGCAGGCCAACCTCGTCGCCGCCCGCGCGGCGGCGTGGAACGCGGCGGCGCGCGAGACCGCGCGGCTGCTGCTCGACCGCATCGCGGCGCAAAAGCGCGCCGCCTCGTTTTGCGAGGTCCGCACCCGTTTCGCCGGCCTCGACGATACGCTGCTCGCCGCCGCGCGGGAAAGATTCGGCGTGGTGGCGCCGTTCGGCGGCCCGACCTCGTCCGGCATGCTCACCCTGCACTGCCCGCCGCAGCACGTGCATGGCCTGGCGAGCTTGCTGCGCGAGCATGGCGCCGACGCGGTCTCGGTCGCGGCGCTCGGTTACGTCTATGCCCGCGACAATCCGCTCTACGCCAAGCTCGCCGCCGAGCTCGATGCGGCCTAGCCCGGATTGCGCTTGCGCAATCCGGCAAAAGCGGCGACGGATGACCCGGAGTGCCGTCCTGTCTGGTCCCCGGATTTCGCGGCGCGCAATCCGGGCCGTGCGGGCGTGACGACGGAGACCCGCGATGGGCAAGGACCGGCTGACCGCTTTCAGCGACGGCGTCATCGCCATCCTCATCACCATCATGGTCCTGGAATTGAAGGAGCCGCGCGGCACCGATTGGGCGGCGCTGTTGGGGCTGGCGCCGGCCTTTGTCAGCTACGTGCTGAGCTTCGTCTATCTGGCGATCTACTGGAACAACCACCACCATATGCTGCACACCGTCACGCGGGTCGATGGCGTGATCCTGTGGGCCAATTCGCACCTGTTGTTCTGGCTGTCGCTCGTTCCGGTCGCCACCGCATGGCTCGGCGACGATTTCCTGGTGCCGCTGCCGACCGCGGTCTATGCCGCGAGCTTGCTGATGCCGGCCATCGCCTATTACCTGTTGCAACGGGCGATCATCCACCAGCGGGGCGCGCATTCGGTGCTGGCCAGCGCGCTGGGCCGCGACGTCAAGGGCAAGATCTCGCCGGTGCTTTATGCCGCCGCCATCGTGCTGGCATTTTTCTTGCCATGGCTGTCGTTCGCGATCGATGTCGCGGTCGCGGTGATGTGGCTGGTGCCCGACCAGCGCATCGAGAGAGTGCTGAGCAAAGGCTGAAGGAGACCCCGCTCTATGTCGCGTCCACGCATCATTCGCCGCGCCGCCGCGGCGGCAGTGCTCGCCACCGTGGTCTTTGCCGCAGGCGCGGCTGCCGCGCAGCCCTACCCGGCCGCGAATAAGATCACGCTGATCGTCGCGTTTGCGCCCGGCGGCATCGCCGACACGGTCGCGCGCCTGGTGGCGCAAGGCTTGAGCGAGCGCCTGCATCAAAGCGTCGTGGTCGAGAACCGCGGCGGTGCCGGCGGCAATATCGCGGCGTCCTTCGTCGCGCGCGCCGAGCCCGACGGCTACACGCTGCTGGCCACCACAACCGCGCTTTCGATCAACGAAACACTGTTCGCCAACAAGGATTTTTCCGCGAGCGACTTCAAGACGGTGGCTATCGCCGCGATCAGCCCGGAAGCGCTGGCGACGGGCGCCAGCAATCCGGCCAACAATTTTTCCGAATTCCTCAAGGCGATGGCCGGCAAGACCATCAATTTCGCGGTGCCGGGGATCGGCACCGCCTCCCACATCCAGGCCGAATATTTCTTCAAGTTCTTGGCCAAGGTGCCGGCGCAGATGATCCCGTTTCAAGGCGGCGCGCCGGCGATCAATGCCACCATCGGCGACCAGGTCGATATCCTGGCGACGACGCTCGGCGGCGGCGCGGCGGCGCAAATGGCCGGCGGCAAGCTCAAAGGCTTGGCCATCGCCGACGACAAGCGCGCCGCGGTGGCGCCGAACGTGCCGACTTACGTCGAGCTTGGCTACCCGCGCCTGACCGCCGCGTCCTGGGTCGGCTTTTTCGCGCCGGCCAAGGTCGACCCGCAAATCGTCGCCACGCTCAACGGCGCCATCGACGACATTGTCAGAAGCCCAGAAGTGCAGAAGAAGCTCGCCGACATGGGTTTCGACCCGATCATCGGCTCGCCCGCGGCGGCCGAGGCCATGTTCAACGGCGAAGTCGCGAAATGGGGCGCCATGGTCAAGGCGCTGGATCTATCGATCAAATAGCAGTTCATCATCCTGCGGGTTGCGCCGGAACGATCAGCGCCGCCGCGCGTTGAATTGAGCTAAATCTTCCAGATTGATGACGGAGAACAGCCGTGCCGATGCTGCTGGGTGTCATTCTCGGGGCGATTCTGACCGTCGCGGGAGCCTATCTGTTCGATTCCTCGAGCGGCCGCGCGCCCAATGGGCTGACGACGACTTCGGCCGGCGGCCAAGCGCCGCTGGTCAACTGGGACGTCGTGAGCAATGACTGGAATGCGTTCACGACCAACGTCCGCGACAGCGTCGCCAACCTGGAGCGAAGCCTCAAGCGGCACACCGGCTGACGCCGATCAGACGGCCGGCGTCCCGCCGGCCAAGACCTGCGCAAAGACCGGCATGTCGATGTTGCCGCCAGTCAGGATCAGGCCGGCGCGCTTGCCGGCGTAGCGGGCTTTTTCCTTGAGCAACGCCGCCAGCGGGGCGGCGCCGGCGCCTTCGGCCAGATTGTGCGTCGCCGTGTAATAGATGCGGATCGCCGCGGCGATGTCCGCCTCGCCGACGCGGACGACCCGGGCCGCGCCTTGCCGGATGATGTCGAACGCCTCGGGCTGCGGGTCGCGGCAGGCCATGCCGTCGGCAAACGTGCGGGCGGAATTCGTCGGCACCGGATGCCCGGCCTCGAATGACAGCGCGAAGGCCGGCGCATTCTCGGCGACCACGCCGACGATCTCGGTGTCGAGCCCGAGCAGATCGCGCACCGTAATCAGCCCGCAAATGCCCGAACCCATGCCGATCGGCACATACACCACGTCGAGATCGGCGAAGCTTTCGAACAATTCGAGCGCGTAGGTCGCGACGCCCTTGACCAGCTCGCGGTGAAACGACGGCACGAAATGATAGCCGCGCTCCTGCTGAATCTGCGCCGCGACGGCGCGGCTTTCGTCGAAGTCCTTGCCGGCCGTCACCAGTTGGCCGCCGCAGGCCTCCATGGCGGCGTTCTTCTCGGGCGAATTGCCCTCGGGGACGACGATCACCGCCGCAATGCCGTTGCGCGCGGCGGCGAGCGCGATCGACTGGCCGTGATTGCCGCGGGTGGCGGTCACGAGCCCCTTGGGCTTGCCGCCGCCACGGCACAACGCCTCCACGTAGACCAGCCCGCCGCGCGCCTTGAACGATCCGGTCGGGGTGTGGTTCTCGTGCTTGACCACCACCGCGGCGCCGATGCGCGCCTTGAGGAGCGGCCAGGCGTAGGCGGGGGTCGGCGGCACCAGGCGGCGGACGATCTCGGCGGCGGTTGCCAGTTCGTCGAGCGTAAAAAGCGGCATAGCCGGTGTTCCCAACATCATTGCCGAGCGACGTCACTGGCCGGCAGCCGCCGTCCGGCACCCGGTGCAAAAAATGGCGCGGCGATGCGCGGCGGCGTCGCTAGAGCGACGCGAGCAGCTTGCCGTATCCCGCGATCGGACCGGCAACCTTGCCGCGCTTCATGGCGCTCCACACCCACGCATTCATCCATGTCACGACTGTGGTGTCGAGGTCCCGCTCCAGCAGCTCGACATTGTGGATGCTGCCCCAGCCGCCGCAGGGGATGTAGATGCCGTCGGGACGCTTGGCGCATTCGAGGTAGGTTCTGCGCGCCAGATTATATTCCACCGGGATCGGCAGGCGCCGTATTTCGGTATTGCGCTCGATGCCGAGCGCGTTGTCGTGCATGACGGAAATTTGCTCCGACGCCAGGTAATGCACCAGCCGCTCGTTGATGAACGGCCGAAACGGCGTCGCCATGGCGAGCGTCCGCAGCCCCAGCGCGCGCATGGCATCGAGCACGGCCGCCATATCGGTGATGACCGGCAAGCCGCACGCCTGCGACAGCCGGTCGGTGAGTTCGTCGGCAAAGCCCGGACCACGCACGACGACCGGCGGCACGCCGCCCTGATAGATGAGCTCGACGTCGAAATTGGCCAGCTGCTTGGCGGCGCGCTCCATGCCTTTGAGCGCCTCCTCCATGTCGGCATCGCTCAGTTGCTGGATCGTGAGCGAGACGCAGGTGGTGTCGACGCCGTCCGGCACGATCTCATACCACTCGCGGATCGCGCGCGGCGGAATCGGCGTCGGAAAGATCGAGCCGACATGCAGACGCCATCCGATAGTGCCTTCGCCCATGACGACCGCTCCTGTTACTGGATCTTCGCGCCGGTGGCCTTGATGACGTCGGCCCATTTCCTGGTGTCGGCGTGCATCAGAGCCAGCATGTCGTCGGGCGTGCTGCCGACCGGGTCCAGGCCCTGCGCCGTCATGGTATCGCGGAATTTCGGGTCGGCCGCCGCGGCGCGGACTGCGGCGGTCAATCGATCGACCACCGGCTGCGGCGTCCTGGCGGGTGCGAGAACTCCAAACCATCCGGTCAGCTCGTAGCCCGGCACCCCCGATTCATCGATTGTGGGAACGCCCGGCAGGAACGGGCTGCGCGCTTTGCCGGTGACCGCGAGCAGCTTGAGCTTGCCGCCCTCCGACATGGCCTTCGCCGACGGCGGCCCGGTGATCATGATTTCGACTTGGCCGGCGATCACGTCGGTCATCGCCGCGGCGGTGCCGCGATATTCCACCTGGTTGATGTCGGTCCCGGTCATGAGCTTGAAAAGCTCCATGCCGAGATGCTGCTGGGTGCCGAGCCCGATCGACGCGTAGTTCAGTTTGCCCGGATTGGCCTTGGCGTAGGCGATCAGCTGCCGCACCGTGTCGACCGGCAGCTTTGGATTGGCCACCAGCACCAGCTCGACCCTGGTGAGCACGCTCAGCGGCACAAAGTCGCGGTACGGGTCGTACGGCAGGTCGGGATAGAGCGTGGGATTGACCACGAGATTGGTGTCGACCGCCACCAGCAGCGTGTAACCGTCCGGCGCCGAGCGTGCGACGTCGGCGGCGGCCAGTCCGCCGTTGGCGCCCGGCTTGTTCTCCACGATCACCGGCTGTTTCATCGCCTCGGACAGCCGCTCGGCCAGGGCGCGCGCGATCAGATCGACCGCGCCGCCTGGCGGCTGCGGCAGCACGAGCCTGATGGGGTGGAGCGGATAATCCTGCGCATGGGCAGCGACTGCCGCGGCGACGCAGGCAATCGCGACCAACGATAGTGCCGCACGCGCCAGCCGGTTCATTGCGCTCCCCCTTGCTCCCGTTGCGTCATCGCTGTTGCCGGGCTGCGCTGATCGGCCGGCAGCTTTGTTGGCAGTATAGCGCGGCGACCCGCCCGTTACAGCGCGCCCGCTCCCGGCCCGGAAGGCGGATCACGCCGCGGACGGAATACGACGAAGTGCGACAGCAGGAAGTTGACCACGAAGCTCGCCAGCACGGCCAGCGCCTTGGCAAGCCAGACTGGCAGCAGAAAAGTCTCGGCCGCGAGCAACAGCGTCGCCGTATTGGCGAGCAGGCCGGCAATTCCGGCAACGACGAACGTCGCATAGGCGCGCCAGCGCAGCCGCCGGCCGGACTCGGCGGCAAAGGTGATCGAAGAATTCAAGATATAGGAGCCGCTGACCGCGACGGTCCAGGAAATCAGGTTGGCCACCACGAGCGTCAACGTCGGCGTGGTGCCGCAGCGGCAAACGTCGGCCAGCGCGCCGATCGCGGACAATGCCGCCGCCGAACTCTGCAGCGCCGCGCGGGCCAACAAAAACACGCTGTAATCGACCGCGGTGTTGATGACGCCGATCAACCCGAACACGACAGCCTTGACGCGGAGGGCGCGCCGGCGCGCGGCGCCGCCCGAGCTTTGATCGGCCGAATCGGAGCGGGACATCGGGGTCATCATCCGGGCATCCGCATAGCACGTTAACTGCGGCGCGCCACCGGGACCCCGCCGCGACAGGCGGAACCGATTGCGCTATAGATCGGGCCGCGAGGATCGATCGAAGTGACGGCAACGCCCGACCAAAGAATCACAACGCTGACGCGGGACCGGAGCCCGGCGCCCGCCGGCGCGGCGTCCGGCCTTTCGATCGTGGTGCCGGTCTACAACGAGTCCGGCTCGCTGCAGCGCATCCACGCCCGGCTGGTCGAGGTCACCCAGAAGCTGGCGGCGGCCCGCGGTCTCGCCTGCGAGGTGGTCTATGTCGACGACGGCAGCGCCGACGACACGCTCGCGGTCGCCCGCGCCTTGCCGGCGAGCACGCTCGATGTGCAGGTGGTGTCGCTGTCGCGCAATTTCGGCAAGGAGGCGGCGCTGCTGGCCGGCCTCGATCACGCCCGGCTCGGCGCCGTGCTGTTCATGGACGGCGACGGCCAGCATCCGCCGACGCTGATCGAAACGCTGGTCGGCCATTGGCTCGATGACGGCTACGACGTGGTCTTTACCGCCAAGGCGCATCGGTCCAACGAGTCGGCGACGTTCCGCTTCGCGGTGAAGATGTTCTATCTGCTGCTCAACTTCGGCGGCCGCGTCAAAATTCCGGAAGATGCCGGCGACTTCCGGCTGCTGTCGCCGCGCGCCGCCAATGCGCTTCGGCAATTGCCGGAGCGCAACCGCTTCTTCAAGGGCCTGGCGAGCTGGATCGGCTTTCGTCAGAAGCGCATCGACTACGAGCCGGCCCGCCGGCTCGACGGCCGTTCGTCGTGGAATCTGCACACCCTGATCGGGCTGTCGCTCAACGGGCTGACGTCGTTCTCGGTGGCGCCGCTGCGGCTGGCCACCGTGCTGGGCCTCGTGCTGGCCGCCGTCGCGCTCATCTATGGGCTGGAAATCGTCTACGAGGTGTTCGCCTACGGCGTCCGCGTTCCCGGCTATCCGTCGTTGTTCGTCGGCGTGATGGTGCTCGGCGCCGTGCAACTCGTCATGCTCGGCGTGGTCGGCGAATATATCGGCAAAATCCTCTACGAGATCAAAGCCAGGCCGGTCTATTTCGTCGCCGAGCATGACATCAAGCTGCATGACGCGGCGCGCCAGCCGGAAACGCCGCCGCCCTACGCTTCGCCACGCACCGGCGAGGATAAGGTGGGCGAAGCGGCCGAATGAGCGACGGCAGCCAGCGCCGCATTTTTCTTTGCGCCGACGATTACGGTATTTCACCCGCGGTCGACGCCGCCATCGGCGATCTCATCGGGCGCCGCCGCATCAATGCCGCCTCGGTGATGGTGACGTCGCCGCATTTCGATGGCGCCACGGCGGCAGCGCTGCGCGATGCCGCGGCAGGCCGCGCCGCGATCGGCCTCCACGTCACGCTCACCGCGCCGTTTCAGCCGCTCTCGAAAGGTTTCGCGCCGCTGCGGCAGGGCGCCTTCCTGCCGCTTGCCGCGATGCTGCGCCTTGCGCACCTGCGCGCGTTGCGACCCGACTTGCTGGCACACGAAATCGCGCGGCAGTTCGAGGCGTTCGCGGACGCCTTCGGCCGGCCGCCCGACTTCGTCGACGGCCACCAGCATGTGCAATTGTTCCCGCAAGTTCGCGACGCGTTCCTGGGCGTCGCCAAGGACGCGGCGCCGCACGCCTGGGTGCGGCAATGCGGGCGCAGCATGCCGGCGCATCAACGCTTCACCGACCCCAAGGCGCTGGTGCTCGACGGCCTGAGCCGCCGCTTCCGCCGGCTCGCCGCCGAGCGCGGCTTGCGCACCAATCCGGCCTTTGCCGGCACCTACGCGTTCCGCGCCGATGCCGCCTATGCCCGGCTGTTCGCCGGCTTCCTCGATGGCCTGCCCGACGGCGGCGTCATCATGTGCCATCCGGGAAAGGTCGACGCCGCGCTCCGCCGTCTCGATCCGCTGACCGATTTGCGCGAGCGCGAATATGCGTTCTTTCTCGCCGACGCCTACCCGCGCCTGCTTGACCAGCACGGCGTGGCGCTGGCAAGCGTCGCGCCGCACTGACACCGATTCATGCAGCTTCGCCGGCGGGTGTGATTTCGGTTATGGCATGGTTCGTGCATGATATGATTGTTGAATTCGAGCTGTTCGTTCGCCGGTCCTCGCCACAACACGGGAGTGCAGCGTGTCACTTGCCAAGCGCCAATTGTCCGTCCGCCGGGTCGCTACCGTCGGCATGTTTGTCGTGACGATGTCTGCCGTGACGATGTTGGTCGTGACGCTGGCGCTGACGGCGGCGCGGGCCGACGACAAGACCTACGTCATGAAGATCACGCTGCCCACGATCAACGAAGCCCAGCATCAGCTTGCCAAGAACTATGCCGCCGCGGTCGAGCGGGATTCCGGCGGCCGCATCAAGGCGGAAATCTATCCGGCGAGTCAGTTGGGCTCGATCCCGCGGCAGATCGAAGGCATCCAGTTCGGTGCGATCCAGTGTGGCATCATTCCGCCCGAATTTTTCGTCGGCGTCGATGAGCGCTTCGAGGTGATGGCCGCTCCGGGACTGGTGGATTCCATGGCGCACGCCCTGCGCCTGTCCGGCGACGCGGCGGTATTGAAACTGATGCTCGGGCTGGGCGCCGAGAAAGGCCTGCATGGCGTCGGCATGTTCTCGACCCAGCCGTCGGCGGTCGTCTCGAGGGTCCCGATCCGCCATCTGTCGGACTTCAAGGGCCGGAAGATCAGGGTGTTCGCGTCGCAGTTCCAAACCGAGGCGATGACGCGCCTTGGCGCGACCCCGGTGGCGATGACCTTGGGCGACGTGCTGCCGGCGCTGCAGCAGGGCGCCATCGACGGCGCGCTGGCCGGCATGACCGTCTACACCAACTTTCACTATCAGGACGCGGCGAAGTACGTCACGGAGACCGATCAACCCGCCGTCTTCATCATCGTCGAGGTCAGCCAGAAATGGTACGACTCGCTGCCCAAGGACCTGCAGGCGATCGTCGACCGCGACGGCGCCGCGGAGTCGATCGCAATCGATCCGCAAGCCGTCGCCATCTACCAGCAGGCGAGGAAGGGCTGGACCGACGGCGGCGGTGAATTGATCAAGCTTCCGCCCGACGAACAAAAGGCGATGGTGGCGACACTGGCCAGCGTCGGCGACGACGTGTCGAAGTCGAAGCCGGCGCTGCGCGAGGCTTATGAGATCGTGACCGAAGCGGCCCGGCGCACCCGCAACGCCGCGGGCCCGTAACGCGCCTTCTGCAAGTGCCGGGCCGCGCTCGCCGGTGCGAGCCCCGCCGGGTCCATTGAATTTATCATATCCTATGTGATTGTTTTATCAATTCGATGCCGCATGATTTGCGGTTCTCGATTACCGGCACCTCTTTTTCAGGTGATCGAGCGGTAGCCCGAGAGGGACCCCGTCAGCGTTGTTGTTCGATTTTTGGCGCGCGCTCCCAAATTTGTGAATGGGTCGTCGCATGGTCGCCAATCTGAACGAGACCCTGCGACGTAGAACTCCTGACAATCTTCTTATTCGGGGCGACATCGCATCGATCCCGGGGCAGACGCGTCGCGGCTTCGCTCCGGCACGTTCGCCCGATGACAGCAGAGGGAGTGCCTATCATGCCGAACTCGTCGCACACCATGCCGAATCCTTCGATCATCCCCATCCTCTGGGGCCACGATTATGTCGCCAATCCCGCCACCGCCCAGCTGGTGGAGCAGCTGATCTCCGATCTGGTCACCGGACCGTTCGTGAACGGTTGTGCCCAATACGGGGTCAGGCGCGGACGCGTGACGAAGCCCGTCATCATCGACGACACCAATCCGCCGAAAGCGGTGGTTTATCGCGATCAGCAGAACCAGCTTCAGGACGACATCACCAAAAAACTGATCAGCTGGATCCAGGCCGGCAAGGTGCCGCCGCTGCCGCCGGCGCCGGGCATCGATCAGTTCTATATGATCATACCGCCGTCGGAGACCACGCCGGAAACCTACAACAACGCCAGCGATCCGATCGGCAACGGCATCCAGGGCTGGCACAACGAAGGCGTGACCAATCCGAGCTCGTCGGTTCCCTACTACTGGGCGATCGTCAAGACCAACGACTGCGGCAATCCAAACACCGGGCAGACCTTCGTCAACAACTTCGCGCAGAAGGTGGCGCATGAGCTGGTCGAACAGCTGGTCGACCGCAACGGCACGTTCAAGGAACTGGGCGATCCCTGCCTCAACGCCGGCGACACCTACCGCGGCTGGTCGATCCAGAAATACTGGTCGGACTGGGACAACGGCTGCATCAGCGGATATCTGCCGCCGCCGATGCCGCGCAGCTTCCAGACCGTCGATTCCTACAACCACATCTTCGTGCTCGGCACCGACGGCCGTCTGTGGCTCGAGGCGCCGCCCTGGGGCAAGGCGCCGCCCAGCCGCGAACTGGTCGGCAACGGCGTCTTTACGTTCCAGGCGATCGACCCGAACACGCTGTTGGTGCTGGGATCGAACGGCAATTTATGGCTTCAGCCGGGCCCGTTCGCGCCGGTGCCGCCGCCCTATACCAATATCGACGGCAACGTTCAGTCGTTCCAAGCGCTCGATGCGCAAAACGTTGTCGTGCTCGGCAACGACGGCAACCTGTGGCTCGAAACCGCGCCCTGGGGGAAAGTGCCGCCGCAGCGCAGTCAGATCGATGCCGGCGTGCGCGATTTCCATGCCGTCAACGAGGGCTACGTCTTCGTGCTCGGCGGCAACGGCAACCTGTGGCTGGAGCAGGCGCCGTTCGGCAAGGTGCCGCCGCAGCGCCAGCAGGTCGACAGCAACGTTCGCGCCTTCGCGGCCTTGGGGGTCTACGCATTCCTCTGGGTGCTCGGCAACGACGGCAACCTGTGGCTGGAATTCGCGCCGTTCGGCAAGGTGCCGCCGCAGCGCCAGCTGGTCGATTCCAACGTGCTGGCGTTTCAGCCGCTCGATCTCTCCGACGTGATCGTGCTGCGCACCGACGCCAGCCTGTGGCTCGAGCAAACACCGTCGGGCAAGTTTCCACCGACCCGAACCGCGATCGACCAAAATGTCATGGAGTTCGCCGCTACCGACACCGACCATGTCATGGTCTTGGGCAGCGACGGCAAGCTTTGGCTCGAGCAGGGTCCATTCGGCAAAGTGCCGCCCACCAGGCAGCTCATCGACGACAGCGTCGCCTGACGGGCCGAAGCGCCGGCACGACGTTAGAGGGCGCAGCTCCGGTCGCGCCCTTTAGCCATTACCAACTATCCGGCCGGGCGCGGCTCACATCACCACGACTTTGGCGCCGACCGCGACGCGGCCGTACAGGTCGATGATGTCGGCGTTGCGCAGCCGGATGCAGCCCGACGACACGTCGGAGCCGATGGTCCAGGGCTCGTTGGAGCCGTGGATGCGATACAGCGTCGAGCCGAGATACATCGCGCGGGCGCCGAGCGGATTTTCCGGGCCGCCAGCCATGTAGCGCGGCAGATCCGGCCGGCGCCGCAACATATCGCTCGGCGGATACCAATCCGGCCACTCCTTCTTGGCTGTGATCGACTTCACGCCTTCCCAGGTGAAGCCGGGACGGCCGACGCCGATGCCATAACGCACCGCCTTGCCGTTGTCCTCGACCAGAAACAGGAAATGGTGCGGCGTATCGATGACGATGGTGCCCGGCTGTTCGTTGCTCTGATAAGCGACGGTCTGGCGGTCGAATTTGGGGTCGACCGGCGGATGCGCCATGTCGCCGGTGCTCGAGGGCGTATAACCCGGGTCGCTCCCGGCCGGGTCGGGCTGCGTCACCGACGCCTGCTGCTGATAGCCCGGCGCGGTCTGGGAGCCGCTCGCATAGGGCTCCGGCGCCGGCTGATAGGCCCGCGGCACCGCGGGCTCGCGCGCCGCGCCGCTGAACAAAAGCTCGATGAAGCCGCCGCCGAGACGGGGCGGCGCCGGCTGCGGTGGCGGCGATGACAGCGACTGCGCATAAGCCGGAACGGCGACGGCGCTGGACAGGAGCACGGAAAGCAGAATGCGACGCATTGCTGAACTCTGTTACTGGTTACTGACATTGCACGGCGAGCGCGCCACCTGCGCGGCGATCGACGCGACACGCTGTTGCGCTCACGTGATAGGTTGGCTGGCAAACTCGACTGTTTGGTAAATTTGGCCGCGCGCTTTGGCGCCATCGCGTTCTTTGTACATTGTTCATCAAGTTAGCGTTTATTTTGCGTCAACAGCGCCACGCTATGGTTAACCGACTATGCCGCCGCCACGGCCGCCGCCGCCGCGGTGCCGTGAACGCGGTATTAAGCCGGCGGCCTTTAAGCTTGCAGCGCAATTCTTCGGACACGACTTCGGACACCACGTTGTCGGGCAACAGATGGCCGAGCCGCGCAAAAAATTCCGCATCGAGGAGACGGTCGCTTTGCGGCCGTCAGATGCGCCCGAGGGCGCGCCGGCGCCGCCGCACCACGCCGAGCTGATGGCCGAGCTCGCGAGCTTGCGCGCGCTGCTCGCCGAGCTGGCGCCGAAGCAGGCCGGCAAGCCCGCTGCGGCACCCAACGCCGACACCACGCGGCTGAAGACCGAGCTCGGGCTCATCGCCTGCGCTATCGGCGGCGGCGAGATCGACGACAACGGCGCGCCGGCGCAGGCAGCGCCGCCGCTGACCCGCATCGCCCATGAGCTCGAAGAGGTGGTGACCAGCACCGATCAGGCGACGCAAAAGGTGCTGGCGGCGGCCGAAGAGATCGATCAGGTGGCGAACAATCTGACCGCGGCGCTGCGCGGTAAATACGAGCAAGGCCTGGCCCACGATATCCGGGATCTGGTGATCCGCATTTTCGAGGCCTGCAATTTCCAGGATGTCGCCGGCCAGCGCGTCAACAAGGTGCTGGCGACCCTGAACTTCGTCGAGCAGCACGTCGCGCGCATGCTCGAGGAGATCAAATCTCCGGACATCGCGGCGCGCCGCGACGCCGCGCAACACTTGCACGGCCCGCCGCTGAGCACCGACAGCGGCCATGTCAGCCAGGCCGAGATCGACGCCTTGTTCGCAAGCTAGACCTTGTTCGCAAGCTAGACCTTGTTCGCAAGCTAGACTGGCGCGGCTAACCGGCGCGGCGGATCGCGGCGAAGCAGATGACCGCAACGACCGCGAAGCCGGCGACCAGCGCCAGCCCGGCGGCATCGGACATGCGCTCGACGACGGCGGCGAGCACCACCGGCGCCAGCGCCTGCACCACCAGGAACGGCCCGCCGATGCGCCCGACCATGCGGCCGTAGCCGCCGGCGCCGAACAAAGCCAGCGGCACGGTGCCGCGCGCGATGGTCATCAGGCCGTTGGCCATGCCGTACATCACGGCGAAGGCAGCGGCGACACCGACCGAAAACGGCACCAGCGCAATGAGCGCAAACGCCGCGACCAGAAGGCCGCCGGCAAAGCGCGCGGTCGACAGCGGATGGGCACGCCGGCCGAAGCCGAGCTCGCCGATGCGCGCCAGAACCTGCGCCGGCCCGAACAGCATGCCGATCGCCACCACGGTGGCCGGCGCCAGGCCGAAGCGTTCGAACATCGCCAGCAAATGCGCCGACAGTGCCGACGGCACGAAGGCATAGGCGGCAAACGCCGTCGCCACCAGGATGAAGGTCCAGCCGTGCGGCGGGCGCACCGCGGCGGGCTTGATCGGCTCGGCGGCGACAAGCCCATCCGGCGCGGATGGCTCATGATGGGCGCGGCCGCGCGGCAGCGCGAAGCCGTGCAACGGCGCGGCAACGCCGGCCAGAAGCGCCGCATAAACCAGATAGGTGCCGCGCCAGCCGACTTTATCAAGCAGGAATTGCGTCGCCGGCCAGCTCACCGTCGAGGCGAAGCCGCCGGCCAGCGTCAACGTCGTGATCGGCGTGCGCGCGTTTTTTCCGAAAATCCGGCCGAGCGTGGCGAAGGCCGGATCGTAGAGCGAAGCCGCCATGGCGACGCCCAGCACCATCCACGCCGCGAAATAGGCGGGCGCATTCGGCGCCGCGACGAGGCCGCAGAGCCCGAAAGCGCCGATCAGCGAGCCGCACGGCATCACCAGGTGGCCGCCCAAGCTATCGATCAGGGCGCCGACATGGCGCGATACCAGTCCGCCGACCAGAAGCCCTAAGGAAAAGCCGGCCATGGCGAAGGCCTTCGACCAGCCGTGATCGGCCGCGATCAGCGGCACGGTGAGCACCGGCGGATAGTACAGGGCGCCCCATGACAGGATTTCGGTGACGCCCAGCACGCTGACCGCACGCCAAGGACCGGTAACGAAGGCGCGCAGGGCGGGCATCGCCATTCCCTCCCACACGGGGAGGGCGAAGAACTAGTGCGCCGGGGCGGGCTTGGCGGGCGGACGACCGGCAACGCGCGGCGCGGTGCCTTCTGCGGCGCAGCGCACATAGACGCCCATGCCGTAACGGCTGGCGACTTCCGCGTCGATCCAGCGCAGCACCATGGTGCGGCCGTCGAACGACACGATTTCGCGATCCTGCGGGCCGCCGGCCTCGCCGGGCGGGCCGATATAGTTCTTGCCGCTCGGCGAGCCCTTGAGCACCAGCTCCTGCATGTCGGAACTGTCGGCGAGATACATCATCACGCCGCCGGTCGAGCCGCGATTGATCATGACCGGCTGACCGCATTGGGCGCGGGCCGCCGCGGCCGTGCGGGCGAGATCGGCATCGTTGTGATAGGCGCCGTAACCCCAGCGGCCGACCAGCTCCTCGGGCCGGTATTGCGACGGCATCGACGGCGCGACCTCGGGCGCCGGCGCGGTCGCCTCGATCGGCGGCGTCGACGTGGTACAGCCGGCCATTGCCAATGCGCCCAGACTCAAGGCGGCCAGAACAGTCAAGCCCCCAGGCATCCGCAGACGGCGAAGCGACGCGCTCATGAAGGCCTCCCCTCCAAGCTCAACTTCGAGCCACACCAGCCGGCTCAAGACGGGCAACTTGTCCGCAAATCTGGCCGCGATGGTGGCCTTCGACTCCGGCGTGCCCGCCGCACTACCCCCGCGTTTTAACCCTTTCGTCCTTTAGACTTTGTTTCAAATTTTAGCGGTCGCGTAAACCAGAAGCCCTGTCCTACCCTGCCCGCCCGCCAGTGGCCGATCGGCACCGGGATCACTTGACAGGGCCGAGGCCGCAACTTATGTCCGCGGCGGCCCATTGGCACTCGGTGTAAAGGAGTGCCAGTACGGCTAAGCCACTGCAAACAGGCATTATTTCCAAAGCCGCCGCCGGGCGGCAAAGAGGGTGAACATGGCGAAAGCGAAGTTCCGTCCGCTCCATGACCGGGTGGTCGTCAAGCGTGTCGAAGCCGAGGCAAAGAGCAAGGGGGGCATCATCATTCCCGATACGGTGAAAGAAAAGCCCCAGGAAGGCGAGGTCGTCGCCGTCGGCCCCGGCGGCCGCGACGAGACCGGCAAGATCATCCCGATGGACGTCAAAGCGGGCGACCGCGTGCTGTTCGGCAAATGGTCGGGCACCGAGGTCAAGCTCGACGGCGACGAGCTCCTGAT
>Ga0182024_10013909_pt1 | contig 15630 bp, 10 predicted proteins | sample P32metaG_FD_120480 | JGI IMG/M metagenome (GOLD analysis project Ga0182024, IMG submission 120480) | Permafrost microbial communities from Stordalen Mire, Sweden - P3-2 metaG (Illumina Assembly) | ecosystem: Environmental > Terrestrial > Soil > Wetlands > Permafrost | place: Sweden: Stordalen... | reverse complement strand
GCCCACTGCACGTCTTCCCAGGGGCCATCACAAATCAGGTGGTCGCACAAAGTGGAGCGATGCTGATCCGGCGGCATCTTCAGTCGCGTGACCTTCGCTCTATCCACGTCGATGATGACGCGCTCGATCATGGTCACGTCCTTATCGCCCACCAGCGGGTATTTCCACGTTTCCAGGTGAGGATGTCCGATGCGGGAGGTGACCGCGTACATCTCGCCGGTCTTGCGCTGATCCTGCTGAAAGGTTGCCACCCTCTTCGAATCCGGTGACCAGACAACAATCGCGTGTTCGGTATGCGCCCAGCCTGCGTTGTCGGTCGCGTATCCGTAATCCTTCACGCCATCCCTGGTGAGCTGCTTTTCTGAGCCGGTTGCGATGTCGCGCACCCAAAGGTTCCAATCGCGGAGGAAAACCGCGCGACGTCCATCAGGAGAAAAATCGGCCAGGGAAGCATCGTTTAAGCTGGGCTTTGGCGTACCCGCGAGGCCGGCCAGCTCGAGCGAGCAGCGATACTCAGCCCCCAGTACGCATTTGTATCGCGTTCCATCGATCGTTATCCTTACGCTCTGGCCATCCTCGATCAGATCAAACTCGTCGGGACGAATCCGCTTCGCATCCTTCTCTTCCAGGCCGGCCGCGTACAGAGCCGTCGCCATGCGCAGTGGGTCGTACGCGGCGGACTTGGTTCGCGTGGCCGCATCGGCAACCATGAGCGTCGGCAACCCGTTTTCACTGTCGAGGTACCAGAAGCGATCGCCGCCGAAAAACGTGGCCTGTTTGACCGCGTGATCCACCAGCGAAATGGTGCCTGCGTTCAGCAGATTGGCAGCCCGGCTGTAATCGTCAGACGTGTAGACGCGGCCGGTTTGCGCCTGCGCTGAGAGGCTGATCGTTATCGATGTGAGAACCACGGCTACCGGAATCACGTTTGAGACCAGGCGGGACAGGAACTTCCAGTTCGTCAAGGGATGCGCTTCCTTCGGATGGGAATGGGGCCGTTGCCACGTAAACACATGGTATACGGAGACATTCTTGCCCCATTCCCTATCCTTCTATTACTGAGTTCATAGCTGAAGGGGGTTACTGTGCCGCACTCGGGCTGAAGCTAATGAGGGCTTTAGAGGACGTGTCTACTGGTTCATGTTCCATATGTCCGTGTGCCACTTCCAGGCTGCCCCATCACGCTTCCAGTGCACAACATACTTCACCGGAACCTTCTGGCCACCTGCCAACGTAAGCTCGGCGCGGCCAATTTCCACCACGGTGTCCCCTGTGGATTCAGCCGAAACGGTCGTGAGGGATGCATCCTTCACGTCGAGGCTAGTGATCGCCGATAGCCAAAAACTTTTGATACCAGCGATGCCCTGAATCATCTCAGCCCCAGGCGGCAAGATATGAGCGTCAGGCGTGTAGACATGGTCTAGAGCAGTCATATCGCGCAGGCGGACCGCCTTCGAACAGAACAGCTCGTTAGTCTCATGCATACCGTTGAGGATCGAATCAGAAAGGCTCACAAAGCTCTCCTTCGAGTGCCATAGACATCCCGAGCGTACAAGAGTACAGACCGGAGCGGAGGTTGTATACGGTCCGAATATCGGGTGAGCGCCTGAGGAGTTTGATCGGAGCCTTCAATCCTCCCTCAAGGCCTGCATGGGCTCGATAGAAGCCGCTTTGCGCGCAGGAAGCAGAGCTGCGATCAGTCCGATGGTCGAGAGTGCCACGACTACCGACACATAGGTCAACACATCCAGCGGCTGCACCTGGTACAAGAAACTCTTTACCCAGCGTCCCGTCGCAACCGACAACAGAAGACCCACGCCAAGTCCTGCACCTATGACTATCGAGCCTTGCCTCACGATCATTTGCGCAACACTACGCCTTGTCGCGCCAAGCGCCATGCGAACGCCGATCTCGCGCCGGCGGTAACTCACCAGTTGCGACAACACCCCGTACAATCCGGCAACCACCATCACAATCGCGAGCCCGGCGAACGAGCCTACCAGATACAACCCCAGCTTCTGGCTGAAGGTGTTCTGCTGCACCGCCTCCTCCAGAGTTTGAAAATCTTCCACTGCCAAACCGGGAGCAACCTGGTGAAAGACCGATCGCATCTCCGCTGCGACCGGAATCTCGCCGCGGGTCCTCACTACGAAGCTCACCACCGTCTTCAGAAGCGCCTGGTAGAAAAGCGAGGTGGTTGGGATTTGGTGCTGCGACAACAGGATGAATGGTCGAACAGCTCCGCCAACGTTGCTGTCGACCTGGTCGGCAAGTACGCCAACAATGCTGTACGGCGCGATCATCCCCGTATGCTTGCCACCAAGATCGATTTGTTTCTGCAGAGGATCCTTATCCGAAAAGTACTTCCTGGCGAAGGCCTGGTTGACGACCGCGACAAATGGAGTTGTCTCCGTATCTCGGTCACCGATCATGCGGCCGCGCAGGACCGGCGTGCCCATGGTCCGGGCGTAGTCCCCGCTCACCGCGCTGATACGAGCGTGGGGCTCATTTGCCGGATCCTTTGCTTGCCCGCGAATCTCAAAGCTTGTGTTCATGTCAATACCAGACAACGGTGGCGCAGTGATCAACGCAGCGCTATCGATGCCGGGCACTTCACGGATACGGTCCAGCACGGGCTGGTAGGTAAGCGTAGCAACGGAAGGCGGGGTGTTCCCCCCAACTTCGGAGACGGCCATACCAGAAAAACCTGCGGCATCGGCAGGCATCGCGGTGAACTTGGTGACGCGAGCCGCATCGAATCCGAGCTGCGATTTCTGGAGGTTCCAAAGGGTGTGAAACAGTAGTCCGGTCCCCACCAGCAGCAACGTGGAAAGAGCCACCTCGCCCGCGACCAGTCCTCTACTCAGTTTGCCGCTCACCGAGTGCGACCCAAGACCGCGGGAAGCCGACTGCAACGCAGCCTGCGGGTTCGAACGCGCCACCACCAGCGCCGGCAGCAACGAAGACAATGCAGTAACGACGATGGCAATCGCGGCCAGCACCAGCACCACTGTCCAGTGGATGGCGATCGAATCGGCGCGCGGAATGGTTCCCTCCGGCAGCTTGCTTACGGCAATCACGGCGACGCGGGCCAGCATCACTCCTGCACCGCAACCTATCAGGCTCAACAACAATCCCTCGGATAGCATCTGCCGCGCCAGCCGCCACCGGCCTCCCCCCAGCGCCGCCCGCACCGCAAACTCTTGTTGACGGCCCAGGCACCGTGCAATGAGCAGGTTGGAAACATTGGCGCAGGCGATCACCAACACCAGCCCCAGCGCTCCGAACAGTCCGTAGAGAACCGGACGCACTGGCCCGGTCAGCACTTCCTGGTACGGGGTGGCACGAAATCTAAGCACGTCACCATTATCTTTCGCAGGGATATGCGCTCCGATAGCATCCAGCTCCTGCTGCACCTGCACCATGCTGACTCCGGGCCGAAGATCAGCCACCACGTTGAAGAAGTGATAGCCCCGATCCTTTAACATCTCTCCCGAGGGCTGTACCGGTAACCACACGCCCTTTTGTAGGTCCGGCCCCATCGCTTCGGGAAAGTGAAACGAGCTCGGCATGACCCCTATTACCGTGTGCGGCGTGCCCCCGATTTTCACCTGCTTCCCTACGATGCCGCGATCCGCGCCGAAAGTCTGGCGCCATAAGCCTTCCGACAGCAGCACTACGGGCGGCCCGCTGGTTTGGCCCTCGGCGTCGGTGAACGTACGGCCCAGCAATGGACGCGCGCCCAGCATGGAAAACAAATTGGTCGTTACCCGCGGTGCGACCACGCTTTGCGAGCCATCTTTGCCCTCCACCACGCTTACATCTTCGGAGTATCCCGCTGCATACTCCAAAAGCTTCGACTGGGCGGCGATATCCCGGTAATTCAGCCACGAGGTAGCCTCGGACCCCGGCTTGTCAGCGGGGGGCCCGATAAAGACCAATCGATTGGCCTGCGCGTAAGGGAGCGGACGCAGCAGCACACTCTCGATAATCGTAAAGATCGCCGTATTTGCGCCGATGCCCAGCGTCAGTGACAGCAACGCGAGCGCGGTCAGTCCGGGAGTCTTGCGCAGTTGGCGCACCGCATAGCGCAAATCGTGTAGCAAAGTCTGCATAGAACCCCCGGACGACACACTCGCTCAATTAAACCCTGCACTTTGGTTGCCAGAGAACTCAAGCAATATCACGCGTCTTCTCAATGATTGCCACGCGCGCAGCATATCTCGCACGTCCGAAATTGGAAACCCCTGTCCGGAAATGACCAGAACGATCCTCCGCACGGGCCTGCGCCCGGTCACGCGAGCCCAGCGGCGCCCACACTAGTCCTGCTCGCCCAGCGTTTGAGCATAAGTCTTGCCATAGGGGTAAAAGTGCTCTTTGCGGCCTTCCTTCCACGCGGCCCGCATTTCCGGCGTCGTGATGTCCCAATCTGGCCGGCACTTTCTCGTGACCGCACGCAGGTCCTGACGGAGACCTTCCATCGTCGGACGGCCGAAGAACCAATAGCCGTTGTAGATCTTGTGGATGATCAGGCCAGGCTCCACAACAATGACATGCGGAATCATCGGATTGTTGGCAGGGTCGGTGTATTCGGCGATGTCCAGATCCTTTTGCACCACTCGTCCTGCATCCGAGAGGAACGGCCAGTGAGCTCCGACCCCTGTGCGGTACTCGTTCGTTACTGTGATGTTGTCGGTGCTGATCGTGACCAGCCGGCAATACCCCACTTCCATCTCACGGTGCAGCTGGACGAGTAGTTCTGCCTGCCGGCGGTCCTTGGGACAAAAACCTCCGCGGCTCAGTACCAGAACCATCGGGTGCGGACCCTGCAACTCCGCAAGCTTGCGGCGCTTCGCAGTATGGTCGCTGAGTTCGTAGTCTGGGAAAAGTGCCCCGGGAACGATGTCAGATCTCATAAAACATGTACCTCCCAACTTGCATAGTTGACCTGGACGCTTCGAGTCTATCGCGCTGAACGTATGCGGGAGTTCCTCGGCAACCGGCGGGAGCGATCAGGATGGCCAAACTTTTCCACCAAAATGTAACCTTTTACGAATCACGACAGGCAGGAGAGGAATCTGCTTCAGTGTAATGGCAAATAGGGCCCGTAAGTAGTGAGACCCAGAGCAGGCCTCTCCGAGAGCTCTTTGAGAGGAACGGGAGGGAAAGAATGGCCAGCAAAAAGACAGTTATCGTAACCGGCGCCTCGCAAGGCATAGGAGCGGCCGTTGTCCAGGCCTTTCTGGATCGCGGCTATAACGTCGTTGCCACCTCGCGCAGCATTACCAAGGCTGGCTTCGCACCTTCACCGAGTCTGGCACTCGTCGACGGAGACATCGGCCAGGCCGCGACGGCGGAGAAGGTTGCAAAAACCGCGATCACTCAGTTCGGCTCGATCGACCATGTGGTCAACAATGCAGGCATCTTCTCCGCCAAGCCCTTCACCGACTACACCATCGAAGAGTTCCACCATTTCGTCTCCACCAACCTTGATGGTTTCATCTTCATCACCCAGGCCGCAGTAAAGCAGATGTTGTCGCAGGGCACCGGCGGCAGCGTCACCACCATCACGGCCGCACTGGCCGATAACCCCATCGCCGGAGTCCCGGCGTCCATTCCGATGATCACCAAGGGCGGATTGAATGCGATTACCATCAGCCTCGCCAGTGAATACGCGAAAAGCAACATCCGCTTTAACGCGGTCGCGCCGGGCGTTGTCGATACCCCACTCCACAAAGACAATCCGAAGAACTTGCTCGAGAGCCTTAACCCCATGGGTTCGATCACCGACTCGAAGGAAATTGCGGACGCGGTCGTTTATCTTACGGAAGCTCGTCATGTTACCGGGGAGGTGCTGCACGTGGACGGCGGTGCGCACGTGGGCAAATGGTGAACGCACAGAGTTCACCGCTGGGCGGAGCAGATCGCCGGCTGCAGGACCTCGGTATTCAGCTTCCAGCCGCCCCGACACCATTCGGCACTTACGTAGAGACGGTGCAGACGGGGAACCTGCTCTTCTTTAGCGGGATGCTCCCGGTAGTCGACCACAAGCCGAAGTATATTGGCCGGGTGGGGAAAGAGCTCGATGCCGAGGCTGGGCGAGACGCCGCCTATACTGCGGCTTTGAGCGTCCTCGCTGCAGCCAAAAAACATTTGGGCTCACTCGACCGAGAGACTCGAGTCGTCCGGCTCGGCGTCTTCATAGCCACCTACGGAGATTTCTTCGATCAGCCCAGGGTCGCGGATGCTGTCTCTGACCTGTTTCGCGATGTTTTCGGCATCGAAAAAACATCGGTTCGGCTGATTATCGGCGTTGCCAGCCTTCCCTATGGCATGCCGGTGGAACTCGACGTCGTATTTGAAGTCGCATGAAGACATCGATCCATCGGACCCTGGTTTAGCCTTGCCGCGTTACTTGCCATCACCCTGAGCATGGATGCCCAGACAAAGGACAAAGTCATGGAACAGCCGATCCTCTATCGCACAGTAAAGGTCGATGGACTGTCCATCTTCTACCGGGAAGCGGGGCCCAAGGATGCGCCCACCATTCTTTTACTGCACGGGCTACCGTCCTCCTCGCGGATGTTTCAACCGCTGCTAGCGAGGCTGGCAGACAACTACCACCTGGTTGCTCCTGATTATCCCGGCTACGGACACAGCGAATGGCCCGATCCCGAGCAGTTCGCCTACACCTTCGACCACATCGCTTCCGTGATGGATGGCTTCACACAAGCCCTGGGCTTGTCGCACTATACCCTCTATATGCAGGACTACGGAGGACCCGTCGGCTTTCGCATGGCGTTGGCCCACCCGGAGCGGGTGAACGCTCTCATCGTGCAGGATGCGGTCGGCCACAACGAAGGGCTGGGAGCGAACTGGGCAACACGGCGGGCATTCTGGGCGGACCGTCCTGCCTATGAAGAGGCGCTGCGCAAGAACCTGCTGTCGCTGGCAACCACCAGGACGCGCCATCTCGGAGACGATCCCAACACTGAGCTCTATAACCCGGACCTCTGGACCGATGAGTACGCCTTTCTGAACGCGCCGGGGCAGGCACAGATTCAAAGCGACCTCTTCTATGACTACCGCACCAACGTGGACGCGTACCCATCCTGGCAGGCTTGGATGAAGAAGACGCAGCCGAGGCTCTTGGTCCTCTGGGGCAAACACGATCTCTCGTTCGATCTCGGCGAGCCGGAACGCTACCGCAAGGACGTGCCGGACGCAGAGGTCCACGTACTCGACGCAGGACACTTCGCGCTTGATACCAAAGCAGGTGAGATTGCGGACCTGGTGCGTGCATTCATGAACACCCGGAAATGAAAGGCAAGCCCCCCGTCCTCATCACCGGCGGACTGCTAAAGTAGTGGTTAGGCTACATAGAATACCAAGTCGTCCACCGGAGTCCTGCGTCCATGGAGAGTCCCGCAGCGAGCTTGCATCCTGATCCTGTCACGGGTGCCTCGCCCGTCGGTAAACGAAAACGTCGTCCGTGGCTTGGCATCCTTCTTATAGCCCTGCTCATTGGCGGCGTCGTGCTGCTTGTTGCCCACAAACCCAAGCCGAAACCCGACGAGAGCGCCCTGAATCAACCCCCCGTCGTCACCATCAAGGCGGCCACGGTTCGCCAGGGCGACATGGGCATTCATGTCGACGCCCTCGGCACCGTCACTCCTATCTCCACTGTCAGCCTTTACAGCCAGGTCACCGGGCGGGTCGTCGCGGTCAACTATCGCGAAGGCCAGATGGTCCGCAGGGGCCAGTCGCTGATCGAAATCGACCCCCGGCCCTACGAAGCCCAGCTTAAACAGGCGGAAGGCACCCTGCAGCACGATCAAGGCCTTCTGAAGCAGGCAGAGATCGATCTGGCCCGCTATCAGAAAGCCGTGGCGCGGGACGCCATCGCCCACCAGACTCTGGATGACCAGGAGCAGGCAGTCGAGCAATACAAAGGCACGGTCAAGAACGATGAAGGCCAGGTCGAGTACCAGCAGGTCCAACTCAGCTATTGTCATATCGCTGCACCCGCTTCCGGCCGTGTGGGCTTACGCCTCGTCGACCCCGGGAACACTGTCTTTGCCGGCAACTCAAATGCACTCGTCGTGGTGACACAATTGCAGCCGATTACCGTGGTCTTTAACGTAGCCGAAGACAACCTTTCGCAGGTGCGGTCGCAAATTCTGCGCCGCACGGCGCTGCCGGTCGACGCCTTCGACCGCTCGCAGATGAACAAGATCGCCATCGGCCATCTGCTCACCATCGATAACCAGGTCGACACCACCACCGGCACCATTCGCTTCCGCGCTGAGTTCGACAATAAAGATCTCGCGCTCTACCCCAACCAATTCGTCAATGCCCGCCTACTGGTGAGCACTCTGCACAACACGCTGCTGATCCCCAGTGCGGCCGTCCAGCGTAACGGCGTGCAGGCCTTTGTCTACAAGGTGAACAGTAACCATACTGCCTCGACCCAGAACATTGTCGAGCAGACTACCGACGGCAATATGTCCGCGGTCCAGGGGCTCAACCCAGGCGACACCGTCTCGATCACTGGCTTTGACAAGCTGCAGGACGGCACCAAGGTCGAAATCGAAGACTCTCCGCAGGAAGCCGCGGGCACTCCGGCCGGAAAGAGCGCCGCCGGGCAAACCCGTTGAATCCGTCGCGCATTTTTATAGTTCGGCCCGTCGCCACCGCACTGCTGATGGTCGCGATCCTGGTTGTTGGTCTCGCCTCCTATACGACGCTCCCTGTCTCTGCGTTGCCGGAAGCCGACTACCCCACCATCCAGGTGCAAACCTTCTATCCCGGCGCCAGCCCGCAGGTGATGTCGTCTGCGGTGACGGCTCCACTGGAGCGCCAGTTTGGCCAGGTAGCCGGGCTCTCGCAAATGACTTCCACCAGCTCCGATGGCAGCTCGGTCATCGTGCTGCAGTTTTCGCTGAACCTCAACATCGATGTCGCCGAGCAGGAGGTGCAGGCCGCCATCAATGCGGCGCAAGGCTACTTGCCCACCGACCTTCCCGTTCCGCCCGTCTACAGCAAATCCAATCCCGCGGATGCACCTGTTCTTACACTCGCGCTCACTTCCAATGCCATGGCGCTCTCGCGGGTCGAAGACCTGGTGGACACCCGCCTCGCTCCCAAGATTTCCCAGCTCAGCGGCGTGGGCCTGGTGACCATCAGTGGCGGACAGAAGCCTGCTGTGCGCGTGCAAGCCAACCCCACGGCTCTCGCTGCTTACGGCGTCAATCTGGAAGACCTGCGCAATGCGCTCACCGCGCAAAGCGTGAACTCCGCCAAGGGCAGCTTTGACGGCCCGGCACAAAACTTTCAGATCAATGCCGACGATCAGCTGCTTTCGAGCAAAGGCTACAAGGATCTTGTCGTCGCCTATAAGAACGGCGCCCCGGTCATGCTCACCGACGTAGCCAGGGTCAGTGACGGTATCGAAAACAGCAAGCTCGCCGCCTGGATGAACGAAACCCCGGCCGTCATTGTCAACATACAGCGCCAGCCCGGGGCCAATACCATCCAGGTGGTCGAAAGTATCGAGGAGCTGTTGCCCAAGCTCCAGGCCACGCTTCCCGCCGCCGTCAAACTCACGGTGCTGACCGATCGCACGAATACCATTCGCGCTTCGGTGCGCGACGTTGAGTTTGAACTGATGCTCACCATTGCGCTCGTGGTCACGGTGATCTTTCTCTTCCTGCGCAGCTTTTCCGCGACTATCATCCCCAGCGTCGCTGTGCCGCTGTCGCTGATCGGCACCTTTGTGGTGATGGAGGCCCTGGGGTATAGCCTCAACAACCTCACGCTGATGGCCTTTACTATCTCGACCGGCTTTGTGGTCGACGACGCCATCGTGATGATCGAGAACATCTCCCGCTACCTGGAAGAAGGCTTTACACCGATGCAAGCGGCGCTCCAGGGCGCGCAGCAGATCGGCTTCACCATCATTTCGCTCACCATCTCGCTGATTGCGGTGCTGATCCCGCTGCTCTTTATGGGCGACATTGTCGGGCGCCTGTTTCGCGAGTTTGCCGTCACCCTGAGCGTCACCATTCTCATCTCCGCTTTTGTGTCGCTCACCCTGACGCCGATGATGGCCGCGCGGATCCTGCGCCACACACCGGAGGCCGAGCAGACCCGCTTCTACCACTACACCGAAGGCCTCTTCAAACGAGTGATTGCCGCCTACGGACGCAGCCTTCGCTGGGTGTTCCGCTTCGAAATACCGATGCTGCTCATCGCGGCAGCCATGCTCGTACTCACCATTGTTCTCTATATTGAAATCCCCAAAGGTTTCTTCCCCACCCAGGACACGGGCATCATTCAGGGTATTTCACAGGCTCCGGAATCCATTTCTTTTGCCGCCATGTCCCGGAAGCAGCAGCAACTGGCCCACGAAATTCTGAAAGACCCGGCGGTCGAAAGCCTGTCCTCTTTCATCGGCGCCGACGGAGTGAATACCACGCTCAATAGCGGGCGCATCCAGATCAACCTCAAAGATCCCGCCGTGCGCGGCCTTACCGCAAGCCAGGTCATCCGGCGTCTTGATCGAAATCTCCGCAGTGTTCCCGGCATTCAGCTCTTCATGCAGCCGGTGCAGGACCTGACCGTCGACGACCGCGCCAGCCGCACCGAATACCAGTACACCCTGGAAGATCCCGACCCAGCTGAACTCGGCATCTGGACCGGCAAGCTGGTCGAGGCCATGCGCCAGCTTCCGGAGTTGCGTGACGTGGCCACGGATGATCAGCCCAATGGCGTGACCGCGCAGCTTGCGATCGATCGCGCCACCGCATCGCGCATGAACATCACCGCCGATACCGTCGACTCCACCCTGTATGACGCCTTCGGCCAACGCCAGATAAGCACCCTGTACACCCAGTCAAACCAGTACCACGTGATCCTCGAGGCGCTGCCCGAGTTCCAGAAGGATCCCCGGAAGCTCGATAGCCTCTATGTCCAGGGAGCTGCCAATACAACCACGGCCGGCGCGGCCGCCTCCACTTCCGGAAGAAGCACTGCCGCCGCCAGTGCAGTGACTACCCTCACTCCCTCTTCCAATTCGAACTCCTCCACGACCCAGGGCACACAACTTTCCTCCGCCGCCGGCAGCAGCTCGTCTTCGTCGTTGACCACGCAGAACAACACGGTTAACAATACGTCGAGCACTGCATCGCCCACCGGCTCCAATCTGTCCACGGGCACACCGACCAACGCCCTGTCATCGAGCTCTGGCGGCTCAACATCCTCGTCCGCATCGAGCAGCCAAACCTCGGGGCAGGCTTCCGCCGGGGGCTCCGCCTCCACCAGCACCATGCCCACCCCGGTGCCACTTTCCGCATTTACTCATTTTGAAATGAAGCCTTCTCCGCTCACCATCTCGCACCAGGGCCAGTTTCCCGTGGTAACCGTATCCTTTAATGTTGCGGAAGGCGCCTCGCTTGGCCAGGCAGTCGACGCGGTCAATCGGGCTCAAGCACGGCTACATATGCCGGCCAGCGTGATCACCGGCTTTCAGGGGACAGCCGCTGCCTACACGGCCATCGGCGGCAATGAAGCGCTGCTCATCATTGCGGCGCTGCTCGCGGTCTACATCGTGCTCGGTGTGCTTTACGAGAGCTTCATCCACCCGCTCACCATTCTCTCCACCCTGCCTTCCGCCGGCGTCGGCGCACTGCTCGCGCTGCGCCTGTTCGGCCAGTCACTCGACATCATCGCCGTCATTGGCATCATCCTGCTCATTGGGATCGTGAAGAAAAACGGGATCATGATCGTCGATTTCGCTCTCGAAGCCGAGCGGGTACATGGCAAAAACTCCGTCGAGGCCATCTATGAAGCCTCGCTGCTTCGCTTCCGTCCGATCCTGATGACCACCCTGGCTGCGCTGTTCGCCGGGATCCCGTTGGCCTTCGGCACCGGAATAGGCTCTGAACTGCGCCGTCCATTGGGCATCGCCATGGTCGGTGGACTGCTCGTCAGCCAGGTGCTGACCCTCTACACCACGCCCATCATCTACATCTTCTTTGACCGGATTGCCACCCGCTTTTCGGGCAAGCCCCATGCTACGGTCGCCGATCCAAATTCGGGGGCTGCGGGCGCATGAACATTTCGGCTCCCTTCATTCGCCGGCCCGTAGCCACCACTTTGCTCACCATCGCGGTCACGCTCGCGGGCATGCTGGCTTTTTTCAATCTGCCCGTTTCTTCGCTTCCCCAGATTGATTTCGCGACCATCACCGTGGCCACTGCACTGCCCGGCGCCAGCCCGGAAGTGATGGCGTCTTCTGTAGCCACTCCGCTCGAGCGCCAATTCGGACATATTGCCGGGGTCAGCCAGATGACCTCGTCGAGCACGCTCGGCGTCTGCTCGGTTATCCTGCAGTTCGACCTCAGCCGCGACGTCGACGGCGCCGCCCGCGATGTAGAAGCTGCCATCAACGCCGCTCGCACTTACCTGCCCACAAACCTTCCGGCCAATCCCCAATATAGAAAGATCAACTCCGCATTAGCCCCTGTGATGGTACTCGACCTCACCTCTCCTACCCGCAGCAAGCCACAACTGTACGACACCGCTTCCTCGGTCATTCAGCAGAAGCTGTCGCAGGTGGAAGGTGTGGGCCAGGTGCAGGTGGTCGGCAGTGCCTTGCCCGCGGTGCGCATTGACGCCAATCCGCAGCAGTTGAATAGCTACGGTCTGGGCCTGCAGGATCTCGCCCGCGTCATCAGCCAGCAGAATTCCAACCGCCCCAAGGGCCAGATCTCCGACGACTTCACCACTGCCGACATCACCGCCAACGACCAGATCTCGAAGGCTGCGGATTACGCGCCCTTGATCGTCAGCAACAACGGCCATGGGGGCGTCGTCCGCATGCGCGATGTGGCCAACGTCTACGACTCCGTGCAGACCCTGCGCGCCGCCGGCTTCGTCAATCAGCAGCCCGCGATCATTCTGCTGGTCTTTCGCCTTCCCGGCGCCAATGCCATCGCGACCGTCGATCGCATCAAGGCCACCCTTCCTTCTGTGCGCGCCTCCATTCCTGCCGGCGACAACCTCGCGATTGTGACCGACCTCACCACCACCATTCGCGCCTCGGTCAACGACGTGGAGCGGACCCTGCTGATCTCGGTCATCCTGGTGATCGCGGTGGTCTTCGCCTTCCTGCGCAGCCCGCGTGGAACTTTGATTCCCGGCGTTGCCGTCGGGGTCTCGCTCATCGGCACCTTCGGCGTCATGTACCTGGTCGGCTACAGCCTGGACAATCTGTCGCTGATGGCGCTCACCATCTCCACTGGCTTCGTGGTCGACGACGCGATCGTCGTCATGGAAAACATCACCCGCCTCATTGAACTGGGTGTGCCGCCCATGGAAGCCTCCCTGCAGGGCGCGCAGGAGGTCGGCTTCACTGTGCTCTCCATGAGCCTCTCTCTGGTCGCGGTATTCGTCCCCATCCTGTTCATGGGAGGCGTCGTCGGCCGCATCTTCCACGAGTTCGCCTTCGTGCTGACGACGTCGATTGCTGTCTCCATGCTGGTGTCGCTCACGGTCACGCCGATGATGTGCTCCCGGCTGCTCAAACCGGTCGGGGCGGAGAAGCATAATCGGATCTATCGCGCCTTTGAACACGGCTTCGAACTGCTCCTCTCCGGCTATCGGTACACGCTCACGTTGGCGCTCGAACACCCACTGCTGATAATCGTCACCTTGTTTGCGACATTAGCCTTGAACGTGGTCCTTATCGGCCGTGTACCCAAAGGGTTTTTCCCTTTGCAGGACACCGGCAGCATTCAGGGCGGCCTGCAGGGTGCGCAGGATGCCTCGTTTCAATCCATGCGCGATTCTGTTGTGGCGGTCGAGAAAGTGGTACAGGCGGATCCCGCGGTGCAAAACGTCCTCGCTTTCACCGGAGGTGGTGGCGGCCCTGGTGGCGGGGCCATCAACAGCGGTTTCAGTTTCATCATCCTCAAGCCGCTCAAGGAGCGGGGCATCAGCGCTGCTGCGGTGGTCGATCGCTTGCGCCCCAAGTTACAAAAGCTTACCGGCGCTTCGACCTTCCTGCAGGCATCGCAGGATCTTGGGGTTGGGGGCCGCCAGAGCAACGCCGCATACCAGTACCAACTCTCTGCCGACACGGTCGAAGACCTGAGCACCTGGGGTCCGCGCGTCTACAACGAGATGCGCAAGATCCCGCAGCTGAAGGACGTGACCACCGACCAGCAGAACCGTGGTCTGCAGATGATGCTTGACTACGACCGGCAATCAGCAGCCCGCTTCGGTATCACTCCACAGGTCATTGATAATTCGCTGTACTTCGGTTTTGGCGAGGCGCAGGTCTCCACCATTTACACCTCGCTTAACCAGTACTACGTGGTTCTGCAGGCGGCTCCGCAGTTTCTCCTGAACCCCACTACGCTTAAGTCTACCTACGTCCACTCCAACAACGGCGGCATCGTCCCGCTGAATGCTTTTAGCCACGCCACCGCGTCCACTTCACCCCTCGGCGTCAATCACTCTTCGTTCTTCCCCTCAGTGACGGTCGCCTTTAATGTTGCGCCCGGGGTTTCGCTGGGCCAAGCGACCAAGCTGATTGACCAGATGGAGCAGCGGATCGGTGTTCCTGCATCCGTCCGCGGCACCTTCGCAGGCACAGCCCAGGCCTTCCAGAAGTCACTCTCCACCGAGCCGCTGCTCATCGTCACCGCGCTGCTGGCCATCTACATCGTGCTCGGCATGCTCTATGAGAGCCTGGTGCACCCCATCACCATTCTCACTACGTTGCCGTCGGCCAGTGTGGGCGCCATTATTGCGCTCATCCTGTTTCATAGCGAACTCGACGTTATTTCTATCATTGGCATTTTTCTTCTCATCGGCATTGTGAAAAAGAACGCCATCATGATGATCGACTTCGCCCTGATCGCCGAACGGGAACACGGGAAGAACACAAGGGACGCCATCTTCGAAGCCTGTATGCTGCGGTTCCGTCCTATCCTCATGACCACCATGGCGGCCCTGTTTGGCGCATTGCCATTGGCCTTCGGCACGGGGACGGGCTCGGAACTACGCAGGCCGCTCGGCGTTGCCATCGCCGGGGGTTTGCTCTTCAGCCAGGTGCTTACCCTCTATACGACGCCTATCATTTATCTCTACTTCGATCGCATCAGTAATCGTTTCAAACGCCGCCGATCGGATGCGCCGATTGCATCATCCGCTCCCGCCGGCGACTAATCGCTCTATATGTCTCGAAAGGCGTACCTCAGCGGCTAAACAGGCTGCGGAAAAACACATTTCCAGGTCGGAAAGCTCCCAAGAGCATCTGCCAACAAGCATCGCCGGGGTCCTTCGACTCCGCGCTATGAAGCCCTCTGTTTGCGATAGATCTGCGAAGCGCTTCGCTCAGGATGACGGCTTTGTCGGGGGCTTGAAACACAGCTGGTTGGATATGCAGCTTGGACAGGCCTGACCGATTGGGGCCGGTTCCAAGCGGAAGGTGGTCCGTGTAATTTTGTGCGCACTAAGCGCATTAAGCGCATTAAGTCACCAAAGTTGCCGCAAAATAGTGCGCGAAAAGCGTGAAAAGCGCGGTAAGTCGTCCTCTGGCTCCCTCCGGCGATGTAAGTGCGG
>Ga0182024_10013908_pt1 | contig 15631 bp, 12 predicted proteins | sample P32metaG_FD_120480 | JGI IMG/M metagenome (GOLD analysis project Ga0182024, IMG submission 120480) | Permafrost microbial communities from Stordalen Mire, Sweden - P3-2 metaG (Illumina Assembly) | ecosystem: Environmental > Terrestrial > Soil > Wetlands > Permafrost | place: Sweden: Stordalen... | reverse complement strand
GTGCGCCGGACCCGTGACCTGAACATTGTATTGAGCCACCTGCTGCATGAGAGCAACCGTATCGACCCCCTGCATAAAACGCGTCCCGCTTAAATCGTGGAAAGTCGTCCCCGTGATCGCCAGTACAGGAGCGCCATCGAAGCTGGCGTCATAGAGGCCATTCATCAGGTGGATGGCCCCCGGGCCAGTCGTGCCGATGCATATCCCCAGCCGCCCGGTATGCTTGGCGAAGCCGCCCGCCATGAAGGCGGCCGCCTCTTCGTGGCGAACCCCTACGAACTGGCTCTCATCCTTTCGTTTTCGGATAGCTTCGATGATCGGATTGATTCCGTCGCCGACTATTCCGAAGACATGCGTGCCGCCCCAGTCGATGAGCGTGGCGACCAGAATATCCGCCGTAGTCTGATTTGCCTTTGGTTCGGGCGGGCTTTTAGTCGTGATGTGTGGACGGCTCTCGCTCGCGGCGCCATCTCCCGGCCCCTGACTTCGATCTTGCGCGAGCGCCTGTGAAGCGAATCCGGCCAGAGCGGCGCCTGCCAAAGTTGTCGCCTGAACAAAATCGCGACGTCGGACTTGATTCTGTTCGTTCTTGCGGTCAGAAGCCATGGATCTCCCCCGGCGTGTAATGTCAGCAATCGCTCTTCCATTCGAGAGAGGCTTGCCGGCGGCGCAGAATATATGGATAACGACGTGCTAGTACATCCCTGCCTGCCGATGCGATGTTCGCGGGCTAAATCTAATCTTCCGAGGAGACTGCATTGACCGCAGAACCGGCCGGGCCTTTCATAGTTCTTCTGAAACGATTTATCAGTTTGATCATTCTTGCCGGTTTCCCCGCCATATTGCCGGCGCAGAAGATACCGGCCAGTGGCGGATCGCCTGAGCATCTCGCCGACGTTGAAATCACAAGTCACATCTTCAAGCCGGCCGAATTGGGGTGCCCGCCGCGGAACAACTTCCTGTTCCCGATGGATTTCGCATCGAGAAGTTCGCGGAGCATGCCGGAAATGCGCGAATCCTGGCGGTGGGCCCGGATGGCTCCGTTTATGTCACGCGTCGCGAGCAGGGCGATGTTCTGCTGTTCAAGGTAGGTCCGAACGGTCTCGCCGCGGGATCGCCCGTAAGGGTCCTGGCGTATACGGAGGGATTCCTCGACAGTTTCCCCTCGGCGGGGCTTTCGCCAAAGGGCTGACGCTGAAAATGGGCCAGACCAGCGTCCATCGCTATTTGCCGCGATTGACGGACTACATTTTGAAAGGACAAATCGATCCCAGTTTCGTGATCACTCACAGGCTCACTCTCAAGGACGCTGCGGAGGGCTACAAGACATTTCACGAGAAGAAAGACCAGTGTATTAAAGTGGTGATGAAGCCAAACGCCGCATGAGCTCAGGCGCCACGTCGTTTCCGAGCGGTTTCGTGTCCGTGCGTGGCGCCCGTCAGCACAACCTGAAGAATATAACCATAGAGATTCCGCGAAATGCGCTGGTGGTTTTCACCGGCGTTTCCGGGTCGGGCAAATCGTCCCTCGCTTTCGGAACTTTGTACGCGGAAGCGCAGCGCCGATACCTGGAATCGGTCGCCCCCTATGCCAGACGCCTCTTCGATCAGATGGGCGTTCCTGAAGTCGACGCTATCGACGGTTTGCCTCCGGCAATTGCACTGCAGCAGCAGCGCGGGTCTCCCACCACGCGATCGTCTGTGGGTAGCGTAACCACCCTATCGAACCTGCTGCGTATGCTCTATTCCCGCGCCGGAACCTATCCGCCGGGGCAACCGGAATTACACGGGGAAGCCTTTTCGACAAACAGCCCCGAAGGGGCATGCCCGCAGTGTCACGGCCTCGGCCGCCTCTATGACGCCACCGAACACTCGATGGTCCCCGACCCTTCGCTCACCATCCGGCAACGAGCGATAGCAGCTTGGCCTCCCGCCTGGGGAGGGCAAAATCAAAGAGATATTCTGGTAACCCTCGGCTATGATGTCGATCGTCCATGGCGCGACCTTCCTAAGAAGGATCGCGACTGGATTCTCTTCACCGATGACCAGCCGACGGTTCCAGTCTATACCGGTTTCACGCCAGCGGAAACGCGCCAGGCGCTCAAGCGCAAGGAAACGCCCAGCTACCAGGGCACATTTGCGGGCGTGAAGCCTTACTTGCTGCACACCTTCGCAAAAACCCAGAGCGGATTGACCCGCAAGCGGGTCGCGAAATACCTGGTAAGTACCGAGTGTCCGCTCTGTAACGGCAAACGATTGCGTCGCGAGGCGCCCTCTGTGAAATTCGCCGGTATGGATATCGCCGAGATTTCCGCCATCTCTCTCTCTCGCCTGCGAGAGGTTTTACAACCGACAGCGGACGGAGCGGCAACCAAGAAAACCATTGCCGAACATCCAGAGCGCGTGGTGGTGGCCCAAAGAATCGCGCAAGACCTTACCGGTCGAATCGCAGTGATGCTCGATCTCGGTCTGGGGTATCTCTCCCTGGAGCGCAGCACGCCCACTCTTTCGCCGGGCGAACTACAGCGCCTGCGATTGGCGACGCAAGTTCGTTCGAACCTGTTCGGCGTAGTGTATGTTCTCGACGAGCCCTCCGCGGGTCTTCACCCGGCAGACACGGAAGCCTTGTTGGTCGCGCTGGGTCGGTTGAGGGCCTCGGGCAATTCGTTATTCGTCGTCGAACATGAACTCGACGTCATTCGACGCGCCGATTGGATCGTGGACGTCGGGCCGGGCGCAGGTGAGCAAGGCGGACAAATTCTCTACAGTGGTCCGCCCGCGGGACTGCGCGAGATCGAACAGTCGCAGACGGGCCGTCATCTGTTCGCCGACGTGCGGCCGCCCGTCCGCACACCACGCACACCCAAGGGCTGGCTGCAGCTCGAAGGCGTAACGCGGAATAACCTGAACGATCTCTCGGTGCAGTTCCCCTTGGGGACGCTCATCGCGGTCACTGGAGTTTCCGGTTCCGGCAAATCCAGTCTGGTCAGCCAGGCGCTCGTCGAGCTGGTCGGCGAATACCTTGGTCACGACGCCGCCACCGCGGCGGATGAAGAGGATGGGCAGGAAACCGAAGGACCGATCCGCGTCGCCGGCCGAATCATCGCGGGGATGAACGCTATCAAGCGTCTGGTGCGCGTCGATCAGAAGCCGATAGGGCGCACTCCCCGTTCGAATCTCGCGACATATACCGGTTTTTTCGACTACGTGCGCAAGCTCTTCGCCGCAACTAAGGCCGCACGCGCGCGCCGCTATACCGCCGGCCGTTTTTCTTTCAACGTGAAGCAAGGGCGCTGTGAGACCTGCGAGGGCGAAGGTTTCGTGTGCGTCGAGCTACTCTTTCTGCCCAGCGTTTATGCGCCTTGTCCCACATGTCACGGCGCTCGCTATAATCCCAAAACACTGGAAATAGAGTACCGAGGAAAAAACATCGCCGATGTGCTGGGAATGACCGTCAATGCCGCGCAGGAGTTCTTTGCCGGAGAACCTCAGATCCACCATTCGCTTATTGTCCTAAAGGAAGTCGGGCTTGGGTACCTTCGGCTGGGGCAGCCGGCTACGGAGCTCTCCGGCGGCGAGGCGCAGCGCATCAAACTTGCCACCGAGCTCCAGCGAATACAACGCGGCAGCTCACTCTATATTCTCGATGAGCCCAGCACCGGATTGCATCCCTCCGACGTCGAGAAACTCATCGCACAGCTCGACAGTCTGGTCGAAGCCGGAAATACCGTGATTGTGGTCGAACACGATATGCGTGTAGTCGCCGCCAGCGACCGAGTGATCGACATGGGTCCTGGCGCCGGTGAGGAAGGTGGAAAGGTGGTCGCCACTGGAACTCCGGCCGAGGTTGCACAAGCTAGGCACAGCCGGACGGCTGCGTATCTCGCACGTTCGCTATAACCAGCGGCCTTTGAAATTGCACGAGGAACACCCTCGGCTTCACCGTGTCTTACCTTTGGAACTGGATGCCGATCGAGCCGAAGTCTTATCTTGCGTGTACCCCAAAGGTTGTTCGCGCCAGGGACAGGCGTTGGATTTCGACCCGCTGAAATTGATCTTGAGCTCGTGCAATGAGCTTATCGAACTCATACGCGGGCACTCGTGTATCGACTTCGCGAATTACAGCTAAAACGCTCCAGAGGGCCGCCTTTCCCTGAATACCAAGCGTGAGAGTTTCCAGGGCTTCAAAAGTTCCGATTCCTTCTCCGGATTCGTCCCGTTGAAGTTTCAATCTGCTCGCTTTTTCCATCAGCCAGCCGACCGCTTCCATAAGGTCAAGGTTAGCCTTACCGACGTTGTCAATAAGTTTCTGAAGAGTATCTTGATCCTGTGCTACGTCGACAGAGAGGGATCGCGCGAAGGCCCCTAACTCTTCATCCTGGTATTGGTCACTCAACGAAGAGAGGAGTTTGATTGCAAAATGCGATCCTGCCAGGTGATCATGCAGATAAGTTGCGAGAGCGTCGCTCATTTATCTCCTCGTAACGAAATAGTCGTTACAGCGAAAGGGGCGCCATACTGCGCCTCAAGCCATCGCTATATGCTCCCTATCCCACCGGCGCAGTTTGCGGCAAGCTATCACAAAGGTCTGCGCGTCTTTGGGAGCATTTAGAATGAGACATCCTTCATCCAGATCTGCGGCTATTCCTGCCTTCTCGAACAGCGGCTGGGCGGCGCCGACATACGCTATAAATTTCAAATGGGCGAAGGCGTCGGAGACGAAGTCCTTTGCAGCCGCATTCTTCAGGAGAGCCTGAACGCCGTCCGCAGAGGGCATAACAGCCACGGCGTCGTACAGCACGGATGGACCGCCGCCGATCTTTTGCTGGGCTTCGATGATACTCCCATCGCTCGCCAGGACTCCTCCTACCGTCGGCGCCACCACTTCAAGCGTCGCGCCTTCCGCCTCGATTGCGCTCTTGAGGCCGTCAAAGAGCGGCCGATCCGTACCGTCCGTGACCAGGATCCCGACCTTCCGGCCGGCAAAGGATTTGGGCCCGTTCAGAGCAATGCTCAGGGCCTTTGACGGCTTAAGATCGGGAAGAGGCTGCTTCGCGGGCGGCGGAACCTCTAGCTTGTCGCGCAGCCCTAATCCTTTGGCGATCCGATCCGCAAGCTTGGGGTCGATGTGCGGTAGGTGGGAGACCAATCGCAGCCGGATGGCGGGCTTTTCGACCTTGCTCAATTCAAATATCAGGGCTTCGGCTATGTGACCCTGCTCCACCTTGGTCTGGCTGATGTAAAACTGTCGGGCCTGACTGTAGTGGTCGGCGAAGCTCTCCGAACGCTCGCGAACTTTGCGGCCCTTTTCTTTCGCGAGAAAAGATTGAAACCCGGTCTCGTGCGATTCCCGCGGACCGCCTGCAGCGCCGCCCCAGGAGTTGGGCTCGTAGTTGACGCGGCCCTTGGGATTGACCATCGCCATATGCCCGTCCTGCTGAAAATTATGAAAGGGGCACTTCGGCGCGTTGACGGGAATGTGCGTAAAGTTGGGTCCGCCAAGCCGCTTCACCTGCGTGTCGAGATACGAAAACTTACGGCCCTGTAGCAATGGATCGTTGCTGAAGTCAACACCTTGAATGATGTTGTTGGTGCAGAAGGCGACCTGCTCGGTTTCGGCGAAAAAGTTATCGACGCAGCGATCCAGGACCAGGCGTCCCACGCGGCGGGTGGGCACTTGCTCCTCGGTGATTAGTTTCGTCGCATCCAGAACATCGAACTCAAATTCATCGGCAAACTTGTCGTCGAAAAGCTGAAGGCCGAGCTCCCATTCAGGGTAGTCGCCTGTCTGAATGGCATTCCAGAGATCCCGGCGATGGAAATCGGGATCGGCGCCGTTGATCTTAACCGCTTCGTTCCAGATCACCGATTGCAATCCGAACTTGGGCTTCCAGTGGAACTTTACGAACGTCGACTTGCCGTCGGCATTCAGCAGGCGATAGGTGTGAACGCCGAAACCTTCCATGAAGCGGAAGGAGCGGGGAATAGCGCGATCCGACATCACCCACATGATCATGTGCATACTCTCCGGCATGAGCGAGATGAAATCCCAGAAGTTGTCATGAGCTGTCGCCGCCTGGGGAAAGTCGCGATCCGGCTCCTGCTTGACGGCATGCACCAAATCCGGAAACTTGATCGCATCCTGGATAAAGAACACCGGGATATTGTTTCCAACGATGTCCCAATTACCTTGCTGCGTGTAGAGCTTGACCGCAAAGCCCCGGACGTCACGAGCCAGGTCGGCCGAGCCCTTGTTTCCCGCGACCGTAGAAAAGCGCACAAACGCCGGAGTCTTTTCACCCGGCCGCTGAAAGAGGTCCGCCGAGGTTACATCGGCGAGCGTTTCGTAGTTTTCAAAATAGCCGTGGGCTCCAAAGCCCCGCGCATGGACGACACGCTCGGGAATACGTTCGTGATCGAAGTGAAACATCTTCTCACGGAGGTGGAAATCCTCCAGTGTGGCCGGGCCGCGTGGTCCGACTTTGAAAGAGTTTTGATCATCAGAGACCGGCGTGCCTTGTTGGGTCGTCAGGATCGGCACTTCCGGGCCAGCGGTCTGGTGGATCTCTCCTCCTTTTCCGCGCAACACATTCTCTGGGTCTTGAAGTTTCTTTGTTTTCACAGATCTTCTCCAATTGTGGCGTTTGGCAGGTCCAGTGTTAAGAAATGACCAGGTCAGGAGAGCGAAACCAAACCTGGTCACCTAAGGTTATGCGGAGGCGGTGGCCGCCGCGTTGATCAAGGCGCTCGCGATCTTACGCAGGGTTTGTTCGGCGGCCTGCTCTTCGGCCAATGACTTCTGAAGCAACGAAACTACTTCTTTGGCCCCGATGCGCTCGGCGAGACTGATGGCAGTAAGGTAGCCGGCCATTTCGTAATGTTCCACTCGGCTGCCAGCCCCAATGATCCCCAGGTCGAGGACCGTTTCGTTTCCTTCTTCCTCCAGCGCCTCAGCCCCCTCTTTGATCACGCCCTCCATGCCTACGCATTTCTTTCCAGTCGGCTTGATGTCGAGCAGTTTCCCCACTTCTTCCAGGCGCGACACCTGCTCTCCTGTTTCTTTCAGGTGATTGGTAAAGGCAGTCGAGAGCGCCGCGTCGTGCGATCCCTTCGCCATCTTCGGAATCGCCTTGGTCAATTGCTTTTCTGCTGAGTACAAGTCCTTAATTTCGTCCTCGAGCAAGTCTTTCAATGTCTGTTTTTCCGCCATCTGAATCTCCTTGTGGGTTCGGTACAGGCGATAACTCAGCACGTTGCGTGCCTTTCGGAGATCCTTTAGGTAGATCGAAATCGAAGAAGGCGCGGTACCGATTCGGGAAAAACTGTGATTTGTAGTTTGCGTGCTCTGAATTGGGGCGGGGCGCGCATCATAGTTAATAGGTACCGGGATACAGCGCATGGAATTAATCCTTGAATCGCCTTCAAACCCGCCAGGGCCGGGCCCTGAGCAACGCCGAGATTGCCGTTCATGCGTGATCCCGAGATCCCAACTTCGGAAGTGCCCGATTTGCTGCATGCCGGTCTGCATGAGATTGGGGGTTCAAGCGGGCGTATTCATCGGATCGCGACCCTTCTGGAGCGGCGCGGTAAGGGGCTCGATGAAGAAGTGCGATCTTGGCTATGCCATATGGCCAGCGCTGCAGCGCATTTAGATGTATCGTTGCAAGCTGTACGACGATATGCCGAAGCTCTCGACTTGCCTCATGAACGCTCAGCCTCTTCCATTCTTCACGTTCTTCATTCCGCGAGTGTGGCGTAGGTGTCGAAGTGAAGACTACCATGGACCACTTTTGGGAAGTGGATAGGGATCGGGCACGTGTGGAACTTGTCTTAGGAACTCCTGGATAATGCTGCAAAGTTCCACTCAGGCGAATCTTGCGGGATTCAGGTATCCACTTCTATCGCCGGACAGCGTCTGGTTGTTTCAGTAGCTGATGACGACATGGGAATTGACCCGCGCCATGCGGAATGCATCTTCAAGCCGTTTTGTCGGGTTTGGAGCGATCGCTTTCCTGGAGCGGGCATGGGACTGGCTATAGCGCGAACGCCCATCGAGGTGGTGGAAAGGCCGCATATGGGTCGCGCCTCTGCCGCATTCCGGTTCGGTATTCCGGTTCACACTTCCCGCTGAGCGGTTAATTCCTTTTGTATTTCAGGTGCTTGAAAAGATGCAGACGCCCCGCGCGGGTTTGTCGAGACTCATTAATTCCAATAGGCAGGAGTAGCGCGAGGCAAGAGCGTCACTCCGAGAACCCGAAGGCGATCGAAGACTGGAATTTCCTGGGATTCTTCGATCGCCACGTCTACCTGTCTGCTCCTCACGATGAATCGCCTGAACTTTGAACGGGCGCCAGACGGAGGGCCTGACGAACCTAGGAAATTGACGAGCCCGCTCGGCTGTGTTCTTCCTGCGAGCCAACCGACGCTTCGCCGGACGAAGCAATATCCTCGGCCCCCGTTCCTTTTAACAGCTCTTTTGCTCGCGCGATTTCGGCGGATGTATCGCAGTGGACCGCTAGCAACACGCCGCCATTTTTCAAACGCCCCTCATAGCGCTTCGCTTCGTACTCGGGAATGCCCATGCCTACGAGTGCCCCAATTAATCCGCCAACCGCTCCTCCAACACCCAAACCCGCAAGGGCGCCCATGATCGGACCAGCCGCGATGAATGGTCCTAGTCCGGGAATGGCCAGTGCGCCAATTCCGGCCAATAAGCCCAAGGTTCCACCGACGACGCCACCAGCAGTAACTCCGGTAGTCGTGCCTTCGGGAGCCTTCGTATTCTTCTCGTGCGCGAACTCCTTCGTGCTCTGATTGTCCGGAAGAAGCACCGAGATATCATTCTGCGAATAGCCGGATGCGGTCAAGCGATCTACTGCACGCTCCGCTAAGCCGACGGACTTGTAAACGCCGAATACTGCCGTGTTCTTACTTGCCATGGTATAGCTTCCTTTTTGACTGAAATATTTAGTGTTTGATGGAAATCTGGTCGGTTATCTTGTCGGCGCTGCCGGTTACGGCAACCGCCTTGGCTACAACCGCCCTTTTTTCGTCGTCGGATTTGACCGGTCCCTTGAGGGTGACCACGCCATTCTGGCTGATGATTTTGACATTGTGAGCGTAGGTCGAGAGCGACTTATCGGCCATGATGGAGCGCCGAATCGCCTGGGTGGTTTTCATGTCGGCCGCATTGGACTTTTGCTGATCCGCGGTCGCTTCCGCGGAGCTGCGATCACGTCCGTTTACTTTCGTATTGTCCGGTTGAGTTTGGCTGGCATCGCTTGCCTGTGCGTAACACACGGCTCCGCCAACGCTAAGTACCACTGATAACATTACTTGTACGTATCTCACTGCTTTCCTTTCTTTTGGCTAGCCCTGCGAAAACACCAAAGCCTAGGCGACGGCTCCGCCCTTGCTCACGGATTCCTTGCCATTGACCGACGCCGTCTCCTTCAACATCGGCTTGGCTAACTCAAAAAGTAGCTTAGACGCATTGTGCTCCTCCTTCAGATTCTCGGAGAGCAGATCGGCGGCGGCAGAATACTTCAAAGCCTTGGCCATCGAAATAGCGGTGGTGTAACCGGCGATTTCGTAATGTTCCACTCGCTCGCCGGCGCCGATCAGCGCCAGATCCCCAAATACATCGCCGGAATTGTTTTCGGCGTGATCCTTGCCTTCCTCGATCAAGCCGGCCATGCCTTTGCACGGAACGGCCCTAGGCGTCTCACTGACCGATTGAAGGGCCTGTTCGATTCGCTCCACTTGATGTTTGGTTTCCTCAAGATGTTCTTCAAACGCCTTCTTGAGCTCGGGAGAGGTCGCGGCCTTCACCATCTTCGGAAGGGCCATAACAAGCTGATGTTCAGCGCTGTTCAGATCCTTCAATTCGTCGATAAACAGTTCATGTAGTGTCATTAGTTTCTTATTTCAGCGATTAATGCGGTATATGCAGTTTTTCCAATGCACGCGTGTAGCCGTTCTGTAAAAGACTCCTGGCGGCAGTAAGAGCAGATTCCAGTACCGTGGTCTAATAAAACATCTCTCGAATCTTTGCTGCACTCAGTGACATTCCGCCGCACACGTCTAACTTCGACAAATGAAATCGCCTTGGGAAGGCATCGACAAACTGAGATCGGCGGCTATGGACTTGGACAGACATTCTCAATACTCGGACCGAAGAGTTTCGCCTTCGTCTAACTAGCCAAGCGTTCGCTTCTCTCCATATCGTGCAGACGCGATTGTCCAGGCCCATCTTGGGAGCGTCCATTAATCCGGCGACCGAGCCTCTTACTATTTAAGTTTAGCGCCGCCGCCGCCGGACGCATAGTCTACTTGTGCAGAGAGAAGTTAACCTTAGGTATAGGTACGCTTAGTCTTAAGCCGATCTGAAGGTGGTTCGGGCGTAGCGTGTCCTTGGAGTCCAGAACTTCGAATCAATGGCGCCATCACGCACACTGCGAGCTAGCCGCATCCCGCTCGTTGTGTGCTGGGAATGGCGCTCTGGCGCCCGAAAAGTTGTTGGACCGCTGCCTGAGACTCCTTCGGCCACGCTCCCGTCGCTCCTTGTCCCATAGCAGGCGTTTTGAAGGTTGGCAAGGTCGCGAGATCTTTATTAAGAATCTTGCGCTGTTCTTTGGTCTTGGACGGTTTTTCATCCTACCCCTCGCACGGCAAATGCATCAAATGCGGCTGGTTAGGTTAGGTGAATCGTAATCGGGGCTTAAACCTACAATGAGTTCGCTGGGGCCGAATGCCCATTGGAACTTTGGCGGCTACGCCTATACTTTGGTATAGGGGCAGACTCCTTGGGGGTCAGGCGTCGGTCTTGGGGGATGGCTGGAAGTGAAGCTGTTCGGCGACGCCGCTCAGGCCGCGCGGCAGTCTCGCCGACGTCTGAGAACCGCGGTATGTGCATGAGCCGTGTGGTTACTATACTAACGTCTGCAGATTTTCGCGCTTCGCGTAAATTCTACCGCCTCGACCTGCGTCCAGCGGCCAAGCTCGGACAAACCGCAATCCGCACAAACCGCTGGATACTCATGAAGCTTAGGATGCACACGCTTTTCATCGCGTGCTATTGATTCACCAAAGCAGAAATCAATAGTGAAATCCCCCCAATAGATAGACCAACAGCACGATAATTAGCACGGTGCCGAGCCCAATGCCCGCTCCACCGCCGTATCCCCGTCGGCTGTGACCATAGTACCCGCCGCCTCCACCAAAAAGCAGAATCAAAAGAATGATCAGCAGTAGCATCGTTGAACCTCGCGTTGCGGAAGAGGCCGGCCAGAAGCGCCCAACCTACTTTTCAATGACCTTTTCAATGTCGCCGACCTTTTTTTGGATCTTGCCGCCGAGTTTTTCGCCCTGTCCTTCAGCTTCAAGGTCGGGATTATTCGTAGCGTGTCCCACCTTCTGTTTTATGGCGCCTTTAGCTTCGTGAGCCGCGCCTTCAATCTTGTCTTTTGTGCTGTCTTTCATGACTTTTGCTCCTTCACCTACAAAACGAATTAAGCACGTTCCGGGCCGATGATCATTGACTGAGAATCGCAACTCCTGCTGCTTAGGCTTGGTCAGTCGTGGGGTAAGGTGGAATAAGTGGCGCGATTGGTTCGGATCACTTTTCTTTCAGCAACTTTTTCGTGCGCTACCGCACGTCTTGCCGCGGCCGGTACAAGAGTCAATCGGTGGGCTGTGGGAGTTCGTGTATTCGGCAGGCTACCAGCCGTAGCGGGCAATCGCCATCCTTTTATGTTCTGGTCACTGGATCGCGTGATGGCTGCCGGATGCGGCTTCGGGCTCGTCATGGTTCGCCCGGCAGGATGAACGGCGGCTCTGTTTCGTTTTCGCGCGCCTCGTGCGCACGTCAGGCAATCTCCCGGTTTGAGAGGCGTGGGAGACTTGACAGTCAGGAACGTATCCTAAGCTATAAACACTGTGGTATCGTGGCAGGGAGCAGGACGCTGTCGTCCAGCGCGACGCGTGAGCGGATGAAGCGGAAGATGCCACCATCGGAGGCGCCGCCCCGAGGAGCGGTGAGGTCCCATTGAGCGACCTCGCACCGCCGTTAGGGGTTATGCCGCGTGCTGTGCCTTCAGATAATTTCCTGATCGCAGCGCTGGGAGCTTCTGCTGGCGGCCTTGAAGCATTTGAAAAATTCTTCGAACACATGGCCCCCGATGCCGATGTCATCGTCCAGCACCTGGCCCCCGATCATGCGAGCGCTCTGGCGGATCTGCTGGGACGGCATACCCGGATGGCCGTGGCGGAGGTGCGGAACAATACAAGGGTCGTTCCCAACCGTGTCTACATCATCCCCCCAAACGCGACGCTGACAATCAAGGATTGCACCCTGCAAGTGGCGGAGCCAGTTGAACCTCGCGGCCGGCGAACGCCAATCGATAGTCTTTTCAGCTCCCTGGCTGCAGACCGCGGCGAAAATGCCGTGTGCATTATGCTGTCCGGCACCGGTACGGACGGTACGCTCGGACTTAGAGCGATCAAAGAACATGGCGGAATGGCCATGGCCCAGACCCTCGAATCCGCCAAGTACGACGCTATTCTCCGGAGCGCGATCGCAACCGGTTTTGTGGACCATGTGCTCCCTGTGGAGGAGATGCCGGCGAAGCTCCTGGATTATGCCGCTCACCTGAATTCGGTCAACGGGAACGGCAAGTCGATTAGTGTCCGGGAGCAGATAAGCGCGCACCTTGGCAAGATCCACGGACTAGTCCGGCGCCGGGCCGGCCACGATTTTAGCCAGTACAAAGGCAATACGTTCATACGACGTCTGGAGCGCCGCATGAAAGCATTGCAGATCGAAACGGTTGAACAGTATGTCCAACTCTTGCAGCGCCAATCGGAGGAGGCCGATCGGCTCTTCAAGGATCTGCTGATCGGCGTAACCCACTTCTTTCGCGATCTCGAGGCGTTCGAGACGCTCGGCCGCGAGGTGATTCCAAAGCTGTTTGATCGCAAGGATGCCGCTAGCCAAGTTCGGGTTTGCGTTGTCGGGTGCGCATCGGGAGAAGAAGCCTACTCAATCGCAATCCTTCTTTGCGAACATGCATCCACGCTGGACGACCCTCCCAAGCTTCAGATATTTGCGACTGACATCGATGAACGTGGACTTGAGATGGCTCGCAAGGGCCGTTACCCGGAAAGCATTGCGGAGCATGTGAGTGCCGAGCGCCTGGAGCGGTTCTTTACGAAGCAAGATAACGCCTATCAGGTCAAACCAGAGCTGCGCGAGATCTGTATCTTCTCAAACCACAGTTTCATCAAGGACCCCCCATTCTCGCGTCTGGATCTGATCTCCTGCCGCAACGTGATGATCTATCTCGGATTGGATCTGCAACAAAAGATCATCCTGCTTTTTCATTACGCACTACGTCCCGGCGGGTATCTCTTTCTGGGCCCTTCGGAGAATGCCTCGTCCCATCGGGAGCTCTTCCGGGCGATCGATAAGAAGCGCAGAATTTTTCAGCGCAAGGAGAGCCTGCCTCGCGCCGCAGTCAAATTTCCACTCGCCGATTTTAGCCGCCCAAAGCCGGCCGGAGGGAAAACGCTTGAAGGGGAAGACCACAACCTCCCGAAACAACTAGAACGCGTCATTTTGAAACGGCGCGGACCCGCGTGCGTCATCGTCAAAGAGAATGGGGACGCTGTCTACTTCTCCGGCCGAGTCAGCCGCTACCTCGAACAGCCGACAGGTACGCCAGAATCTAACGTGATAAACATGGCTTGCGAAGGCATTCGGATTCCTTTGCGGACGTCCCTTCATCGGGCGGTAAGCGCTCACGAACACGCTGTTCAGAATCAGGTTTCTAATCAGATAAACGGCGAGGTGAGTCGGATTGACATCACCGTAGAGCGGCTCACCGAGTTCCGGGACGCAAACCTTTACATGATTGTCTTTGAGGAGGTAACCCCCAGTAGCAACCCGCAGCCCGGCGAATCGCCAGCGTTTGCCGCCGGGTCTGAAGAAATCATCCAGCGCCTCGAAAGTGAACTCCGTTCTGCCCAGGAGCATGCACAAGCCGCATTTGAAGAGCTCGAAACGTCGAACGAGGAACTGCAATCCGCGAACGAAGAGTATCAATCCACCAACGAGGAACTTGAAACCTCTAAGGAGGAATTGCAATCGTTCAACGAAGAGCTGGAAACCGTCAACTCCGAACTCAACCGCAAGGTCACTGAGCTCGACGCCGCAAATAGCGATTTACAGAATCTGCTCAACGGTACTCAGATTGCCACGATTTTCCTTGATACTGAGCTGCACATTAGGAATTTCACACCCGCAGCCGGCAGCATGTTTCGGCTGATTACCGGTGATGTCGGGCGGCCGATCACCGACCTCGCGGCACAATTTACCGAAGTTGATCTGATGCAGGACGCCAGGGACGTGCTCGCAACACTGTCAGCGCGTGAGCGGCAAGTAGCCGGAGCAGGCGGACGGCACTACCAGCAGCGCATTCTGCCCTACCGGACGGTCCATAACGTCATTGCGGGCGTGGTCTTGACGTTCGTAGACGTATCGGCGCTAAAGCTAGCCGAGCAACTTGCCACAGAGGCGCAGGACTGTGCGATGAGCATCGTCGATACCGTACGCGAACCGTTGGTGGTATTGGATGTCAACCTGCGTGTCAAGTCGGCGAGCAAGGCGTTTTTCGACAGGTTTGCGGTTTCCGCAGAGGAAACGCTGTCGAAATCGCTCTATGATCTCGGCGATCGTCAGTGGGACATTCCGGATCTGCGGAAGCTGCTAGCGGAAGTGCTTCCCGAGAGCAAGAAAATCGAAGATTACGAGGTCGAACACGAGTTCCCGAACCTTGGGAGCGAACGATGCTACTCAATGGCCGGCGCGTCGAGCGGAGAGACGGCAAAGAACCGCTGCTCCTTCTTGCGAATCGAGGACGTCACGGAGCGAAGACGAGCGGAAGAGACGCTTCGCACTCACTTTGAAGAGATCACCCGTCTCGCTCGCGGCATGGTGGGACGCGCGTTGCGCATAATAGAGATGAAGAAGGAAGTCAACGAACTCTGCCATCGATTGGGCGAGGTGGGGCGTTATCCAATGGAGTTCGAACAGGACGGAAAAGAACAGTGCCCTTCTTTCCGTTTTGCGCGCCTCGCGCCATGAATTCGTTAAATGCGCCAGGATGCTCGGCTTCCAGGCGCGCAAAGTCATTGAGGAGCCGTTCCACTTTGGCTACGGCTTTGGCCATGGCCTTTTTGTCGACCATTATTCCCCCTTCGCTTTCTTCTTTGCCTTCGCGCTCCGCACCTTAGCCGATGCAGCCGCGGCCGTCTTCACTCTGCCCCTCTGAGCATGTCGTCGGAGGTTAAAGGCTTCAGGGATTCCGCGTGTGAATGCTGTTCCCTGATGTACTGGAGCACGATTTCTGGATGAGGGCATTCCATTACGGCCGCCACTTGGGTAATCTCCACCCTGATCACGCAGCTCGGGCAAATCAACTCGTAATCGTTGCTGGCGATCAGAGTATAGGTCGCGGGCTTCCTACAAAACGGACAAATCTCCGGGATCATGTATTTTTTGGCTTCTTCCCCCACCGCGCCGCGGCCGCCTTCTTAGCGATTTCAGAACGCGCTTTCGCGGTCAAGTTCTCGGC
>Ga0182024_10013907_pt1 | contig 15631 bp, 8 predicted proteins | sample P32metaG_FD_120480 | JGI IMG/M metagenome (GOLD analysis project Ga0182024, IMG submission 120480) | Permafrost microbial communities from Stordalen Mire, Sweden - P3-2 metaG (Illumina Assembly) | ecosystem: Environmental > Terrestrial > Soil > Wetlands > Permafrost | place: Sweden: Stordalen... | reverse complement strand
GCAAGCAGTCCGAAGAGCCGGACATTCGCGACGCCCTCAAGTCGACCAAGGCCGCCACCGAGACCATGGACCGCTTCGAGGCGCACCTGGCCGCCAACGGCGTCGACATCAAGAAGGACCAGGCGACCCTCGGCCAGTTCCTTCAGTTCGACTCCAAGGCGGAGCGGTTTGTGGACAACGAGAAGGCAAACGAATTGCTCAGGGACGAGTACCGCAAGCCGTTCGAGGTGCCGGAATCTGTATAGCGGCCGCGCGCCGCGGGGCGCTGACCGCAGTTGCGCGGACCTTGTTCAGACGAGGCTTCACAACCTATGGCTCGCTGCAACCTGCTGAATGGGTGCCATGGGCAAGTGACTCACTTCCCCATGTTGTCCCGGTCTGCGGCGGTGCTCCGCGGGCAGGCGAGACAGAATTACCCAGCGACGGCCGTGGAAATGGCTCGTATCTTTGACGAGCCGCGACCCTGAGGGAGCGGATGGCGCCAACCCACGGCCGGTCGCTTACGCTTGCGGCTCGTTCAGCTCCAGCGATCGGCTGACCTCCCTCAGTTACTTCGGCCTTGCCGATCTAGGCATGCGCGGCCGGGCCGCGGCGGACTTGGAACTGCATGGCCAGCGGGTTGTGGGTCAGCAGGCACTTGGTGCCGTTTGTGTCCTCGATCTCGGCCTTCTGATCGAGATTCAGGCGGGCTATTACTTGGGGTGCCGCCTGCGGCTTGACCCCGAGTTCGGAGAAGACATCGCCCAACCTGCTGGTCCTCCGCTGCGCCGTCAGGTCAGTGCACCCATCAGGGCGTTCTTTCACGATCAGTGCCAGTTGTTGCCTGGCGTCGAGAAAGACGCAGGCGCGGCCCTGAAATCGTTTCCATTGGGCGACGACCGAATCGGCCAGGGCCTTGAGCTCTTCGGCGTCGACGGCGCCTCGAAGCTCGTTCTGAAGCGCGTTGCTGGCGAACTTCACGAAGTCGCGGGCGGGCAGCGGGGTGGGGAGCGGCCGTTTGACGAGCTCTTCCACGCCGCGGCTTCTCTCGGCGGGGTTCACCCAAAGCCGCAGGAGCAGGCCGTCGGCATTGGTGGCCTCTGCGCTTTGGGCCAGGTTCAGCCGTCCGATGAGGTCGGGCACGTCGTCCGGGGCGATCTTCCAGTCGGCCAATAACTCTTCCCAGTGCATTGGTTGCACGTCCGCGTTCACGCGCGGCTTGCCCAGCGGGGTCTGGCCGACCGATAGGTATATGATCCGATCATCCACGATCACGACGGCGTTTCCGCCGCACGTGGCCCACTGGCGGACCAGTGAAGTGGCCCGGTCAGCCTGGTCCGATGGAGGCGCCTGCGTTTCGCGCTCGGCGAGGTCGGCCAGAAAACCCATGGCGAGTTCGCGCAGCACGACAGGTGCGAAGGTGGGGTTTGGCATGTAGTCTCCTTTCTAGGTAATGCGGAACTAATCTCCGCAAGTCAAACCACCTCTAGCATACCAATTACGACTACTATGCGGTAATTCAAAATGCGCCGACAATTTAAAATGCGTTGATCCGCCGGAAGAACGCGGCGGCCAAGGTGCCGGCGACGAGCATGGCGCCTTGCCCGTAGCGCGGCGGCGGGGTATCGCGGGTGAGCGTCGCCAGCATGGGGCGGGGGGCCGAGCGGACCTCGTTGAAGACCTTTTCCCAGCCGCGCCACGGGAACTGCCGGGCGAACTGCCGGCACAATTCGTCGCCGGCCGCATCGTGACGGCCGAGCAGCAGCAGCTCGTGGCGGATGCTGTTCCCATCAACCAATTCCGCCTGGCCGGCGGTCGGGTGAAGGCCCTGCCAGCGGACGCAGGCGGTGATGCGCCCTTTCTCGACGCCGAGGGCCAGCCGCTCCTCGAAATGCGGGTCTTCGAGCCGGTCGTGGAAGGTTGCGAGCAGCTGGCCGGTGTTCTCGTCGGCGCGGAAGGTGGCGGCCTGGGGCCAGAGCCGCTCCCGCACGGCGCCTTGGGCGGCGACGACGTGAAGGAACTGTGCGGGAAAGTCGCGTGGCAGGGCATCGCCAAGCGGCCCGCTTTGGCTCGTGATCTTGAACTGGATGCACATGGCCGAACCCAGGGCCAGGGCGAAGCGGGCGAGGTTTGGCCCGTATGCCGGATCGGTCCTGAGGTAGGCGGTTGCCAGCAGAGGGCGCGGGCTTTCGCGGATCCGCTTGAGCCAGGCGGGAGAGAGCCGCGGTTCCTCGATCTGGGAGAAGCTGTCCAGGGCGCGGGCGTCGTCGGGGTCGTGGCCGGAGAGAAAGACGGTGGCGGCGACGGGCTGGCCGTTCCAGCGCCACACGCCTTGCACGGCCGTCGGTCGGACGCGTTGCCAGTCGAGGCGGAGCAACTGCTCGGGCGCATGCGGCGCCCTGGCTATTGGTCATGCCGTGCGGGTCATCCGCCGTGTGAAGCCGCACGTATGGGCGGTTTTCAGGCATCCGCCCTCGGCCCGAAGTGTCCATATCCGGTATCCTACACAACGGCGCGCCGACGTCGCCACCGCCCCGCGCTGCCCATCGCCACGCGCTGATTTTCATGGTACACCCATCGGACATGATGTTCCTCGCTCTTCCGTCCTTCCTGGTCCAAACCCACATCTCCGCCATGCCGGTGATGGTGGCGGTGCTTTGCTGCATGGCGATCGCCTACCGCTATTACAGCGCGTTCCTGGCCGCCAAGGTTGCCGTGCTGAACGATGCGCGGACCACGCCGGCGGTGAAGTACAACGACGGGCAGAATTACCATCCCACCAACAAGTGGGTGCTCTTCGGCCACCATTTTGCCGCTATCAGCGGGGCCGGGCCGCTCATCGGACCGGTGCTGGCGGCCCAGTTCGGCTACATGCCAGGACTGCTGTGGATCGTCATCGGCGTCTGCCTGGCCGGGGCCATGCAGGACTTCCTGGTGATGGCGGCCAGCCTGCGCCGGGACGGCAAATCGCTGGCCCAGATTGCTTTCACCGACATCGGCAAGACCGCCGGGACTGCCGCGACTATCGCCATCCTGTTTATTCTCGTCATCGCCCTGGCGGGGCTGGGCCGGGTGGTCGTTGAAGCGCTGGGCGGCAAGGACACCGGTTTCCCTGCCAAAAGTTCGCTCATCCTGCCGGCCGGAGCGGTCGCGACGCCGAAAGACAACGTGTTGGAAGTACCGGCCGGTACGACACTCTCCTGGAACGAAGGTAAATCGACCGCCATGTTCGATGAAGGGTTTCGCGTCCGCGCCTCGTCATTCGTTACGACCGGCGGCGCCATTGCCCTTCCCGCCGGCGCCGCTCGCCTGACGCCCGGCAGCAGTTGGGGCGTCTTCACCATCGCCGCGACTATTCCCATCGCCCTGTTCGTCGGACTCTACATGTACAAGATCCGACCCGGGCGGGTCATCGAGGCGTCGATCATCGGCGGCGCGCTGACTTTGGCCGCCACGTTTGTCGGCGGCTGGGTCCACGGGCACTCGATCGGCCGGTTCTTCAGCCTCTCAGTCATGCAAGTCACCTGGGCAATGGCCATTTACGGGTTCGTCGCTTCGGTGCTGCCGGTGTGGGTGCTCCTGGTGCCGCGCGATTACCTCTCCAGCTTCCTCAAGATCGGCACCATCGGACTGCTGGTGATCGGCGTGCTGGTCGCCAACCCGACGTTGCACGCCCCGCCGATCAACCACGCCTTCCTCGGCGGCGGCCCGGTGGTGGGAACGAGCAACTCGATCTTCCCGTTCCTCTTCATCACCATCATGTGCGGTGCCATAAGCGGGTTCCATGCGCTGGTCAGCAGCGGCACCACGCCCAAGATGGTGCGCAGAGAATCAGACGCCCGCACGATCGGATACGGGGCCATGCTCATCGAAGGACTGGTCGGCGTGGTCGCAATGGTCGCCGCTTCCACCCTGGACGTGCGCGACTACTACGCGATGAACACCGACCTGGCCAAGGTGCCGGCCTACAACGAGCGCATCCTAGCCGTCGCTGGCGCGGGCGGCATCGAGCACGTCGGCGATTACGAACGCCTTACCCAGGAATCGCTCCGCGGCCGCACCGGAGGGGCGGTCACGCTGGCCGTGGGCATGGCCCATATCTTCGACGAAGCCACGCGCCGCTTCGGCGCCAAGGCGGGAACCGCACTCGATGCCATGTGGAAGTATTGGTACCACTTCGCCATCATGTTCGAGGCCCTGTTCATCCTGACTACGATCGACGCCGGCACGCGCATCGGGAGGTTTTTGCTCCAGGAAGCGCTAGGCAAAATCCATCCCAGGCTCGCCCAGACCAACTGGTGGCCCGCCGCCATCTTGAGCACGGTGCTGATCGTTGCCGGCTGGGCCTATTTCATGAACAGCGACCAGTTCAGCACCATCTGGGCGCTGTTCGGCATCGCCAACCAGATGTTGGCGGTGATCGCGCTGGCGGTGGTCAGTTGCTGGCTGGTCAACGAAGGCCGGGCACGCTACCTGTGGGTGACTGCATTGCCGATGCTCTTCGTGCTGACTACCACCAGCAGCGCCGCCGCGTTCTTGTTGTCCGGCCAATTCGAAGGCATCCGCACGCAGTTAACCAACCCCTCCGGCCCGGCGCGGTCCGCGGCATTGTTCGCATCATCGCTGCAAGCCTGCCTGATCCTGGCCATGCTGACCTGCACCGCGATCATCCTCGCCGCGGGCGTGCGGCGGGTGTGGAACGTGGTGATCAAGCAGGAGCCGGCGCGGCGGGGGTTTGAGCCGGTTGTTGTGTCGTAAAGACCACGCGGAGTTGCTCTTCATGACGCCTGGTCTTTCCCGCCAGATTGCTCGCCTTATACGACTTCGATCCGAGAGGCCGTGATCCAGATTTCAATCTGGTCAAATCGCGCCTTTAGGACTTCCTTGAAAGAACGCACGGCCTGCCAATTGGCGGGGTCATCCGGTAGATCGACGGGCACGCGGACCAACTGATCTTGGTACACAATGCTCTGGTAAAGCCAACGCCCACGAACGGCGACCGTGTCGGTACTTGTGGCACCAAAGAGCCGTACCAATTCATCATCCGTCTGGACGAACTTTTCCTTCTCTATCGGGCGGCCGTCGTTATAGAACAGCGGGAGCAGGATTTCGAACCTGATCATGTGCGTCCTTCACTTCAGCGTCCGTGGCACGTCGGAACGAGATATGCTGGTCGTCAAGCAGACGTAGGACCTCGGTGGGCACCTGATATAGTCCGCCGGGAAGGCTGCTGACTCGGGAGCGGGTAATCAACTCGTAGAACCCGCGCACCCGGTCATCTTCCGTGAGAAATCGAATGAAGTGCGCATGCATCAGAACTCCAAGGAACGTCAGTGACAGTACGCCGAGTTCGAATCAAAAGCAATTCACCTGAAAAGGCGGTGACCTGAAAAGGCGGGCCCATATCATCACATCCAGACCTGGCATTTTTGAAAGGTCGGCCACAGAAAACCGTTGCCCTTGTCGCAGCCGCCGGGCCTTGTCAATTGAGCCGGCGGGCGATGACGCCCAAGGCGGCCGGCCTGCGCCGTTTGATTAAAGGTTGTTTCACAACCTCCACGAGCCGGGCCGTGTCGGGCCGGACTGGCCGATAGGCCAGGGTTTTGAAACCGCTTCTCGGCAGCCTTGTTCCGCGGACACTGCTGCGCGCATGCCAACCCCGCTGGAGTTATTGCAGCACTTCGGTTGAACTCTGTTCTATGGAAACCATTCCAACAACTGATTCAGACCCGCCGCTGCGGAGCGTTCATACCACCTCGCTGCCGCACATTCTCAGCCGCCTGGGGGCGTCGCTGGCGGTCTCGACTTATCAGGCGGGCCGGCTCGTGCTGTTGCGGCCCGAGCAGAGATCCGACGGCCCGGTCCTCAACACGCACTTCCGCGGTTTCAAGAAGCCGATGGGATTTGCATGGGAGCCGGGCCGCTTTGCCCTGGGGACGCAGGCGGAGGTGTGGGAGTTCCACGACATGCCCGCCGTCGCTCGCAAGCTGGAGTCGGCAGAGTCGCCCGGCAAGCACGACGCGGCGTTCCTGCCCCGCAACGTCCACTACACCGGCGATGTCCAGATCCACGAAATGGCCTGGGCCCCCCGGCTCACCCCACCCGGCAGCCCGGGCGATCGCCGCGACCTCTCCGAACTGTGGTTCGTCAACACGCGCTTCTCCTGCCTGGCCACGCGAAGCGACATTTACAGCTTCACGCCGCGCTGGAAGCCGCCCTTCATTTCCGGGTTGACCCCGCAGGACCGCTGCCATCTCAACGGCATGTGCCTGCGCGACGGCCAGGTCCGTTACGTCACGGCCCTGGGCGAAACCGACGACCCCGCCGGCTGGCGGGCCAACAAACGCGCGGGCGGCGTGCTCGTGGACGTGCAGGGGAACGAAATCCTCACCCGCGGCCTGTCCATGCCCCATTCGCCGCGCTGGCACCAGGGGAAACTATGGGTGCTGGAAAGCGGCAACGGCGGCGTCGGGACCGTGGACGAGAAGACCGGCAAATACGATGAAATCTGCCGCCTGCCCGGCTTCACGCGGGGATTGGATTTCGCCGGCCCGTACGCCTTCGTCGGCCTGTCGCAAGTCCGCGAGTCGGCGGTGTTCAGCGGCATCGCCATCGCCGAGATGAAGCCCGAAGAGCGCAATTGCGGCGTCTGGGCCATCGACCTCCGCAACGGCAACGTCGCCGGCTTCGTGAAGTTCGTCAACGCCGTCCAGGAGATCTTCGCGGTGCAGGTGCTGCCCGGCATGGTCTGGCCCGAAGTGCTCAACGAAGACCCCCAGCGCATCTCCGAGAGTTTCGAGCTCCCCGACGAGGCGATGCGGCTGGTGCCCGAAGACTGGCGTCAGTCGTCGAATGCCGGGAGCAACACACCGTTAAAGGGCGACTCGGCGATCCCTTGACAGGTTAGAACCTCATTGTCAGTAGCCAACGCACAAATTCCGTTCCCTCTCCCGGTATTGCTTTGAAAGCAATTTGACGGCTTCAAGCCGTCACCTTGAGCGAAGCGAAGGGTCTCTTCGGTCGCGAAACAAAGAGATCCTTCGCTGCGCTCAGGATGACGGCTCGAAGTCCTCGATCCGCTTCAGATCTACCGGGGAAAGGGAGTGAGATCCTCGGCCGTTAAAATCGACCGCTTTCCGGCAACAGGGGCACCGTCATTGCAATCGTGCCCGCTCCTTGCGAAGATTCCCTCCGGCGACTGGGGTCAGCCGATCGACAGCCACGATCGACGCCAGATAAAGGATGACATGTCCGCTTAGGAGGGTATCTCAATGCGCACAATGATCCGGTCTTATGACCGCGCGTCGAATTCCGCGCCCGCTTCCCGCTCGCGCTGCCGGCGAAGCGCGGCGGCGGAAGCGTTGGAGATGCGGCTGGTGCTCAGCACCTTCGTCGTCAACACGTTCGTTGACCAGACCGACCCGCAAGGCAGCGCTACCATCAGCCTGCGCGACGCCATTGCTGCGGCCGATGCCACCCGCGGACCAAACACGATCGACGTGCCGGCGGGGAATTACCCGCTTACGCAAGGACAACTGGTGATCAGCGATGACGCCGGCCCGTTACGGATCGATGCTATCGGCGGCGCCGCAGTGATTGCTGCCCAATCCGCGTCGAGGGTTTTCCTGGTGGGCCGTGGCACGGTAACGATTGCCGGCCTTACGGTCACCGGGGGGAACGCCGAAGTTGGCGGGGGCATCGACAATCGCGGACAGATGATGGTCATCGACAGCACCGTCACCGGCAACGACGCCCCCGACGCTGGCGCCATCTCCAATTCCGGGCGGATGAGCGTCGTGGACAGCACCATTTCCGACAACACCGTCACCATCGCCGGCGACGGCGCGATCGCCAATTCAGGCCGTTTTACCCTCGTCAACAGCACCGTTACCGGGAACTCCAGCAACGACGGCAGCAGCATCTACAACATCGCCGCGATGACCATCAGGGACAGCACCGTCTCGGGGAGCAACGGCGACGGCATTTATAATGGAAGGCATGCGACGGTCACCTTGGCTAACACGATCGTGGCAGGCAACACCGGGAGCGGCAACACCGGAAGTACCAGCGCCGGGAGCGGCAACGCCGGCGGCGATGTCAGCGGAGCCATCATCTCCCGCGGGTACAACCTGATCGGCGACGCTTCCGGCAGCTCCGGCTGGATCAAGACAGACCTCCTCGGCAACGCTGCCCAGCCTCTCGATCCCGATCTTTCGCCCCTGGGCAAATACGGAGGCCCGACGCAGACGCAGGTCCCCCTGCCGGGCAGTCCCGCCATCACCGCCGGCTCGGTCGCACTGATACCCGCGCACATCGCCACGGACCAGCGCGGCTTCCCACGCGTTATCGGCCAGACAGTTGATGTCGGTGCCGTCGAGTTGCAACGGGGAGCGGGCCTTGATCTCACGCCACCGCCGCTGCAGAGCGTAACCGCCGGCACCGCCGCGACGGTCGCGCTGGGCTCATTCACGCACACGGCCGGCGTCGGGCCGTTTGCGGTAATAGTGAACTGGGGCGACGGCTCGCCGGAGAACTCATACCCACTTCCACAAAGCGGATCGCTGGGCGTGCCAAGCCATACGTTCATGAAGCCCGGCCTGCTCACGGGATTTATTGTCGTCGTGGACTCCGGCGGCGATTTGTCCAATTTCGCAACGCTGTCCATTAAGTCGTCCCGGGCGGAGAAGACGATCACCGTGAATACCACCGCGGACTCGACCGATCCTGCTGACAGCAGCACCGTCAGCTTGCGCGATGCCGTCGATCGTGCCGACGCGAGCTTCGTCCCGACTACCATCGATTTCGACCCGAAGGTCTTTGCGACGGCCCAGACGATCACCCTCGAATCGAACCTGCAACTGAAAGGGAACCCCGCGCCCATCACTATCGACGGACATTTAGCCGCCGTCACCCTTTATGATGCGAGTATTGTTGTCAAGAGAGGCGCCGATGCAGCCTTGAACCAGATCACCTTCCAAGCCGGCCGCAATGACGGGGTAGACAACTCGGGTCACGTGACGCTCTTTGACTGCACGCTGACCGGCTGTATCAGCGGTGTGAACAATGCTGGAACGGCGACCGTCGAAGGGTGCACTGCCGCTGGCAACAACAGTGGGCTGGTTAATTCCGGAAAGATGCACGTAGTGAACAGCACGATTACCGAAAATGATACCCCCGCCGGCCCGGGGCCTCCAGGCGGCTGGGGGTTTCCCATCGGCGGCGTACTCAACTCCGGCGCGCTCGCAGTGTCCGATTCGACAATCTCGGCGAATGACGGCGGGATCGGAAACAGCGGCACGCTGGCCCTGGCCAACAGCATTGTTGCCGCCAATCAAGACGAAGACGTTGAAGGTGCGGTGAAGTCGGCCGGATATAACCTCATCGGCGATGCGTCCAATAGCTCCGGCTGGATCGCGTCGGACCTGACCGGAAGCAGGCAAACCCCGCTCGACCCTGATCTGTCGGCACTGGGCAGCTATGGCGGGCCGACGCAGACGATGCCCCCGGCGCCCGCCAGCCCCGCGATCGAAGCGGGTTCGGCCTCGCTCGTTCCTTCGGGGACCACCATTGACCAGCGGGGCGATCCGCGAATTGTGAATGGGGCGGTCGACATTGGCGCCGTCCAGTTGAACGACGCGCCGATTACCGTGCTGATACCTCCGCCGCAGCAAGCCGTGGGAGGGAGCCCGGCTTCTGTGGGATTGGGAACATTCGGCGAGACCCAAGGCGCGGGACCTTTTACCATCACGGTCAATTGGGGCGACGGCTCGCCCGATACCACGTATACCGTCAAATCCCCCGGCTCGCTGGGACTCCAAACGCATAGTTTCATCGCCACCGGTTCGCTCCAAGGGGCGATCTCGATGGTTGACGGCTCCGGCCGGCCATCCCGGAATTTCCATTTTTCCATTTCGGTTGCCCCCGCGCCGGCGAAAGTCATCACCGTGAACACTACTGCGGACCAGGCCGATCCGCCGGGAAGCAGGACCGTGAGCATTCTCGATGCCGTCAGCCTTGCCAACGGCCAACGCGAGTGTGGGCCCGGTGACGATCGCGTTCGATCCAAAGACATTCGCGACGCCGCAGACTATCAATCTTAATGCGGCGAGCCTCGATCTGAACGGAAATACGTTCGGCCCTGTTACGATTCTGGGTCCCGCGGCTGGCCTGACCCCTGACGCCGGTGTCACTGTTAACGGGAGTCTCGATGTCGGAACAGGCGTCACCGCTATCATCAGCGGGCTCACATTGTCCGCGACGTTATCTAACTTCGGCGTCACGACTCTGCGGGACAGCACGATTACCGGCTCGTCCGGCGATGGCGTATTCAACTCTCCGCTCTACAACGGGTCGATGACAATCGAGAACTGCACCATCGCTGCAAATCAGGAACTTGGCATCATTTCATACGGCCCGCTGACGATCCTGGACAGCAGCATTATCGGCAACGGAGTGAACTCGGGTGACGACGTTGCTTCCGGGATCGCCGGTGCATTCACGCTCGGCAATACGATCGTAGCCGAAAACGTGAACGGCGACGTACGCGGCTCGATGACCTCGCTTGGCCACAACCTCATTGGTAACACCGCTGGCAGCACCGGCTGGCTCAAGACCGATTTGACTGGCACCGAAGCCTACCCACTCAATCCCAAGCTGTCGGCGCTCGGCAGCAATGGCGGCGCCACACCAACCCAAATCCCCCTGCCCGGCAGCCCCGCCATCGGGGCCGGGTCGGTGGCGCTGATCCCCGCCGGCGTCACCACCGACGAGCGCGGGTTACCACGTGTCGTTGATGGCAAGGTGGACATCGGGGCGGTGGAAGTGCAGCCGGCAGCGAGCTAACCGGCAAAGGAGAGACATGAGCCGCAAAATTGCCTCTCGCAACATCGCGTCGAGTCGCCCCTCGCGCCGCCTCGTCCGCCCGGCCGCGGAGGCGTTGGAGTTGCGGTTGGTGCTGAGCACCTTCGTCGTCAACACTTTCGTTGGCCAGACCGACCCGCAAGGCAGCGCTACCATCAGCCTGCGTGACGCCATCGCTGCGGCCGATGCCACCCGCGGACCAAACACGATCGACGTGCCGGCGGGGAATTACCCGTTGACGCAAGGGCAACTTTATATTGACGACCCAGGCGGCAAGGTTGCCATCAATGCTACAGGCGGGACGGCAGTCATCAACGGCCAATCTTTGAATGACGTCCTCGATGTGGCCGTGAATACTTCGGTCTCGGTCAACGGCCTCACCATCACCGGGGGCGAGGCAGGCAGCAACTACCTTGGCGGCGGCATTGCCAACAGCGGGACCCTGGCAATTCAAGACTGCACGCTGTCGGGAAATACCGCCGCATCCGGAGGCGGCGGCATCTACAACTCGGGCGAGCTGAGCGTCGCCGACAGCACCATTTCCGGGAACGCCAACGGCACCGGCGGCACTGGCGGCGGGATCGACAACTCCGGCCGCATGACACTCGTGGACAGCACCGTTTCCGGAAACACTGGAGTCGGCATCTATGACTCCGGCCGCATGATCGTCAGAGACTGCACTGTCTCCGGAAACGGGGGCGGTATCCGCAATACCGGCCACATCACCGTCCTGGACAGCACCATCAGCGGAAACGACTACGATAGCTATGCTGGCGACGGCATCGCCAACTATGCCACGCTGACTCTGGACAACTCAACGGTTTCGGACAATACCGGCGGCGGCATCGAAAACGGTGCTACGGCCGGACTAAACGCTGGCACCCGGTCGATTGCCAGAGTCGCCGACTGTACCGTATACGGGAACGATGCCGTAAGCGATGCCACCGGGGGCGGCGGCATCTTCATCGCCAAAGGTCAGTCGCTCACTCTGGCCAACAGCATCGTCGCCGGCAACACCGCGTCCGCGGGCGAGGGCGACATCATCGGGGCGGTCAGATCGCGGGGGAATAACCTCATCGGCAACACCACGGGAAGCTCCGGCTGGACGTCCTCGGACCGGAAGGGAACCAATTCGCATCCCCTGGATGCCGATCTCTCCCCGCTGGGCAACTTCGGCGGCCCGACGCAGACGCAGGTCCCGCTGGCGGGTAGCCCGGCCATCAGAGCGGGGTCGGCCGCGCTCATTCCCGCCGGGACTAGGACCGATCAGCGCGGCTTCGCCCGCCTGGTCGGCCGCAGGGTCGACATCGGGGCGGTGGAAGTGCATGCATCGAGAATCGCTGCCACGGCGCCGGCGGCGCAGAGCGGTGTCGCGGGCGTGGCCGCCTCCATCGACCTCGGATCATTTGCCGACCCCGCCAACGCGGGGCCGTTCCAGGTGGGCGTGATCTGGGGCGACGGTTCCCCGGCAAGTTCTTATACCATCGGCGCCGCAGGATCGTTGGGTTCGCAAACGCACGAGTTCATCACGAGCGGCTCGCACCAGGTGACAGTCGCCGTCGGCGACGCGTCCGGCGGCGTCTCGTCCGCCAGTTTCACAGTCTTTGCGTACCTTGCACCGCTGCAAAACTTCATAGTCAACACCACCGCCGACCAGACCGACGCCGCCGGCAGCAAGACCGTCAGTCTGCGCGACGCCATCGCAGATGCCGGCGCCAGCGTCGGTCCGGTCACCATTGCGTTCGATCCTGAGGTCTTCGCAACCGCTCAAACGATCCACCTCCAGTCGAACCTCGAACTCGAGGGCGACACCTTTGCCCCGATCACGCTCGACGGGCCGGCCGCGGACGTAACGCTCACAGGCGCAGGCCTGCAGATCGACGCATCGATCACCGCCGACATGAGCCAGTTCATCATCGGGGGAGTATCGCAGGATGCAATCAACAATTCCGGACAACTCACCGTCTCAGGCTGCCTCATCACCCAGTCCGGCGGCGTCGTGAATTCAGGCACGCTGGCCCTGGAAAACTCGACCGTCTCGGACAGCGATTCCAGCGGCATCGACAATTCGGGCCAGGCGACTGTCATGGACTGCACCATCTCGGGGAACACCGCACTTCCCACGCCTGGGGTGTTTTCGGGATTGCCAGAGCCCACCACGATCGGAGCCGGCATAGAGAATAACCAGGGACAGATGACGGTCGTCGACTCAACGATTACCGGGAACGTTGCAATACACAAAAACTCAGGCCCCGGGGGGATCTATAACCGTTCCGGCGCCATGGGGATCTTTGACTGCACAGTGACCGGCAATTCCTCCGACTTTGGCGCTGGAGGAATCAACAACAGCGGCACTCTCACGATCGCCAATACCATCGTGGCCGGCAATGCAGAACCCGCCGGCGGCGGCGATGGCGACATCGCCGGCGCCGTCAGGTCCGTCGGCCACAACCTGATCGGCGATGACGCCGGCAGTTCCGGCTGGGTGAGGACGGACCGGCGCGGCTCCGCCACCAGACCGCTCGATGCCAACCTGTCGCCGCTGGGCAGCTATGGCGGCCCAACACAGACGCAGATACCACTGCCCGGCAGCTTCGCGATCGGAGCCGGGTCCATTAAGTCGATCCCCAAGGGCGTTACCACGGACCAGCGCGGTTATGCCGGCATCTTGGGCAGAAGGGTGGACATCGGCGCCGTCCAACTGCAGCACGTTTCAACCGTCACCGTCATGCCCGCGCCGGCCCAGAGCGTGACCGCGGGGACGCCTGCGAGCATCGAGCTCGGGTCGTTCACCGACCCCGGCGGAAGCGGTCCGTTCACTGTCATAGTCAACTGGGGAGATGGCTCGGCCGAGAGTACTTACCCTGTCGGGGCCGCCGGATCGCTGGGCGCGGAGCCGCATGTATTCTTGCGACTCGGCGCGCTGAACGCGACGGTAGCCGACTTGGACGGTTCGGGGGACGTTTCCAATTTCGCCACCCTTTCCATCGCGTCTTCTGCTGCTGCGGCACAGACCATCACCGTGAATACCATCGCCGACTCGACCGACCCGCCGGGAAGCGGCACGGTCAGCCTGCTCGATGCGGTCGATCGCGCGGATGCCGGCTTCGGCCCGGTCGCCATCAATTTTGACCCCACGGTTTTTGGTTCCGCCGCCACGATCACCCTCGCTTCGAACCTGGAGTTGCAGAACAATCCCGCCGGGATCAGCATCGACGGACCTTCGGCCGGCCTCACCATCGCCGGATCGGGCATCGTAGTTGATGCCGGCGTCAGCGCCGATATCAGCCGGCTTGATTTCGCAAACAACAAGATGACCGGCTATTTGCCGGCGGCGCTTGATAACTCAGGGCAGTTGGCGATCACCGGCTGTACCATCACCGGAAGCTATTTTGGCATCGAAAACTCCGGACAGATGAGTGTCCAAGACTGCACCGTCAACGGCAACGTCCAGGCTGTCCAGACGGCCGGCCAACTGGACATCGTAGACAGCACGATCACTGGAAACGGGGAGCCTCAACCGTTTTACGGCGATTATCCAATAGGTGGGATCCAGAACGACGGAAGAACCACGATCGCCGATTCAACAATCACGGGAAACACAGGGTTCGGCGATTTAGAGAACATCAACGACACCAAAGGCACCGTGACTCTGTCCAACAGCATCGTCTCCCTCGTGTCCGGGCCAGTCGATTCGCTGGGGAATAATTTGATCGGCGACGCCAGCGCGAGCTCCGGCTGGGTGAAGACCGACCTGACCGGCACCGCCGCCGATCCCCTGAGCCCCAAGCTCGCGCCGCTCGGTAACAATGGCGGGCCGACACAAACGGAGGTTCCCCTTTCCGGCAGCCCCGCCATCGGGGCCGGGTCGGTTGCCCTTATTCCCGCCGGTGTCACCACCGACCAGCGCGGGTTGCCGCGAGTCGTTGACGGCAAAGTGGACATCGGGGCGGTGGAAGTGCAGTGACGGCGGTGGAACCGGAGTGACCTTCCGCAGTCAAGGTAGAAGACCCTCGCCCTATCCCTCTCCCGGAGTACCGGAAGAGGGGACCGGAAAGGTCCCGCGCAGGTTTTGCTTGGTAATAACAGGCCTGCTCTGAGTGCGTGCCTCGCGAACCCGACCCCTGACGAGACCGGCGTGGTAAGCGAGCAGCGGTTCGCTTATTGATGTGTAATCGCCTTCGACTTCAGGAACGTCGTTACCTTTATCTGCCCGTCCTTCGTCACGGTCAGCGTGATCGCGCCGCATCGGCCGGTCCGGTACAGCGGCCGATCGCCGATCATTTTCTCGAAGTTCAACTGCTTGACCGTCAGCTTCTCGGCGTTGGAGCTGAGGATGATCGACGGGTCCACCGCACGCACGAATGCGGGCGTGGTGATTTCGCTGCTGCCGTGGTGGGGGGCGATCAGGATGTCGCTCTTGAGGCGGGCCGGGTCCTTCAATAACTCGCGTTCGGCCTTGTCCTGGATGTCAGCGGGGAACAGGATCGAGCGGCCTGCCCAGGTCAGACGCAGGACCAGGCCGCACTCGTTGGAGTCGAGCTTGGATACCTCCGGCGGCCAGAGGACCTCCACATCGGTCCCCTCGGCAAGCTGCACGTGGCTGCCGCGGAAGATTACCGCCGGCGATTTGCCCATGGCGTCCAGGTCTTCGACCATCTCCTGGCAGGGAATGCTCTCATACATATGGCGGCGCAAGTGCGGGCTGGCATACACGACCGGCACGTCGAAGGCGGTGACGGCGTCTTCGGTGCCGCTGATGTGGTCGTAGTCGCCGTGGCTCAGGAAGATG
>Ga0182024_10013906_pt1 | contig 15631 bp, 12 predicted proteins | sample P32metaG_FD_120480 | JGI IMG/M metagenome (GOLD analysis project Ga0182024, IMG submission 120480) | Permafrost microbial communities from Stordalen Mire, Sweden - P3-2 metaG (Illumina Assembly) | ecosystem: Environmental > Terrestrial > Soil > Wetlands > Permafrost | place: Sweden: Stordalen... | reverse complement strand
TTGGGGTAGCGTTTTTTCCTGCCAAAGCCGATGAGCCACCCCTTGGCGTCGGTCGGTTGGTTCCGCGCCCACCCGAGGAGGTGCTTGCCATCGAGCGGCGGGTCGTCATCTTCGGGTAGCTCCCGGGCCTGCTCTTCTTGGTGCCCTTCCATCTCCTCGTCGACCTGGGCGGCGGCGGCCCGCCGCGGGGTCGCCACCGGCTGACGGCCCGCGGCCGGTTTGGTTGGCTTCGGATCCGCGGCGGCGGCCTGGCCCGCGGCGGGACCTGCTTGCCCGCTGGACTGGGCTTTCAGCTTGGCGAGCTCCTCGTTCATAGCGGCTCGAGCTATGTCCTGGTGTTCCCGGATTTTGCCAACGAACGCCGCGGGGTTTTCCATCAGGTCCGGATCCAGCTCGAACGTGATCGACACGCCCGCACAGTAAGACCCGAACGCAGGCTCTCCATTGCCTTTCACGGTCGAGACCTTTCGACCGGCCGAGACTCGGATTTTCAGGCTCACGGTCAATCCTCCCTCTCGCGTACCCTGGGACGAAAGCCCGGCCCAAGGATGACCCGACCGGGCGAAAACTCCGAATCGCCAACAACGAGCTCAGGCTCCTGATAAGGAGCATCGCGCTCCGCCGGAGGATTCGACGCATAGGCAGCGTGTCGAATCGCCGCCTCGGCGAAGGAAAGCGCCTCAGACCATAGCCAGCTTGGGTCCGTCCCGCCACGCGCCCAAAACTCCGCCGCTTCGGCAGCATTCGAGCAGCACTTCGCGGCCCAACAAGCCCCGCCAAAGTCGATCCACTGCTGGACTCGCATTCGCGCCTTACGCGCCGACCTGGCCGACCGATCCGAGTCATCGAGCCACGCACGTGCCCACTCCCCATACTCCGGAAACCAGCTCAGCTCGAGCGCCAGGCCGACTGCCCGCGCAACGATATCCGCAACATTCGTGTTCATATCCCAGTCTCCTGGTGTCAGAAATGCAGGCCCCGGCGGCCCGCGGCGGACGCCGCTGCGGGCCGGACAGGGCACGGATGTCACTCAGAACTCGGAGTCACGCCACCACGGGTCCGACACCTCGGGTGTGGTCACCAGGTCGAGGATCTCCCTGGGGATATCCAGGCGGCCATCCTGCATGTCGAGGACGACTTGACGAGACAGGGTCTGGTTGGCGACGCGCTCGTAATTGGCGCAGCCAACCTTCCCGCACGTCTCTTCCCAGTGCCGATGGCACCCCCGGCACCAGCGCCGGAGGTTCCATCCCAGAATGTGCATGCAGTGCACGCCATGCGCGTGGTTCACGAGTCACCCCCGTTCCCACTCGGGCCGGTTTCGCCCTTCAAGAGCGACCGAAGCGTGGTCGCGACTTTACGGAGGTGGCGAGATGGGTCACACCGTTTCGTCCAACGAGCGCTATGCACGCCGCACGACGTGCTTTCGCTGTCCGGAGACGGTGGGAGTGGCGAGGGCCGACGAATGTAGGGCCGATCGTCAGTCATGACGCACCCCCCTTCGCAGCCGACATGGTGGCGATGTGAGACCGAACGGCGTCGTTCCAACCGGCGGCGAATGTCGAGGCGTCGTCCTGAACGACCGGCTTGTGCAGCCGGCGGGTTGCTGCCTTTACCGGCGGCGGCGGGACCGGATCGGCGGAGGTTGGCAACGCGGGTTTGCGGCGGCGGGGCTGCTGCTGTTCTTCCCAGGCAGCCATGATGGAAGATTTGATGGTCCGCGCGACCAGGCCGAGGGCTTGAAGCGCGCGGATGTGCTTGCACACCGCGTGAGTCTGTGTCGAGTCCGGACATGTGCAGTCGACACGACCCCGGAAAGAGCAGATCGAGTAGATTCGACCGGCCCGAATCTGGCCTGAAAGGACTTTCAGGTGCCAGATTTTCGACCCACGACTGACGGGAGGCGCGGGTGAAACCCGATACCTTCGACCGTCGATGACGAGGAGGAGAGAGCACTTGCCCGTGCGAACGGGAGGCCTCTCGGTTACGATGCTCATCGGAAGCGACCTCTTATCCAGGTTGCGACCACGGTCCGCGGGGTGTTCCTAGCACTCCGCGGACCACTCGATTTCGAAGGGCCCGTTACCCCTCGACTGATCACCAGTATACCATGATCCGGCCGATGAAAACCAGCGTTTTTCCCTGGTTTTTCGCTATTATGTAGTAATCCATACTAATTTATCTAAACAAACCGGGGTCAGTTTGCGTGGGTCGCGGCCGACGGCCGCGGGATGCCGGCCGAGGCGACCGGCGGGTCGGGCCCGAGGATGGGCGGTGGAAGTGAAGTTTCACTTCCAAGCCGGTTGCAGGCCCGGGACGAGCGCGGCCGATGGCCGCGGGGCTCGGGGATGAGGCCAGGGCCCGGGATTGAGCGGGGGCGCATGTGGGCGCGGCCGATGGCCGCGAGGGCGCGGGCCAAGGCGACCGGCGGGGCTGGCCCGGGAGCACTGGCACTGGCAACGCCACCGGGGCGGCGCCAGCGGCGCCAGCGGCTGTGGGTGGCCCGAACGACACCGCGCCTGCCAACGGCGACACGGGCCCAACGCCTGCGAGCGCCAGCGAACCACAGACCACGAACCAACCACGCATTCCTGGCGTACCTCGCTCGCTCTCTCCTCTTCCCCCAACAAACCACGAAAACGGGAGCGAAGCGACCCTCCTTTTTCTCTTCCAGGAGACGAACCGAGCCCCCCCACGGAACGTTGGGGGGCGCAGGGAGTCGGGGCGGGGCCGGACGCCCCGACCAACACCGGCCCTGGATGGGCCAGGCCGAACGGAGCGACCCCGCAGCCGCCGTGCCGCGGCCCTGAGCTGGCCGAGGCGCGATCGCAAGCGACGGCGGGCCGTGGCACGGGGGCTGCTGGAGCGGGCCCACGCCGAGGCGCGCAAGGCCAGCCACGATGGCTGGCCGAGCGAGGGACGGACCGCAAGCGACGGCGCTACCACGAGCAGGAGTCCGGCGGTTCGAGCACGATGCGATTCCCCCGCCGGAATCAATGTCGTTGCTATGGGAAGGCCAACTGTTCGGCGTCGATCAGGCTACGGACATGCTCGCGGCGAATGTCCGCAAGAAAGCTTTTACCGCCGCCTGTCAGTCGCTTCAGCGTGGCGTAAGTTTGCCGGGCCTCCTCACCAGCCTCGGCCAGCGCCCTGGCTTCGAGCGCGGCCTGCCCGGCCGGCGTCAGCTTCGACCAGTAGGCATCCTCCTCGCGGCGGCGTTCCTCCTGGCGAGTCTCTTCTGTCCGCGTCCGGCGGCGTTCCGCGGCGGCGGCACGAGCGGCCTGACGCTTGGCTTCGGCCTGGCGGTCGCGGTCGGCCTTGGAGACAAACCCCTTGGGAGCGGCATGGCCGTTCCTGACGGCGGAAACCAGCCAGGCGGCCGGATCATCGACCTTGCCCGGCTTCTTCTCGACCAGCCAATCCAGATGCTCGAGCTGCGCCCGTACTTTCTCTTCACCATGGTCTCGCACCAGACCAGTGGCCATGACCGGTGTGATGCCTCGACCAATCAGCTCCTCCTCAAGCGGCGTCAGCTCGGGACTGGCGAGCTGGGGCGACGGGTCGGGTTTGAACGGCTCCGCCTCCAGCATCACCGGCCCGCCACGTTTGGTGAATGCCCGGTATTCAGCACGTGCTTTGGGGCCGGGCTGATAGAACATCAGCCAATCCGGGCGACCGTTGGCATCGACCGTATCTTGAAAGTCGATCTTGGCGATGTAGCCGGATTTCTTGTGCGGGGCGTGAATCCTTGCCAACTGCGGGCGAACAACGTTCCAGTCAAATTGCCTGACCAAAGGTGCGTAGGTGCAAAATTCGGAATATAAGAGTTTTGCCCGTGGTCGGTCGTTCTTGATCGCTGCGTACATCTGATAGCTGAGCAATTCATAGAAGCGTTGCGAGGCCGGTGGCAGGCTCTTGAGGTAAGCGTAATCAATGGGACGGGTCATCACATCGTTGAGAACTTGCATGTAAATATCACTGAGCACGATACAGACGGCATCGGCCTTGCGACCATCGGGAAGTTCCTCGCCTGTGAATACGACGCTGTAACGATTAAAGCCGGCTTCCAGCGTGCGTTCGGTCCCATTGCTGAGTCTATAGCGAATTTTTGCAACAATGGCAGCGAAAGCATTTTGATATAGTGCGTTTTTAATGGAATTAGTATTTTTGCCACCGTCCATCTGACCAAGTTCGCGGCATATCTCATTTAGGCTACCAATCCTAATAACTCTTGGTATCGGTCGGCCGGCTTCTTCAATCCTGTGGTTGATGATGAGCGTATCGAGCTTGTAGGCGAGAGGCCCTGGCTGGCCGTATTTCGGGATATGGTTTACCTCCCATTGGATGGAAACCTCGCCGTGCTCGTCCACCAGGCGGATGTCAATGACGATATCGCCATGCTTCGCCAGCCGATGCACCGGATAGCGGGAAAGGGCTGTTTCCACCCGGATCGGGTTGGGCGGAAGGATTTCGTCGCCTGTTTCCGACAGCGTATTCATTTGCATTCTTTCAAAAAAGCACCACCAATTCTCTTGTTGGTGTTGTAAACAGAGTTAATAAGTCTAGCGGAAATGACGCTTTGGATAAAGCACTCAGTGTCAGAGACTTGGGCGAAATTCCAGCACAAAATCCGTAACCCAAAGTCCGTAGGGCCGTAACCCAAAGTCCGTAGGGCCGTAACCCAAAGTCCGTAGGGCCGTAACCCAAAGTCCGTAGGGCCGTAACCCAAAGTCCGTAGGGCCGTAACCCCCAAAGTGCCCGGTCACGAACCCCAAACTGCTTGGTCCCGAACCCCAAACTCCGTAAGGCCGGATCCCCCCAAGTGAGCGATCCCGCTCCCCAAAACGGTCAGTCCCGGACCCCAAAGTGCCCGATCCCGGACCCCAAAGTGCCGGGTGCCGTAACCCAGACTGAGCAGTCCCGTAACCCAAAAGGGGCAGTGCGTCTCCCCAAAGGGGCCAGCCCGTCTCCCCAAATAGGGCACCGCGTCTCCCCAAATAGGGCAGCCCCGAACCCCAAAGTGCCGGGTGCCGGACCCCAAACTGCCCGGGGCGTCTCCCAGTACCGCTCCCCAAAGTGGCCGGTCCCGCCCCCCCAAAGTGCTTGGTCCCGTAACCCGGGGTCAAGGGCGAGCCCTCCGCACGGAAAGGCCGTTCCGGACCGGGACGCTGTCGGCCCGTGACGGCGCGGCCGGCGGCGGTGCTGGTGCTGGTGCTGGTGCGGGGACGACCGGGGGCACGGCGGCGACGGGGACGGGCTCGGGGACGGCCCGGGGCGCTGGCACGGGGACGGGCACGGGCTCGGCAGCGGCCGTCTTGGCGGCGGCCTTCCGCTGGCCGTTGATGATCGTGTTGCGCAGCGCGTCGCAGCACGCCTTGCACAGACGCAGCTCGGGATAGACCTTGGCGGCCGGACCGCTGGCGGCATTCCAGAGGTATTCGCCGGGGTTGATCGTGCACCGGATACAGGGCTTTGATTTCATGGTCGGGCCTTGGTGTCGTGGAAATGGAAGTGGCACTCACGGCAGAGCACGATCAGATCGGTCGGGAGTTCACGGCTGATCCACTACGGCCGAGCCGGGCAAGTCCGTTCCGTTTTATTCTGCGCGCTTTGACCGTGGATGAAAGGACCGGGAGTTCTTAACGGAGGTTTTCCGACGAATGTGATTAATACCCGATCCGCGGGCGGCGGCGGTCGGAGTCGGGGCGGCCGCCGGGTGATTGCGGCAAGCGGGATCCGCGGCGGTCGGGGGCCAGCTCGGGGCGGCGGTGGCCGGCGGGATCGTCCACCAGGTCGAGGTCAACCACCAGCACGCCGACGGCGTCCGCGGCCGGGCCGATGGCCTCGGGCCCGGCGGGATCGGCATTGAAAGCAATGGCGACCTGGTGAGCATCGCGGCGCAGATCTGCGCGTGGAGCTCGCGAGCGCCGCGGGCCGCGGGCCGCGGGATCGGCGGGATCGGCGGGATCGGCGGGATCGGCGGCGGACGCCTCGCCGCGGCCCGGACGGCCGCGGGCGGGCGGCATGGATGCCATAGCCGCCACGATGGCGGCGAACCACGAAAAGCCGGGCACGGATGCCCGTTCCACTCTGTCCTATGCCTCGGCGGGAACTTGCTCCCAGTTTCTCAGCAATTGCTGAATATATCCCTTACGCCGGAGTTGCTGGCCGATTCGTTTCAGCGGCCCCTCATCCATCGCCATCATCTCCGGGTCGGCGGCGGCATTGGCAGCGGCGTCCAGCTCGGCTTGCTGCTCGGCTGTCAGCGATTCCCAATAGGCGGCAATCGCTTTCTTCTCGGCACGCTCGCGGGCTACTTCCTCCTTCTGGCGGCGGCGGTCCTCGGCGGCTTGCCGTTCCTTGGCCTGCCGGGCATCCTCCTGCCGCTGCCGCTCGGCTGTCGGGAGAAAACCCTTGGGGGCGGCGTAATCGTTCTGAATCGCACGGAGCAAAAGGCCCGGAGGGTTTTCCTGAACGTGCTTATGTTTTTTTTCCACTCTCCAGTCAAAGGCTTCAATCTGACGCTCGATCAACGCCGCGTCAAAATTTTCGACCAGCTTGCGGGCGATAACGGCGGTAATTCCCCGGTCAATAAGCTGCCGCGCGAGCGGTGGTTCGGCAGGTCCCGCGACAAGGGACGATGGCTGCGGTCCTGCGGCGGACAGCTCGGTCACGTCTGCTTGGCCCGGCAATGCGAGCGGGGCAACCTGCCGGGTCGTCCTCAACTTCTTCCCGAGCGGACCGGCGGTCAGGCGGATGGTCCATTGCCCACGGTCGATCTGGCTGTAACGGTCGCCGCGACTGAGTGGCCGGAGGAAGCCGACGGCCTCCAGCTCGTCGATGGCGGGTTGGAGCTTTTCCTTGATCTTGCCCGCGTTGTGTTCGTAGTTCCGGCTCAAACCAACGCGGTCAAAAGCGATTTCCTTGAGATCGAACACGTAATCGCTCTGAAGGTAGAAGCGTTTGCCGAGGAAGCGGTAAAGACGCTTGGACACGGCACTGTCGAGCGAGAAATAGGTGTCGAGATCGAGGTGGCGTAGGTTGTCGGCCTGGCAACTTTCGATGAAGGTCTGGTTCCATGTAAAGGTTGACAATGGTAAGTTTGCCTGTCTGTCACGGTCCCTTCCGAGGTTTTCGCCAAACACGACGCTTTCCAGAATGTGCAGCTTAGCACTTACATGCTTCTTTGATTTATTGTCCCACCAGCACTTGTCATAGACCAGCCAGACTCCGCCCCAGCGGTTGAAGGACAGGTCAAGCCGTTTATAGCTGCCGCCTTCGTCCTGCCAGTTGAGTAACTTGATAAGCTCATATCTTGAAAAATTCACCTTCACGTCACGGAAATTGTTCCGCTGCTTGGTGAGGTAGATCATGGCCACGATGACATCGGCATCGGCGGCAGTGGGCAATCCGTAGGCATCGGTGCCCGTGACAGTCAACCGGCCGTGACGATCCTCGAAATACAGGGTCTTTTGTCCCTTTGGGACCCGGTCCGCCAGCAGGGCAATGGGGAACTCGGCTAGGTTCAGCTCGTCCCGCCCTGCCAAGCTGGTAGGTTGAGCGGGCGCACGTTCTGGTCGAGGGTTTGTTACTTGCATGCTTATACCATCAATGAAAATTTAAAGAAAGCAACAACAACATAGCTTTGCCCGGTGGCGTGCTCGGTGCAAGCGGGTAGCTTGTTGTTGTTGTTTCTTAAGGTTGTTTCTTAAGGTTGTATGAGGTTTCCGGTCACAAAACCTAGGACCCGCTATGGGTTTATGGCTACTTTTGTCCCTCAGACCTCGGTAGTGTGTCCCTCAGACCTCGGTAGTGTGTCCCTCAGACCTCGGTAGTGTGTCCCTCAGACCTCGGTAGTGTGTCCCTCAGACCCCTCAAACCGTGCGGTGCCGCTCCCCAAACCGTGCGGTGCCGCTGCTGTGGGGGCGCAGACAAGTCGAGGCGGACCCGACCAGCCCTGGCCCTGGATGGGCCAGGCCCGAGAGAGCGACCCCGCAGGCGGCATGCCATGGCCTGCCAGGCTGGCCTTGGCGCCATCGCAAGCGAGTGCGGGCCGCGGCGGGCGGTGTGCGATAGCGGGGCCACGATGAGGCGCGCAAGGGCGGGCACGATACCCGACCGGGCGCCGGACATGCCGGGGTCCCAGCCCCATCCGTGCGAAAACCTACGGTAGCGTATTGGGCGCAATGTAGTCCCCCCTCGATCGACCCTACCCGAATGGTTTGAGTAGCGCTGCCCGGCCTCGGGCGGTCCGTCAGGTTACGCCGTGGACGAGATGCGATCGGCTGCTCAGTGCGCGAACGGGTCGGCCGGGAAGATCAGGTCGTAAAGGATCAGTGCCTCGGCCTCGCTACGGAGGAGGCGTATCTCCAGCTCGTCCCAGTCCTGCTTGGGGTACGCGCTCGGCTGTTCTTTCCGGCGTCCCTCGCCCGTCGCTCAAGGCTAGATAGGGTATGCGCCGGTGCATCCTCGGTCTCGTTCACGGATCGAACAGGGAAGGTCGTTTCGGTTTGGGGAATTCGTCGAACTCGAGTCGCTTTTCATCCGGGGCAGATCGCTGGGAGTCGGCTTTATTCTTGGCGTTGTTGCGCATCTCGTTGTACTGCCGAGCGTCAATGAGCCACTGCTGGATATCCCGCTGATAAGACCGCTCGAATTGCTCAAGCCTCGCCCGTTCGTTGCGGATTCTGATCATCTCCCTCTGGGTGTCTTGGCGAACCCGAGCATAGACGTCATTGCCCCACCTATACCTGCCGGATCGCTCGTTGTCCATGAACCTCGCGTAAGCCTTGCTGTCGCGTTGATTCAGGTCTTTCCGCATCTCGCCGATCTTGTCTTTTGTCCGTGCCAGAGTGTTGATCCTCTGTTCGAGTTGACGGTTTCTCGCCATCAACCCGTCCGCCTCACTCGAGTACGGCACGACTTGGCCATCCGGGGCAGTACCATTCGCGACTTCTTCGACCCACGCCGAGGACACCGCGTGGACGGTTCGCAGATCTTCGGCCGCAGCCTCAGCCTGACCCTTTGTTTCATAATCCGTCCGGCTCTGTCGGACCTCGCCGTTGTAGCGGGATTTGTAGTACACACGGTACTTGACTTGAGTCTCCTGGGCGAGGAGATGCGGCTGCAAGAGACCGCAAAATAGCATGCCGAGGATGATCCCGAGAATCTGGATGCGTCGCATTGGAGTCGTTCTCCTTCTGGGTTGGAATAGATGGCTGAGGTTACCGAGACCCACATGGGTCCCCGGCCGGGTTCGCGTACGGGACGGTTGTCTCTTTACTTGGGATTTCTTGCGGATGGGGCTGGAACCCCTATTACGAGTCCCACTACATCCAGGTGGCCGAGCTGCTGACCTGGCTGTGGGCCGACTTTCTAGCGACTGGCTCATATTGCGGGAAATGGGGATAAACACACGGCCCAGTCAGCTTCGATCCATAGGGATTCGGCGCGTGCAGGGCTGTGAGCCAGTCCCCATGTTCCTCCGGCATGTGCGATGCAAAACGAACATGCCTGGATGGCCGCGGACCGTCTGCCAACCGCTCTCATCCGAACGGGGTCATCCCGGCGTGAGGGCCGGTATTTCCCGGCGGCCGGTATGACCGCATGTGCCAATTATACTGATTTGAAAGCTCGGTTATCATTCTGATGTTCCACTCGGCCCCCTTCCGGTAACGTTCCATGCCCTCGTAGAATCGGTTGAGCTCCTGGGACATCTCACTGAGCCGATCCATCATGCGATCGATTTCCCCCTGCCTGTCTTCCAGGTCCTCCTGAAGCTTTTGGATGTAGTCGTCATCGATCAAGTTCCCACTCTCGTCGTAGACGCGGCGTGCGCTGAACAGGCTCTGGTCCTTGTTCAGGTTCCGCTTCGCATCCTCCAGGGCCCGTGCCGCAGAGTTGTAGGCCCTCAACTCTCTGCGGTATTCCTCGTTCCGCTGGTCCCACCGCCGTCGTCCCTCGTCGTATCGTCTTTGGACGCCCTCGTAGTAGCGGCGATCCTCGTCCCGCTGGCCCTGTCGGGCCTTCATCTCGCTGTAGAGCTTATTGATGTTGCTGCCGTTTCGCACGCCCCGGTAATAGCGGTACCAGGTGTTGTCGTTGTAGGGGTTGACCTCGCCGATCCGGTACGTATAACCGTCGTCCGGCTGTTCCTGCGACTGGACGGGGGCGCCGAGCAGGAGTCCCATACCGAGCACGAGGGTAAGTTTTTTGAGGCAATTCATAGGTGTCTTGTTCCTTGGTTCTGAGGTCGACCCGCTTCGGTTTTTCGTTTCGCTGGCGGGTCGTCGGAGATTGGAGTTGGGTATCTTGACCGATATCGAAGATCTGGAAACAATCCCGCGGGGCCGGCCGTCGCATTGACACCGGCCCGCGGATAGTTGGCATGACGTGTGGCCAGCACCCCACCGAGGGGGGCGGCAGCGACGCCCGTGGTCAGAGGCCGCGGACAGCAGCCGGGGCCGGGGCCGCCGTTCCCACAGGCACCTGGAGGGGCGCCGGAGGAGGGGCGACCGGTGCCGGTGCGGTCGGGTAGGTGTACGGCGCCGGGGGTGCCCCGTAGTTGTAAGGCGCCGGGGAACCGGGGTAAGGTGCTGTCGCGACAGGGATCAAGACGTACCACTGGCCGTTGAACCAGACAAGGTTCCCCGAGCCGGCCTGGACGCCCTGATCGAGCGGTATCAAGACATACTGCTGGCCGTTGAACCAGACGTCCATCGGGGCCTGAGGTTTGGTCACCGGGGTCCCGATGAAAGGCCGGGTGGGGGCCGGTGGTTGAATCGGGTTGTAAAAGCTGCCTCGGGGATACTGGCGAGATCCCGGGCGGGCCGGGGCCTGGCTCTGCCCTTGGTCATCAGAGACGACCGGGGCCTGCATCTGGGCGCGGGCCTCGTTAGCCGGCATCGCGGTCGAGAGCAGGGCGGCCGTCGCCAGACCCGGAGCGGCCTTCAACAGCAGAGATCTGAGCGAAGTAACCATCGGTTTCATGAAAGGAGTCTCCATTGCTAGGTTGCGTTATGTTGCATCGAATCAACTCGGCGGGAGGTCGCACGATCCTTTGGACCGCAACCGACTCCCCGCTCACTAACGAGACCGTGGCCGCAATCGCAACCGGAAAAGAATCTCGAAAAAAAGTGAAAATCGTCTTCTGAAGACAGGCTAAGCGTGTTTCGCATGACCGCGTGGTGGCAAGCTCTTGAACGAGCGAGTCGGTTCCGCGATATTTCGTGGGTGAGCAAGACTTTAGAGCAGGACCTTCGAGCAGCGGGGCAACCTGGTGACGCAGACACAAGCCGAGGACGGTTGGGCGGAATGTTTCCACCTCCCTTTCGAGATGGTCTCAGGGCTGTTGCGCACCGGTCGTCCGGATCACCTCGCGGCTGTCCTGAGGAGTCGCGACCGCGACCAGATTGCCCGCGCCTTCAAGGATTGCGACCCTGCCCGGGTGGTAGACGCGGCCCGGAGGGGAGACCTCGAAGGCGTCGCCAGCGCCCTGCTGGCTGTCGACGATCGGAAGGGGGAAGCGTCGCGCAAAGCGCATGAGGCCCGAGTGGTCGCGGCTGCGCTGCGGTCGCGGTTGACCGACACCACCTGTAGCCGCGCGACCCTCCGTCTCAAGGACGCTCTCCGTTCCCGCGACGTTAGGAGGATCGCGGCAGCGCTTCGCGGCCGGGATGTCGACTCGGTCGTCGCGGCCCTCGCGACCGGTGACCGAGCCCGGATTGTCCGCGCCTTCCAATCCCATTCTCGCGGGAGGACGGGGGTAGCAGTTGATGAGGCTGAAGCCGTTCGCGTCGTTGACGCCCTGCCGAGCGACAATGCCGAGATCGACCAGATTGGCGCCGCCTTGGTGGCCGCCGACCTCGAGCGCCGCATTCTCCGTAAGATTTCGGGGGGGTTGCGCGGGCGAGACGTGAATGAGATCGTTGCGTCATTACAGGCAGGCGACCACGACCTGGTCGTCGCCCGCCTCAGCCAGCGGAAGGAGAGCCAGCCGCAGGAGAGAAGTGAGCCGTTGACATTTACTGCGGCCAGGCGGATTGCGATGGCATTACCCGCCGACAACCGCGAACTAGAAGAGCTGGCGCAGAAAGTCCTCGCCCACGGCGGCGCCAGTGATCAGTCCCCGGATCGGCTCTCGGACTCGGAGGTCGATGATGTGCTGAGCGCCCTCGACGCCGTGGACGTGGACGCTCTGGCCGCACTCGTGAACAATCAGCAGATGAATCGCTGGAACGAGGATTTCGGCAAGATCCTTCCTCAGATCACGGCTGCGGCACAGCGGGCGCTTTTCGGCGTCTCAGGCAGGCCCGCTAGCTATACCGAGGGGCTTTCGCTGGCAATCTCTGCCGTCGGGGTGTTCTGGGAAGACGCCGCGGCTGGTCGCCACGGCCAATATCGTCTCGATGGCCCAAACGATCTCGCCGCCATTCTTGTGAAGATCGCCTATGATAAGGCAGTGGACAGGCTCAAGAGGAGCGGCGTGCTGGTTCCCCAGGAGTCCGATGACGGAGGTGTCGCTCTGGCGAACATCCCGTGCAAGATGGACGACTGGCTCCGGGATACAATAAAGAAAGAGGGCGCGAGCCACCTACGACTGGAAATCGAGAGCCTGAAGTCATCGCTGGACAGGGAGGACGCCGTCATCCTCCGCTGTCAGCTCGAGGGGATGACCCTGGCTCAGACCGCCGAACAGGTCGAGCGAGAGTGCGGCACGTGGTGCTCGGAAGACAAGGTCCGCTTCCGGCTCAAGGTGAAGATTCGCGAACCACTGAGGCGCCGGCTGCGAAGGTGGAACGGGTAAGTCCGAACCGAAGACGGGTATGAGCTCATGACACCGCAGTGCGGCCACCTGGACCACCTGAGTCCCAAGCAGTTGCGTAGGCTCGATCAAATTGTCGATCCGTTCGAGCGGTACTGGTCTCCCGCCGAGCTGCCGGACCTGGAGGCTCTGGTCGGCCGCTACCAGGCCAAGCTGCCCAAGTCTGACCCGCTCCGCGCCGCCGTCGTGATTTCCCTCGTGCAGTTCGATTGTGGATGCCGCATCAAGTCCGGCTTACCGGTCGATATCACGTCCCACTACCTGAGCCGTTATCCCGAGCTGGGCCGATGCCCGGCCTGTCTCGTTCAACTGTTCGAGCGAGCCTTTCATGCCCAGGCCAAACGAACGGAGATGGGCGAATCGTACTTAGATGAATTTGTCCGATCGGTCCCCGCCGAATATCGTGACGAGGTCCGGCAGCGCCTGGACCCGATACCTGGCTACCAGATCCTCGGTGAACTCGGCCGCGGGGGGATGGGCGTCGTCTACCTCGCCCATGATCGTGAGCTGAACCGGGACTTGGCCATCAAAGTTCTCGCAGACGACGGAACGGACCGTCCCGGTCTTCAAAAACGGTTTGCCGAGGAGGCGTGGATCACCGGGCAGCTCCAGCACCCGGGCATTCCGCCGGTGCACGTGCAAGGCCATCGATCCGACGGGCGTCCGTACTACACGATGAAGCTTGTGCAAGGTCAAACCTTGGCCGAACTGCTCAAGGCGCGATCCCACCCGTCTCAGGATCTCGCGCGCTTTCTGACAATCTTTGAACAGATCGCCCAGACCGTGGCGTACGCCCACAGGCAGAAAAAGGTGATCCATCGCGACCTGAAGCCGTCGAATGTGATGGTTGGGGCATTCGGCGAGGTGCAGGTCATGGACTGGGGACTGGCCAAGGGGCTGAATGTCCCTGGACCCAACGTGCTCGAGACCATGCCATTGAGCCCAAGCCGCGCGCTTCAGGGCAATCAACGGGTGGCGGCTACTCGCGATGGAGAGGTCTTGGGTACGTCCGCGTACATGCCGCCCGAACAGGCTCTCGGCCGAATGTCCCTGGTAGACTGCCGCGCCGACGTCTTCGCGCTCGGCTCGATACTCTGCGAGGTGCTCACCGGACGACCTGCCTTCGTCGGGCGCTCATCCGACGAGGTCTCTCGCAAGGCAGCCGCAGGCGATATCAGCGACGCCTTGGCCCGTCTGGGCGCCAGCGGGGCCGACCCCGCCCTGGTCGCCCTGGCGACGGAATGCTTGTCCGTCGCCCCGGACCAGCGCCCTGCCGATGCCGGCGAAGTCGCGCGGCGGATGTCCGCCTTCGCATCGGCCGTGCAAGAACGCCTGAAGGCCGCTGAGTTGGCCCGCGTCGAGGCTCAAGCCCGCGCCGAGGAGGAGACCAAGCGAAGGGTGTTGGCCGACCAGCTAGCGGCAGAAGCTCGAGCCCGCGCGGCCGAGGAGCGGAAGCGAAGGCGATTGACAGTCGCACTGACAGCCTCGGCCTTTCTGGTCGTTACGGCGATCCTCTTCATTTTGGACCAGGCGCGACGGTATGAAGCCGCCCGGGAGAAACAGACCGCCGAACAGAAAAATCGCCTCTCCAATGTAGCCGCGGTGGCCCAGGCCAAAGCCGACGTCGAGCTGCGAGCCGACCGCTTCGACCGCGCCGCGGCGAGCCTGAGTGCAGCGTCGAAGGCCCTGAGTGGGGTGGAGGCGCTAGCCAATCTTCGGGCTCAGCTCGACGATCGCTTCAAACGGCTCAATCATCTGGCAGAATTCTATCGTCTCGAGGACGAGGCGGAGCGGCTCGAGGTGAACAACGACGACGGAAAGGCTGCGAACGTAGGTGCCGACGCCCTCGCGCATCTCTTGCTCGATCAACATCCCCGATGGTGGGAACACCTGGCCGCTGCAAGAGATCTCTCCCCCCAACAACTCGAACACCTTCGTGAATCAACGTACCGGCTGTTGCTTCTGCTGGGAGGGATTCGGGCCAAAGAGGCGCTGCTGGTTCCTGCTCAATCGGCGAAAGCCGATATCTTCACGGATGCACTCAAGATCACGGCGAAGGCGCGCGCCTTTCGCAAGGCTGATTGCTCGGGAAGGCTCGTCGAGCTTTTCTGTCATACCGGTCTTGGCCTCCAGACCCAGGTCGAGGCAGCAGCCGGATTCTCCCCCAACCCGGAAAGTGCGACCGATAACTACTTCATGGCTGTTTTCCATTATGCGTGTTTTGGGTTCAAGGACGACCCGCTCCCTACGTTTTTTCTCAAACACGTACCCGATTTCAGGGAAATGTCTTCGGCCGATCACCTTGCTCGCGCAGAAAAGTATATCCGCAACGCCAGCCTGCTTGAGCCCCGGCACTTCTGGATACACGAGTATATGGGTATGATTATCGATAAGAACCAGAGGTTCCATGCCGCCGAGCTCGCGTTCGGCACCTGCATCCTGCTTCGGCCTGAGGATCCGATGGGCTACATCGGTCGTGCCCACGACATCATCTCCCAGATGCAACAAACTTATGATGCCCAGCTCCAGATGGACCTCCTCGGCCGAACCCTGGAGGATCTGCAACAGGCTTTGGCCAACGCGCCCAATGATCCCGACGTCCATCAAAGGCGAGGCATGGCGCTCTGGAGAATGGACAAGGTCCGTGCGGCCATCGAGTCGTTTAACTTGAGCCTCGACTTCGAGTCGAGGGCGCCGCGCCAGAGCAAATGGAGTCTTAACTGGCAGCGCAACAGTCTGAGAAGCTGGATCGAGGACCTATCCAAGAGTGCGGCGAAAGGCCCGGTCAACCCGGACCTGTGGGCGATT
>Ga0182024_10013905_pt1 | contig 15631 bp, 13 predicted proteins | sample P32metaG_FD_120480 | JGI IMG/M metagenome (GOLD analysis project Ga0182024, IMG submission 120480) | Permafrost microbial communities from Stordalen Mire, Sweden - P3-2 metaG (Illumina Assembly) | ecosystem: Environmental > Terrestrial > Soil > Wetlands > Permafrost | place: Sweden: Stordalen... | reverse complement strand
GCAGCGGGAGCTACCGGAAGTAGCGAACCGTGGCCGTCCACGCCAAGCCTAGACCCGCCGAGGCGACGGCCCCGCCCAACCGCCCGAGCCGCACGAGATCCCAATCGCCCGGGACCTCACCCACTGCGTTTTCGAGTTCGTCCGGGACCGGGCAACCGCAATCACCGACCCGGTGAGTTGGACCGCCCTTACAAGCGGGAGTTCATCCGATCGAGCTACGTCGGAAGACTCAGGCTTCGGGTCGCGTGACCCGGCCCACCGTGGCCCTCGTGAGGGCGGCCTTGGAGCGGCATCTGGAGGCGTGTGGATGCATTGTGTCTCGGCACGACTACAATGCATCTCGATGTGCGCACAAGTATCCACGGCCAGGGTTTCACACCGAGGCCAGACGAGCCTGCCGGCGGGGCTGCGGCACCGCTGGGGCATTGAGCAAGGCGGCGAGGTCGCGTTCATCGACCTTGGTGATGCGGCGCTGCTCCTTCCTGGAGGCACGGACGCGGCCCGTGCCGAGCTCCGCCGGGTGCTTCTCAGCGGCGCCTACGACTCAGCCGTCGCCGACATCGACGACCCCGACCTTGCCGACCAATAGGGTCCTCATCGATGACCGCATCCTGGTCGCCCACCTCCTCGATGCGAAGGTTCAGATCCCCAGGCGCGCTGAGCTCCACACGACGGCCTACTGGTATTACCGCGCGTGCCGAGCCGCAGTCGCTGGCGGGGCGGGGCAACTCTCGGGCCCGTTCGGTGCCCTGCATCTCGACGAGCAAGCTCGAGCGATACAAGCCTTTTTGCAGCTCCCCGAAGGTATCGGTCTTCCCGAGAGTCGCCGACTCGTGCCGGAGATGGCGGAGATATCACGCCGCCACCCCCAGCTCAATCTCCTCAACGTCGAGGCCACGGCCGCAGCCCGGTTGATATCCGCGAACGTCCTGCTCTCACCACCAGCCGCACGAGGAATCCTCGCCGACGTGCTCGCGGAGGAACGCATTCCCTGCACCATCGTCGAGCTGTGATGACGGCGGGCAGGGACTCCGGTCACCCGATTTCCGCAGGTCAAGTATCTAGTCAAGATCTTCACAGCGCTGGCAGGATCTGGCAACGTTGTCGTCAAGCAAGCCCACAAGTGCACCTCCTGTGCGTCAAGTAGCGCACCGCCTAGCGACTGCCTTCCAAATAACTGTGGGCGCGTGTCGACTCGGAACCGAGGCCGCTGCTTCGGTCAGGCAGCGAGCAGGTGTACACGATGACGATACGGGCGCATGTCCCAAGTAACCCTCGAGCGCCGAGAGCATGGGCTCAACGCGCAGCATGGGTCCTCCATTCGTAGGCGACGTGCGGAACTTCTTCCGTACGCTTCGGTGAGGACGCCTCCTCACCTCGAACGCTCTCGTTCATCGCATCCCTTTGACTGCTGAGATATTTGCGTATCGGGCCCGCCTGGGCTTCCTTGCATGGCTCGTGTCTAACATCTACATCACTGCTCGGAAGGGGGATCGTGCGAACTGTCGTGGTCGGCGCGTCGAGCGGGCTCGGGCGTTCCATCGCGATCGGGCTCGCTCGCCGGGGTGCGGACGTGGCGCTGCTCGCCCGACGCCGTGAGCGACTCGCGATCGCCGCTCGCGAGGCGGGGCCACGATCGCTCGCGATCGAATGTGACGTCACCGACGAGCGTTCGTGCCGATCGGCCATCGACGAGGCGGCATCGGGACTCGGAGGCATCGACGCTCTCGTGTACGCGCCCGCCATCGGCCCGTTGGCACGTCTCGTCGACACCGACGCCGAGACCTGGCGACGGGTGTTCGACACGAACGTCACGGGGGCGGCGCTGGTCACGGTCGCCGCGATCCCGCATCTTGCGGCGACGTCCGGCACGGTTGCATACCTGTCGTCCGTCAGCGCGTCGCTCACACCGCCCTGGCCGGGCCTCGGCGCGTACATCGTCAGCAAGGCTGCCCTCGACAAGCTGGTCGAGGCGTGGCGGGCAGAGGCACCCGGAATCGGCTTTACGCGTCTTGTCGTCGGCGACTGCGCGGGCGGGGACGGTGACTCACGAACCGAGTTCTCGGAAGGGTGGGACGTCGAGCTGGCTGCGCAGCTTGCGCCGATCTGGGTCTCGCGTGGCTACATCAGCGGCACGCTGATCGCCGTCGATGAGCTGGTCTCGGCGGTGGATGCGGTGCTCAGGGCTGGAGCCAGCCTCTGCATGCCGTCGGTGATCGTCGCCCCACGACCGGCCGTCACGGAGAGCCCGTGACGACTGACGCGACGCCCGGCGCGCTCAATCCCTTCTCGGGGGCGCTCTTCAACTGCGGCCCACAGCTGCCTCGGCGCCGCACTCGCTCGGATGGAGAGCGGATCGCTGCCGATGAGCTTGCAACACGTTGGAAGCGGCCGGCCGTCGACAAGCATGGCTGGCACAGAGTGGAGATCTCGAACGTCGCGGGCTACTCGACCGTGCCACTCCGGGCCGTCCGCTGACCGGGGAGGGTCACCGATCTGAAGGGAGCGACATGACCGCCGTCATGCACGGGATACGCGTCCTTCAGGTCGCCGAGCACACCTCCGGACCAGCGTCCTCCGCGCTCGTCGCCGACTGGGGCCCGACGTCATCAGGATCGAGCACGTCGAGCGGAGCGACGCGAGGGACGGCTTGATGTCGAGGTTCTTCGGCGCGGAGAGCGGGGCCGACGGCTGGGAGCAAAGCTGACCGCGGATCGGCTCGATGGTTCCCAGCTGCCCGCGACGAAGGAGGGGGAGGTGCGACCGCTTCCCGAGCTCACGCCAATGAACGAGTGGTTCTGGACCGCGGGCGCCGACGGCCACCTGCGGATCCAGGGGTGCGCCGACTGCGGGACGCTCGTCCATCCGCCGACGCCGATCTGCCCAGCCTGCAGAAGCCGATCGTGGGCTCCGAGGGTGGTCTCGGGCCGGGGAACCGTCGTCGCGTCCACCGTCAATCGCCACCAATGGCTGCCGTCGTTCGAACCGCCATACGCGATCGCCATCGTGGCGCTGGCCGAGGATCCCGCAGTTCGTCTCACCACGAACGTCGTCGGCTGCGACCCCGACGACGTGCACATCGGCCAGGCGGTGAAGGTCCGCTTCGCGCGGCATGAGGACGTCTGGCTCCCCTTGTTCGAGACGACCGGGCAGGGCGACACCACCCCTCGGGTCGCCGAACCCGAGCACCCCGTCATTCGCCCACCCGCGAGCAGCGACCGCTTCGAGCAGCGGGCGGTGCTGTCCGGGGTAGGTCGATCGGCGATCGGACGTCGACTGATGCTGGATCCACGCGCGCTCGCGGTCGACGCGTGCCTCGCCGCGATCGAGGACGCCGGACTCACGCCGGCCGACATCGACGGGCTGTCCACCTATCCGGGCGCTGCACCGATGGGCATCAGCGAGGGTGGCGTCACGGCGATCGAGGAGGCCCTGCGCCTACGACCGACGTGGATCAACGGAGGTGGTGAGCTTCCTGGGCAGGCAGGGGCCGTGATCGCGGCGATGCTCGCCGTGGCGAGTGGGCTGTGCCGACACGTCCTGTGCTTCCGGACCGTCTGGGAATCGACCGCCGCCGCGCTCGGGCTCGGCGGTGGATCCGGAGGTGGGCGCGTCTCGGGGCCCATGTACGAGTGGCGAGCACCGTTCGGCGCCATGTCGGCCGCGAACTGGATCGCGATGCACGCCAACCACTATCTCGATCGCTACGGCGCGACCCGAGAGATGCTCGGATGGATCGCGCTGAACGGCCGAGCGAACGCAGCGCGCAATCCGGCGGCGATCTACCGGGACCCGATGACGATGGACGACTACCTCACCGCTCGCCCGATCACAAGCCCGTTCGGGCTCTACGACTGCGACGTCCCGTGCGACGCGTCGGTGGCGGTTGTCGTATCGGATGCGTCGGCTGCGCCGGACCTTCCCAAGCCGGCGATCAGGGTCGAAGCCGTCGGCACGCAGATCACTGAGCGAGTCTCCTGGGACCAGGGCACGCTGACCCACGAGCCACAGGTCCTCGGTTCGTCAGCGCATCTGTGGACGCGAACGAGCCTCCAACCGCCGGACGTTGACCTCGCGCTCGTGTACGACGGCTTCACGTTCAACGCCATCTCCTGGCTCGAAGCGCTCGGATTCTGCGGCTTCGGTGAGGCGATGGACTGGCTTGACGCGGGGCAACGCATCGCGCTCGACGGTGAACTTCCAGTGAATCCGCACGGTGGGCAGCTGTCCGAGGGTCGCACGCACGGCTTCGGCTTCATCTACGAAGCCGTCACCCAGCTTCGCCACGACGCCGGCGACCGTCAGGTGGCGCGCGCCAGGACGGCCGTGGTGACGAGTGGCGGGGGCACGCCTTCGAGTGTGCTGCTCTTGCGCCGCGACGGGACATAGCGCAAGACGATGCGCCCCACCGGCCGCTGGCGGCGGCGAAGGCCCGGACCGCTCCAGCCGGGTCAGAGGTCGATCAGCGTGGGTACCCGCCGGTCAGCGAGCAGCTGGCGGCCGACGTCCAGCGTGATCGCGTCAGCCGACCCCAGGATGCCGTCGAGCACCATCGTGCGCTTGAGGAGTCGATGGAACGGATGGTCAGTGGTGAAGCCGATGCCCGCGAGGACTTGCTGGCACTCGGCACCGACGGTGAGCGCGGTGCGGCCTGCCACCGCCTTGGCGAGCGCCGTGGTGAGCATGCTCGGCTCGTCCGCAGCCGCAACAAGCGTTGCCTCGAGCGCCTCGACTCCGACGAGGGCGTTGGCCAACCGGTGACGAACAGCCTGGAACCGAGCGATGGGACGGTCGAACTGGATGCGCGCCAGCGCGTGCTCTCGGGCCAGGGCCAGCATGGCGTTGCAGGCTCCGGCGACCTGGTACGCAACCGCGCTGCGGCCCGCGGCGACCGCGGAGTCCCATGCCGCCGGATCGATTGCGGACGTGGCGGCACCGTCTTCCACGCGCACCGTTTGGAGCGCCGCGTCGGGATCGATTCCTCTTACCGGCGTGACGTCGAGGACTGACGGCCTGACCCCGGCCACGTGGATCTCCGCTCCAGCGGAACAGACCACGAGCAGTTCGGCCGCGCTCGCAACCCGAGCCGTGGCAACCCCGGTGGCGACGATGCCGTCGCCGTCAGCGCTCCCCGGCGCCCCCCATGCGGTGAACGGTGGCAGCAGCACCGCGAGATCTGGTCGCGGCTCGACGCCGAGCGCGGAGACGACGACGTCGTCAAGCGCGGACGACATGGCATTGGTGGCGCCGAGCGCACGAAACACGATGTCGACCGGGTCGCGGTCTTCAGCGTGGAGCATCTCGTGCCACCCGAGGCCGGCCAGGACGTCGTCGACCCCGGCGCTTGCTCTCGGGTCTCGGCCAGCAACGATCGCGTCCCGGACCGTCTCCTCCAGCAAGGCTCGCTCGGCCGCATCCATTACTCGTCGCTCCCGAGGTTCAGGAGCCGTCGGGCAATGATGTTGCGCTGCACCTCCGCCGTGCCGCCGTAGATGGTCGCGGCACGCGAGTACAGGTATTCGCTCCGCCACGCCGCCCCGGCCAGACTGTCGTCGACCTCTACCACCCCGGGGAGGAGCCGGCGCACCGCGTCGTAGACCAGCTGCTCCGCAGTCGCCACGAGCACCTTGTCGATGGACGTTTCGGCGCCCAGGGTGGCTCCGTCGGCTAGCCGATGCTGTGTCACACGCGATCGCGCACGAAGCATGTGGAGCGCCAAAAAGGCCTCGGCGACGACCTCTGCCGAGCGGTCGTCCTCCGGTGCCACTTCGACGAGCATCTCCAGGCGGCGGTACAGGTACGCAATCCGTTGCCAGAAGCATGACGAGCGCTCGTACGGCAGGATACTCATCGCCACATTCCAGCCGCCGTGCAACTCGCCGAGCATCCGGTCGGCGGGCACTGTGACGTCATCGAAGAACACCTCGGCGAACTCGCGCTCCCCGTTGAGCATCTCGAGTGGTGTCACCGTGATTCCGGGCGTGTCCATGTCGACGAAGAAGGCCGTGATCCCGCGGTGGCGTGAATCGCCCGTTCCGGTGCGGGTGAGGAGGACGCAGCGCTCCGCGTACTGGGCCAGACTCGTCCACACCTTCTGACCGTTGATCACCCACGCCGACGTGGTGCTGGGATCGCCGTCGGGCACTGCACGACAACGCAGGGAGGCCAGGTCGCTCCCGGTACCAGGCTCCGAGAAACCCTGGCACCAGATCTCGTCCCCCGAGAGCAGCCGCGGAACGACCTCGGCCGCGAGCTCCGGTCGCGCGAAGTCAATGAGCGTGGGCGCCAGGACCTCGATGAGGGAGAACAGCCCGGGATCGGCCAGCTCTCGCGCCGCCAGCGCGGCGCCGAGCTCGGTGCGAAGCATCGGGGATCCGCCCCGGCCCCCGACGCGCTCCGGCCAGCCGAAACGCATCCACCCCGCTTCGAACAGGACCGACTTCACGCGTTGCATCTGGGCGATTCGCTCGTCGAGTGTCCCGGGCGGGGAGAACCGGGGCGCGAGCTCCTGGTGATGCTCGCCGAGCCACGCGTGCAGCTCGGTGCGGAACCCCGCCAGGTTCATGGCGGAGCCGCGGTCCGCGCTCAGCCGAGCCTCGCCAGCATCGGCGTCAAGTGGTGAACACCGGCGGCCTCTCCCAGCCTCATGCTCGAATGAACTCCAGGATCGAACCGGGACCAGAGCGGTACGTCTCCCAGTCGATGAGGGCCTTCTCGACGCCGTCGAGCCGGCTCAACGTAAAGGAAACGTACTTCTCGCGGTAGTAGAGGGGAGTCTCGACCCGCATCCGCTTCCACGCCCAGGTCGGCACCAGTGTCGATCTCGAAGCCGCAAGGGTCGTCGTAGACGTCGCTCTCGCTGGTCGTCGGCACGTCCGGTTCCTCGCTGCTCGATCAGGCCCCGGACCAGACGCTGGTCTGGCCCGGGGTCACCATCGGACGCTGACACCGGGGTGTCGACCGGTCCCGCCGGATGGCGCTTTACAGGGCAGACCGCTAAGCCTATTCTCACCATCTGAGAGGCTGGTTTGCAACAGCCGGAGACGCTAATCCAGGGGGGATAAATGCGGCTCTCACGAGCGGTGGCAGCAACGATCGTGGTCGTCGCCTTGATCGGATCGATCCTGGCGACGGTTGCAGGGGCGCAAACGGGGAAGCCGAACGCGGCCGACGTGGGGATCACGCCGACGCAGATCCGGTTGGCGGTCATCGCTGACGTCGACACGCCGGTCGATCCTGGGTTGTTCCAGTCGGCGGTGAGCGAGGTGAACGCCTGGGCCGCGCTTGTCAATAAGCACGGTGGCATCGCTGGTCGCAAGGTCGTCATCGACTTCTATGACTCCAAGCTCAGCGCGAACGAGACGACGAACGCAACGATCCAGGCGTGCTCCCGGGACTTCGCCATAGTGGGCACTGAAGCGCTGTTCATGGACGACGTCAGCAACGTGGTCAGTTGCAAGGACGCCCAGGGCAAGCCGGTCGGCATCCCCGACCTCGCCGGGCTCGCACTCGACCCCGCCGAGCTGTGCTCGCCCGTCACCTACACGGTCAGCACCGATGCATCCTTCTGCCCGACCCTGAATCAGCATCCTCAGACCTACACCACCGCGCAGGGCGACTTCCTCTACTACCTGAAGAACAACAAGAACCTGCACGGGATCTTTGTTGTTGCCAATGACACCAAACCGGCGGAGAACTCCCAGATAGTGGTCTTCAACGCAGGAATCAACCTCGGAGTCAAGAAGGACGGGACCGGCATCTACACCGTGTCGGCTACGTCACCCCAGAGCGCGATGACGCCCCTTATCCAGGTGGTGAAGGCGAACAATTCGAACTTCGTGTACAACGGGTCGGCCTACAGCACCATGGTCGAGCTTCGCCGCGAGGCAATCCTCCAGGGAGTCAACTCGGTGAAGGTGTGGGCGTGCAACCAGGGGTGTTACGACACCCATCTGATTCAGCAAGGTGGCGCCGACGTCGAGGGGACCTACTCGGTGCTCACGACACTGCCCTTCTACTCGGAGTACAACTCCAATGCTTCGCTGAAGTCCCTCGTTCATCAGCTCGGTGGTGTCAACAACTTGAACGAGAACGGTCTTGAGGCCTATCTCGCTGCTCTGCTGTTCCAAGACTCAGCGCAGAAGGCACTCGCGAACGGCGGCACCCTGACCCGGCAGTCGCTCCTCACGGCACTGAAGAGCCAGAACGCCTTCACCGGACAGGGAATCCTCGGGCCCACCGATGTCGCAGCCCACAAGGCGCCGCCCTGCATCGTGATGACCCAGGTCAAGAACGCCAAGTGGGTTCGTGTCTATCCGACCAAGGTCGGGACCTTCGACTGCAATCCCAAGAACACCGTCCAGCTCAAGCTAGACCTGAGCAGCTGAGCTCGCTCCGCACGTCGGAGAGCACCGTGTGACGTTGAGGTATCGGGATCCTGCGGGTCAGAGCAGGCGCGCGGCTGTGCACCGAGGAGCGCCGCGTTGACGCGGCTGCGCCGCGAGAACCGGGTGCTCAGGATGGAGCATGAGTTGCTGTCTCGAGCCGCGGCCTTCGTCGCCTAGGAGAATGTGCTCCCTCGTTGACTTTCACGTTCATCGAGGCGGCGAAGGGCAACTCCTCGATCCGGTTCATGTGTGAGCGGCCCGGGATGTCGCCGAGCGGGGGTGGCGGCCGGGCTCCAGCTCTCTCACGGTGGGCGCGCGATGTCTCTGCGGCGCGATCGGAATCTCCCCGGTTGTACCGGTCGGTCCAATAGGATCCGCCCCATGGACTTCTCGCTCACCGAGTCAGAACGCGATCTCGTGAGCCTCTGTCGCGAGTTTGCACAGAAGGAGATCGCCGGGCGCGCCCCGCTGGCGTGGGAGGAAGCGCGGTGCCCCACCGACTTGCTCCGCGAGATGGGTGCGTTGGGCCTGCTCGGCATGCTGATCCCGGAGCAATGGGGAGGCATCGGCATGTCGACTGTCGGCTTCGTCGCCGCGATGGAACAGCTGGGCCTGGCCGACCAGTCGGTCGCCGCGGCATGCCAGGCGCATGTGACCATCGGTTCATTGCCGCTGTACCTCTTCGGCAACGACGCGCAGCGAGAGCGTTGGCTGAGGCCGTTGGCCGAGGGACGCGCCCTCGGCGCGTTCGGTCTGACCGAGCCCGACGCAGGTTCGGACACGCGTGGTATCCGCACCCGGGCGGTCCGCCGCGATGGTGGCTGGCTGATCAACGGTCGGAAGGCGTTCATCTCCAACGCCGGGACGGACATGTCGTTGGGGGTGACGCTGCTGGCCCGGACCGAATCGGACGAGGGGTGCGGGCCGACGTTCGCGAGTTTTGTCGTGGAGACAGACACCGCCGGCTTCACCATGGGTCCGAAGATGCGCGGCATTGGCTGGCGGGGTCTCGACACCCGCGAGCTGTTCTTCGACGACGTCTGGGTTGCCGACGATCACCTCATTGGCGATCCGGCGATCGGGCTCAGCCAGTTCCTGCGAACGCTCGAGGTCGGGCGGATCTCGATCGCCGCCTTGTCACTCAGCCTGACCCAGGCCGTGCTCGACATGGCGATGGACTACGCCCGCCAGCGTGTGCAGTTCGGCCAGCCCATCGCAAAGTTCCAGGCGATCCAGTTCAAGCTCGCCGACATCGCGACCGAACTCGAGGCGGCACGGTGGCTCACGTATCGCGCCGCATACCTGCGTGACACCGCGCAACCCTTCCTCAAGGAAGCTGCGATGGCAAAGCTGAAAGCCAGTCGCCTCGCGGTATCGGCGGCATCGGAGGCCGTCCAAATCCACGGCGGCCTCGGCTACATGCTCGAGTCACCGGTGGCGCGCTTCTACTGCGACGCCAAGGTCCTCGAGATCGGCGAAGGGACCAACGAGATTCAGCACCTGGTGATCGCTCGCGCGTTGGGGTGCTGAGCTCAGACCCGCGTCAGGCGGCGGATGGCGGCTGCGATGTCGTCACGGTCGGGCAGCCACGCGCGTTCGAGGTCGGGGGCGTAGGGAGGGGGAGTCGGTGCGGCGCCGATCCGTTGGATCGGCGCGTCGAGGTCCCAGAAGCCGTCACGGGCGACGGTGGCGGCGATCTCGGCGCCGATGCCGAACGGGACCACGGCCTCGTGGGCGATCAAAAGTCGGCTCGTCTTGTGTACCGAATCGAGGATCGGCGCCATGTCGAGTGGAACGACCGTTCGCAGGTCGATCACCTCGACGGAGATGCCCTCGCCGGCGAGGTGCTCGGCCGCGCCGACCGCCTCGTGCACCATCCGTGAGACCGACACGACGGTGACGTCGCTTCCGGGACGCACGACGGCCGACGTCCCGATCGGGAGGATGTGGTCAGCCGGCGGCTGGGGTCCTTTCATTCCGTAGAGCAGCCGGTTCTCGATGAAGACGACCGGGTTCGGGTCCTGGATCGCCGCGCGCAGTAGCCCGTACGTGTCGGCCGGGGTCGACGGCATGACGACGCTCAGCCCGGGGATGTGCGCAAGCAGCGCCTCGAGGCTCTGCGAGTGCTGGCTTCCCGAGGAGCGCCCCGCGCCGAACTGGGTCCGCACGGTCAGAGCCATCTGTGCGGTGCCGCCGGTCATGAACGGCAGCTTTGCGGCCTGGTTGAGCAACTGGTCGAGACAGACGCCGAGGAAGTCGAGGTACATCAGCTCGACCACGGGCCGCATTCCCGCCATCGCGGCCCCGACGCCGAGCCCGATGATCGCGCTCTCGGAGATGGGGGTGTCGCGGACGCGGTCGCCGAAGCGTTCGTGCAGGCCGCGCATCAGCCCAAACACGTTGCCGCCGGCCGCGACGTCGATCCCGGCGACGAACACGCGCTCGTCGCCGGCGAGCTCCGCCTCGAGCGCGGTCCGGATCGCGTCCATGGTGCGGAACACTGGGGCATCGGCGGCCGGTGGCGGCGGCTCGGCGCGTTCGGGTCTCGGGCGGGCGACGAAGTCGGTCAGCGTGGCGGCCGCCGGAGTCGTCAGCCGCCGGGCTGCCTCGACGGCTTCGTCGAGCTCGTGCGCGACCGATGACTGCATGGATTCGAGCGCGTCGTCCGTGATGCCCGCCGATCGGAGCCGGCGCGCGTGGACGAGCAGCGGGTCGCGTGCTTCCCACTCCCGAACCTCGTCGGGCGATCGGTAACGCTGCGGGTCGCCTTCGTAGTGACCGTGCCAGCGGTAGGTGGCCGCCTCGACGACGACGGGGCCCCGTCCGCTACGAGCCGCGTCAGTCACCGATGTCATCGCGGCCGCGGTCGCCACGACATCGTTACCGTCCACCGCGACGTAGTCGACGCCGTAGCCGGCCGCGCGCCGCTCGAGTGGCGCCGCATGCTGGGCCGATGTGGGCGAGAACTCGGCGTAGCCGTTGTTCTCGCAGAAGAAGATTACCGGCAGCCGCCAGACCGCGGCGAGGTTGATCGCTTCGTGGAAAGTGCCGTGGGCCACCGCGCCGTCGCCGAAGAACGCGACCGCGACGCTGCCGTCGCGTCGTAGCTGCCCCGCTGTCGCGGCACCCGCCGCGATCGGCAGGCCGGCAGCCACGATCCCGTTGGCGCCGAAGATGCCGATCGTCGGATCGGCGATGTGCATCGAGCCCCCGCGCCCGCGGTTCGTGCCCTGGTCCTTGCCCATCAGCTCTGCGAACATCCCGAGCGGGTCGAGACCCTTCGCGAGGCAGTGGCCGTGGCCGCGATGGGTGGACGTGATCACGTCGGTCGGGCCGAGTGGCCAACACGCCCCGACAGCCGACGCCTCTTGCCCGATCGACAGGTGCACGAAGCCCGGCACTTCGCCGTCGCGGTACAGCACAGCCACGCGCTCCTCGAACCCGCGGATCAGCAGCATCCGCCGATGCATCTCAAGCAGGTCGGCCTCAGTGATCATGGACGGTGTATTGTACTGATCGGTACAAACAGGGAAGGGCGATGCCCGATTTGATCGAAATCCCCGCATCCTTCGCTGGTGTTGCGGACGTAACCGGGAAGCGTGTGGTGATCACCGGTGCCAGCCGGGGGCTCGGTCGACTGCTCGCGCACGCGTTCTCGCAGGGCGGAGCGCGGGTAGCACTGGTAGCGCGCACGGAGACCGACCTCAAGGCGGTCGCCGAAGAGCTCCCGGGACCGGCCCTCGTGCTCAGCGGCGATGTGACCGACGGGGAGTTCAACGAGGCGGTCGCCGATGGCACCGCGGCCGAATGGGGAGGCATCGACGTCTGGATCGGCAACGCGGGGATCTCGCCCATCTTGGCCGGGCCGCTCAAGACCGACCCGTCGGTCTGGCGTGAGATTCTCGAGGTGAACCTCACGGGGGCATTCCTCGGGGCCCGCGCTGCCGCCCGGGTGATGCGCGACGGGGGCCGACTGATCTTCAGCGGGTCGGTCCTCGGGGAACGGCCGCACGAAGGGCTCACTGCGTACAGCGCCTCGAAGGCCGGCCTCGTCGGCATGGCGAAGGGTCTCGCGCTCGATCTCGCATCCTCGGGCATCACCGTGAACGTCGTCGCTCCGGGGTGGTTCGATTCGCCGCTGGCCGAGCGGTGGAAGAACAGCCCGGAGCTCGGAGCCGGCGTGCTCGGGCACACGCCGCAACGGCGCTGGGGAGCCCCAACCGACCTGGCCGGCGCGTACCAGTTCCTCGCCTCCGACCTGTCGGCATTCATCACGGGCACCGTGCTCAACGTCGACGGCGGGTACCTGCTCGCATGAGCGAAGCGCGACGCGTCATCGCGATCACCGGCGCGGGCGGAACCCTCGGCGGCGCGCTGTCCCGCCAGTTCGCCGGCGAGCCCGATACCGATGTCGTGCTGAGCGACGTCAGTCGACCCTTGCTCGAAGCCACCGTGGACGGTCTACCGATGCGTCGTGGCGGGGTCGAGACGTTGCTCGCGGACGTGGGCGAAGTCGCGGAGGTTGAAGCCGTCATCGGCCTGGCCGTGGAGCGCTTCGGAAGGCTCGACGTGCTGATCAGCAATGCCGGGGTGCTTGCTCCGAACGGTCGCATCCACAACCTGGCGACCGAGGACTGGGAGCGTGCGCTCCGGGTCAACGTCCTCGGCGCCGTCAATGGCATCCGCGCCGCTGTGCCCGTCATGCGCACCCAGCGGTCCGGATCGATCGTGCTCACAGCCTCGGTCGCCGGTCTCACCGCCTGGTCGCACGCCGCTCCGTACTGCGCGACGAAGGCGGCAGTGATCCAGCTCGCGAAGGTCGCGGCGGTCGAGTACGCACGGGAGGGGATACGCGTCAACTGCGTGTGCCCAGGGACGTTCCGCTCGGGGATCCACGAGAATCTTCCGCCCGAAGCGATCGACGCGATCGCGGCCAAACATCCGCTCGGACTGGGAACCGCCGCCGACCTGGTGGGCGCCTACTCGTACCTCGCGAGCGACGCATCTCGGTGGACAACGGGGTCGGCGATCGTGGTCGACGGCGGCTACGCGGCGCCGTAGGGATCATGCAGCCCGACGTGAGCTGGTTCGGAGTGCTCGATTACCACGCGAGCCGCACGCCGGACCAGCCGCTCGCGATGTTCGGCGCGGAGACGGTCACCTACAACGAGATGCGTACGCGAGCAGCTGCTCTGGCTACCGGGCTGCACGAACAGGGTGTCGGCGAGGGCGACGTCGTGGGCCTCCTGGCGTACAACTGCACCGAGTTCCTCGAGGTGCTCTTCGCCGCGAACTACCTCGGTGCGATCGCGATGCCGATCAACTGGCGGCTCGCCGCGCCGGAGCTGCGGTACATCCTCGACCACTCCGAGGCGCGTGCGCTGGTGTGTGATGAATCGCTCGTCGATCTCGCCAACGAAGCGACGAAGGGCATGGAACGCCGGCTCGTCCGGGCCTGCCTCGCACGACCGGCACCCGACGGGTGGACGCCGCTCCATGATCTGCGAGTGGGGTCGAGCCTTCCGTCGCGCGTTCCTGCGGCCGGCGGCGACGTTCACCGGCTGATGTACACCTCGGGAACCACCGGACGCCCGAAGGGCGTCATGATCACCCACGCCAACCTAGCGTGGAAGAACCTCGCGCACATCATCGAGTTCGGCTTCACCAGCGCCGATCTCGGGCTCGCCTGTGGACCGCTGTACCACGTCGGCGCGCTCGACCTCACGACCACCTCGCTCATCGCCGCGGGAGCGACCACGATCATCCACCGTGTGTTCGAAGCGTCCGACGTCGTTGACGAGATCGAGCGGTCGCGTGTGACCACGGTCTGGCTCGCGCCAGCAATGGTCAACGCGATCCTGGCGCTGCCCGACATCGCACAGCGCGACCTCTCATCGGTGCGCGTGGTCATCAACGGGGGCGAGAAGATGCCGGTCCCCCTCATCGACCGGCTCCAGCGGACGTTCCCCTCCGCGTGGTTCGCCGACGCGTATGGCCTGACCGAGACGGTCTCAGGTGACACGTTCCAGGATCGGGACAGCATCGTGCGCAAGCTCGGCAGCGTCGGTCGTCCGTGCCTCTACCTCGAGGTCGACATCTGGGACGAGCACGGAGCCTCGGTACCCCCACGGGAACGGGGGGAAGTCGTCCTTCGCGGCCCGAAGGTGTTCAAGGGGTACTGGCGTGACCCCGACGCCACGAGTGCGGCGTTCGCCGGTGGCTGGTTCCACACCGGCGATATCGGCATGAAGGATGAGGACGGCTACCTCTACATCGTCGATCGGCTCAAGGACATGATCGTGTCCGGCGGTGAGAACATCGCCAGCTCCGAGGTCGAGCGCGTGCTTTACGAGCACGAGGCGATCGTTGAGGCTGCCGTCGTCGGACGTCCCGACGATCGATGGGGAGAGGTCCCGGTTGCCTACGTCGTCGTGCGCTCGGAGGCGACGACGACTCCTGAGGAGCTCATCGAGCATTGCCGCCAGCAGCTCGCGCGGTTCAAGGTGCCGAAGCACGTGGAGCTCGTCGACACGCTCCCGAGGAATCCTTCGGGAAAGGTCCTGAAGCGAGAGCTGCGGACCCGAACGTCCTGACGAGCCGCGCCACGAAGGCCGATCGGGGACCGGTCGCTCAGGGAGGCGGGACGCGACGACGTTCGTCGTCCGAGGGCGTGAACTCGATGTGGATCCGTCGCAGGCCCCGCAGGACCCAGGTCGGCTCGTACTCGAAGCTGCGGGCACCCGCGGGGCCGTGGTGCTCCTCTGAGAGCCGTATGTTCCGCATCCGATCGAGGATGCGCTCCAGGCTGATGCGGCCCTCGGCGCGGGCGAGCGGTGCGCCGGGGCAGGCGTGCGCGCCGCGCCCGAACGCGATGTGCTCCTTGGCGTTGGCACGGTCGAGCTGGAACTCGGCTGGGCACTCGAACCGTCGCGGGTCACGGTTCGCAGCGCCATTGAGCAGCATCACGGGCGTGCCGGGTCGGATCGCGACGCCACCCACGGTCGTCGCTCGTCGGGCCAGACGAAAGTCGGCCTTGACGGGGCTCTCGATCCGCAGGGTCTCCTCGATGAAGTCCGGGATGCGCTCCCGGTGCTCGCGCAGCTCGCCCTGGAGCTGCGGATGCTCGCAGAGGTATCGCATCGCGGTGGCGAGGAGGCGAGCGGTCGTCTCCTGACCGGCGGCGAAGAGGAAGGTCGCGGTCCGTACGACGGCGGTGACGTCGGGCGTGGATCCGTCGGGATACG
>Ga0182024_10013904_pt1 | contig 15631 bp, 13 predicted proteins | sample P32metaG_FD_120480 | JGI IMG/M metagenome (GOLD analysis project Ga0182024, IMG submission 120480) | Permafrost microbial communities from Stordalen Mire, Sweden - P3-2 metaG (Illumina Assembly) | ecosystem: Environmental > Terrestrial > Soil > Wetlands > Permafrost | place: Sweden: Stordalen... | reverse complement strand
TAGATGCCTGACAGCGACGCGATGTTGACGATCCGTCCTCCGCCAGCGGCCCGCATGGCGGTGAACGCTGCCCGACAACAGAGGAACGATCCGGTCAAGTTGACCCCCATCGTCTGTTCCCAGATCTCCGAAGTAGTCTCCGTCAACCGCGCCGACGTCAGCACGGCGGCCGCGCAGACCAGCGCCGCGAGCGACCCCGCTTCCTCGACCGCGCCAAAGAGGCGCTCGACGTCCTTGAGGCTGCTGACGTCCGTTGGCGCCGGCGTGGCCTCGCCGCCGGCGTCACGGATGCGTCTGGCGACGGCGTCGAGAGCCTCACGGTCGCGGGCGGCTAGCACGACGTGCGCACCGGCCGCCGCGATCGCCTCAGCGGTGGCCGCTCCGATCCCGCGGCTGGCGCCGGTGACGACCGCCAGGCGTCCCGCAAGCCAATGCCTCGCCTCAGCCACCGATTGCGGCCCCCACACCAGCTCTAGCCACTCGCCTGTAGAGTTGTTCGTGCGCGTCGAGACTCAGCTCCAGATCGAGGTGGCTTTCGGCATGATCGCGGCATTCCGAGCGCGAAAGCTCGGTCGTCCACGTGACCGCGTCTGCTGCCGCATCGATGTCGTCGGGCGTGACCAGGAAGCCCGTCACCGCGTCGATGATCACTTCATCAAGTGCCCCGCGGCGGAAGGCCACGACAGGTGTCCCGCACGCCTGCGCTTCAGCGGCGACCATCCCGAACGGCTCCTCCCACATGGCGGGGCACACAACGACGGCGGCGCGAGCAATCAACTCCCAGATAACGGTTCGCGGAACACCTGGATGAACAGCGACGCCAGGATCGGCGCGTCGTGGGTCGATCCGCTCCCGGGTGTATGCGGCATCATAGGCGTCGCCGTAAACATCGATCCGGACTCCTGCGGCCCGAGCGATCTCGATCGCCTCGATCGCTCCCTTCTCCGGACTCAGCCTGCCAGCGAAGACCGCGCCATCCCGTGCTGATGGCGAGAAGCGAATCAACCGCGTCGGGACGAACGGCGGCAAGATCGCGTCGACCGAGACGACGTGGCGCCAAGCGCTCGTCTGATACGCGGATACGCCGGCAACTGTTGGGGCTCGGTCGGACCGAGCGGCATCTTGCAGCGCGTCGGCCACCGCCGCGTCCGGGGGTAGGTGAAGTGTGTGCACAACCGGCGCGTGCAGTCTAGTCGCGAGGCTGATTGCGGGCGCGTCGAAGGCGTGATTGTGGACAACGTCGTATCGGGCCTCCCGTACAGCGGCGTAGACGGCGGCGAAGGCCGCCTCGGCCGCGGCCAGCCCGTCAGCGGCGGGGCCGGAGGCTCGATAGAGCGTTGCGGCTAACGCGCGGGGATCGACCCCTGTGTCGACCACCCGCACGCCCGGCACCTCGGATCCGGAAGCGGCGTAAAGGTGAACCTCGTGACCTCTGTCCACCATGCCACGCGCGAGATCGGATACGAACGCCTGCGACCCGCCACGCTGTGGCTCCCGGATGGCCGAAACCAGCGGGGCGACGATCGCGACCTTCATCGCGCGATCACCTTGAACGCGAGGTCGCACGGCGGATTGATCCCCAACACCTCGTAGGGAACCCGCCGCCACCCGCGGCGACGGACCTCCTCGATCCCGCGGGGATAGAAGATCTCGGTCAGCTCCGCAGCCTCCTCGTGGCTGGCGAACTCGACAAACATCTCTCCGTCGAAGTTCACGTACCGATAGCCATGGGCAGCGAGCCACGGGACCTGGTTCGGCCAGACAATGACGACGCAGCCACCGGGCCTGCAGACCCGCTCCATCTCCGCCAGGCCCGCATCGCCGCCATGTCCCGGCGCGGGCGTCAGCGCCGAGCACGCGACCACCAAGTCAGCCCAAGCATTGGTGACGGGCAGGTCATCGAAGAAGCCATGGCTCACATGGGCGCGGTGCCCATGCTCCGCTCGCACGAGCTTCTGATTCAGGATCTCGCGCAAAGGCCCAGCAGGTTCAATCGCCAGGACCTCGCGCGCGCGCCAGACGAGCTCCAGCGTCAGCCGGCCTGTGCCCGCGGCCACCTCGACAATCCGGTCGACGTCGTGCGGCAGGCACCCAAGCACCCCAGGATGGAGCCGCTCAGCGCTGACAAGCCGGTCGTAGAGCTCCGGTTCGAGCCGATACAGCAGTTCCCAGGCCAGGGTGACGTCGGTTCGCGGGTCGCCGGGTGGGACCCCTACAAACCGTCTCGCCTCGTCTTCGGTGAGCACACCAACGTCTGCCGCGGTGTAGCGCCTTCGCAATTCGAGACCCCGCCGCGCCGGCGTCTCAGACGTGATCACCGACTTCAGCCCAGTTCTTGTCGGTCTCCCACAGCCGGACCGACCGCAACAACCCGTCTGGGAGCTCCGAGCGGACCCGCTCCCAGAACACTAGAGCTAGGTTTTCCGCGGTCGGGATACGCCCCGCCAGCCACGGAACATCCGTATTCAGGTTGCGGTGGTCCACATCCTGGATGACCCGCCGGCAGATGATATCCGAGAGCTGCTTCAGGTCCAAGACATACCCCGTGGCCTGATCGACCTGGCCGGCCACCACGACCTCGAGGATGTAATTGTGCCCGTGCAGATTCGCGCATTTGCCGAACACGCGCTGATTCTCCTCATCGGATAGGTCCGGATCACGCAACTGATGCGCCGCGTTGAACGACTCACGGCGACTCACCAGCACGGTCGTCGAGCTGGTCATTGCGCTTCGGTTCACGACGGCCGTATCTGCATCGCTCAGATCGTGATACGCCACCTCAATGCTCCCAGCTTCCGCTAAGCCCCGTCATCGACCCGACGATACCGCTTCGCTCCCCTACAGCACAGAACGTCCCATGTGCCGTGCTCCCGCGGGAGAAAAGAGAGGGCCGGCAAGAGAGGGCCGGCCATGCCGTCGTAAGATCTGGGGTTGTGCATGGGGGGTCTTGATGACTCCGAGGGCGACCGCGTTGACCCGCACACCGGGTGACGCGTATTCGGCAGCCAGCGAGCGCGTCACGGCCCCCAGTCCGCCTTTGGTGAGGGACGCCAAAGCGGACGGCCTCTTGCTGTCGGCGTGGTCGACAAGGCTGGTGGTGATGTTGACGATGTGGCCGCGTCGATGTTCCTCGGCAACCACGCCATTCTGCAACCTGCCTCGGTCTGAAAGGCAATCGCGCTCGGCAGGGCCGCAGTGTCTTCGGGGATCACTCGCGCGGGTCACGCGGGGAGTCACTCGCAGCGCGCCGGGAGCCAAGGAGGTTGCCCGGATCGTCGTGGAACTTCGGTGACGATCCTCATGGGCTGACAGTCACACGGTAACGGGCTGGCGAGTCTGCCGGTGGTCGCGGTTCTTCTCGGCGATGAGGAGGGCGTGTCGCTCGATCGCGATCACGAGCTTGGCGAGGTCGCGGTAGCCGATGATCCGGCGGAACTGCTGCTCGGCAACGAGCATCCCGGCAGCGGTCCAGCGCTTGCGCATGTCACCGTTCTGCCAGCGTTTCACGTTGCGCTGCGTGTAGCGGACGATCTCGATCATGCTCTCGCACGGGTTCGTCGAGCACAGCGTCTTTGAGAGCTGCCCGTCGATCCCGAGCCGCATCAGCGTCAAGGTGTCCTGCATCCCCTCGCGCAGCGAGCCGGCGGCGTCCGGCCAGGTGCGGTCGAGCTCTGAGGCGAGCAGCTCGAGGCGCTCCTCGGCCAGCAGCGGGTTCGTGAGCGCCCACGCGCCGCGGATCCGGGCGAGGATCTGCGGCCGGTCGCGCTCGGGCAGCAGATCGGTGACATTTCGCTCCTTGTGCCGATGGCATCGATGCACGAGCGCGTGCTCGCCGAATACGTCCTTGATCCCGCGCCGTAGTGCCTTCCCACCGTCTATTACGAAGAGGATCGCCTGCGATGGGTCGAGGCCGCGGTCGACCAGGTCGGCGAGCAGCATCGAGACCAGGGTTGCGTTCTCCGTGCTGCCTTCCCAGAGCCCGAGCGGGATCTTCACGCCCTCCGTGCTGATCTGCGAGCGCAACGACGTGCGTGCGGTCGGCGATCTCCAGGCCGTCGAGCATCATCACCGCCAGGCGCACGTCATCGAGCCGGCGGGCCATCAGCTCGCCCAACGCGGTGCGGGTCCGCTCGATGAACAGCTCCGAGACCGTGCTCTTGGAGGTCGCGCTCGACTCCTGCTCGACTTCCTCGCCGACCGGCTCGCCGACGACCGCGTACTTCCGGGTCGAGACGCCGGCAAGCATCCGGTCCATCACCGCCCGCGTCAGCGGATCCCGATCGGCGAAGTACTCGTAGCTCTGCATCGGCAGCTCGTGCTCATCGTCGGCCGTGCGCATCCGCGGGCGACGGACCGGCACCCGCCGACCGCCGAGTGTCATCGATCCGTCCTCGTGACCGTGACGCTTCGCTGTCCGGTCCGGGTCATGCTTGCCCCTCGGGCCCACGACCTCATCGACCTCCCGTTCCATCAGCTGATGCACGACCGTCAGGCCGAGACCGACGCTCAGTGCGAGCAGCCCCTCCCTCGCTGCTCCGACGAGCTCGCCGAGCGCCTCCTGAATCTCCGCAGGGAGCGGACTCTCAAGCGCATCAGCGGTCGTGACGACCTGCGGTCCGGATACCTTCTTCATGGCGGTCCTCCTGTCCTCTCGGACTTGGTTTAGTCGCCCCGAACGCTCCCAACCGGAGCGGACGAGGCGGGAGGACCGCCACTCAAAGTTCTACGGGATCTCGGACAACCTCGAGCCAAGCGCGGCGACCGTCAGAAGATGATGTAGTCGCGGATCCAGCGACGAAGCTCTGTGTGTCGTCGAATAGCAGCGAGAGGAGTCCGGATTCCCTTGTCGAGCTGCGGCCGTCACCCATCAGAGCCTTGAGGATGGTCGGCCATAGTCAACCTTGCAGCCTAAGCTTGACCAGGCGCAACCTTGACTTGGACAGAATTATAATCAAGGTTATATGCTAACCTTGACTTTATGGCTTCCGTACTACGCCGTCGCTGGACGTCCAACCTGACGCCGGGTCTACCTCGCCGCGACCGTCAGGGCTGCACGTACGAAGCGTACGTGCCCGATCCCCTCATCGGCAGGCCGATCACCCTCGCCGGGGAGACCGCTGCCGACATCGCGGATGCCGAGGCCGCTGTCGTCCGTCTCAATATGCAGGCACGAAGTCTGATCGACTCTGAGGCGGTAGCTCGCCTCTTGCTGCGCGCCGAGGCAGTCGCCTCGTCCCGGATCGAAGGCCTCGAAGTCGGAGGCCGCCGACTCCTTCACGCGCAGGCGCAGCAGGTCATCGGCGAGCAGCCATCCGACGTCACTGCGCTCGAGGTGCTCAACAACATCGAGGCCATGAACTGGGCGATCGAACACCTAAGCGACCCGAAGACGAAGATCATGACCGCCGACCTACTTGATATCCACCGGCACCTGCTTGCCGGAACCCGGCTCGATGAGTACGCCGGCAAGGTGCGTACGGAGCAGAACTGGATCGGTGGCAGCAGCTACAACCCGTGTTCGGCCGCCTTCGTACCTCCGCCGCACGAGCAAGTCGAGCATCTTCTCGACGATCTCTGCGCCTTCTGCAACACGGACTCTCTGCCTGCGATCGCCCAGGCTGCGATTGCCCATGCCCAATTCGAAACCATCCATCCCTTTGTCGACGGCAACGGACGGACGGGGCGTGCGCTGATCCAAGTCATCCTGCGCCGCCGCGGCTTGGCCGCAAAGGTTCTGCCGCCGGTTTCGCTCGTGCTCGCCACATGGTCCGTCGACTACGTCGACGCGCTCACGGACACTCGTTACCGCGGACGTTCCGACTCGGCCGCGGCTCGGAGCGGTCTCGACCGCTGGATTGGACTCTTCGCCGCGGCGAGCACCCGAGCAGTCTTCGACGCAGAGCTGTACGAGGCAAGCGTCGTCGAACTGCAGGAATCATGGCGAGCGCGCCTTGGCAGGGTCCGAGCGGAGTCGGCGCTAGACCTTCTCATCGACGCGCTTCCGGGTGCGCCCGTCGTCACCGTCCAGAGCGCCGCGTCGCTCATCGGACGCAGCGAGCAAGCGGTCAACGACGCCATACCTCGGCTGGTCGAAGCAGGCGTCCTCCGGCAGACCACCGTAGGCCGACGCAATCGTGCCTTCGAAGCAACTGAACTCATCGACGCATTCACCGACCTGGAGCGACGGCTGGCCAGCCCAACCGGCGACACCAGGTCGTCAGCCCCGGCGCGTGCGGTGCCGCGCCGACGGCGGGCGCAATGAGCTGCTAGCCGTACGGGACCGACCCCGCGGACCGATATTGCGGCAGGCGCCACCCGGCCACTGTTCGCCGACCCAAAACGGGTACCGAAACGGGCACCGAGATAAGCAAATATAACCTGAGCTACCCTGACGTAGTTTCATAAAAACCCTGCAAATCGGCATCTACGTAACCCGCTTGAAGCCACTCATAAGCCGATGGGTCCAGAACCCGAAGTCAAGCTCGGTGGGGCCAATACAAGCATGGCAGAGCCACGCTTCTGGGGCCGGGCGCGAGGCTGGTCTTTCGCTAGCCTGCGCTGACTCTCGGACTCACACGATCTCGAATGCGCGGTACGGCCAGCCCAAGCCCGCCGGGACGAACCCTATTTCGCCAACCCGATCACGAGGCACGAGGCGGCCGCTGAACGAAAGGGATCGTCCGCCCGTGGTTCGCCGAAACCGGGGCGCGCGCGACGGCGCGCAGATCGGGCGATTGCATAGGCGCGCGTCGACGGTCGCAGTCTCGAGATTGGCGACGAGCAGGGCAGGGAGTGTTCGAGCATGTGAGCCCCGGTTCAGTCACCCCGAGGTTCTGCGGCCGGCGCGCGGGCGATCGCAACCGTGGCAGAGCGCAAGCCTACGCTGCCCCGGCGGACACCCCCGGTGCTAGCCCGCGTGCGGGCCGTCAGCTAACTCGATCCGATCTGCGGTGGCCACTTGAGCGGCAAAGCAGACGCCTGACGGCGCCGGCCAAGGACTCGTGTTTCGAAATCGTGCGGTATTGCGATGGTGGAATCCTCGCGCTCCTCGCGCGCACCGTCTCAAAGTCAATTTCCGGAGTCGCAGGTCCGGGCGCTGCGGGGCGCGGGGCGTGAACTGACCTGGTCTTTGCGCAGATTTCGTGAACCCCGGTCAGTTCAAATTTGGAATAATTCAGTGGCTTGGTGGACGACCCGACCGTGGAGTCAGGTCGGATGATGTCGGAGACGCCAAAACTGGGGGGCCAATGCGATCGTGGTGTGCTGTTCGTACTGTTGCTGTGGCGGTAACTATTGCTGCCGCCATGTCTGCCGCGGCACCAGCCGCGTGGGCGGGGACGGCGAACGCTGGTATCAAGGGCGCGCGGTCAAACCCGATCGCGCGGGTCAAGTGGAGACCGTATGAAGGATCGGCGGATTCGCTGTGGACCGCATACGCTTCGGCCCGCGGACGGCGCAGGACGCTGCTCGGTAACCTCGCGCTCCAACCGCGGGCGCTGTTTATCGGCTCTTGGATCGCCAGCTCGGACATCAACGATGTGGCCGCAGAGATCGTGCGGGACACCCAACTGGGCGATTCGAACGTGCTCGCGCAGTTCGGAACGTTCGAGCTCAGCCCGTGGGAAGGTGCGTGGAGCGGGGACGGGCAGTGGAATGTGGCTGATTCAGAGCGGTGGTACAAGGGGCTCGCGGCCGGAATCGGCGCCGCGCGGGCGCTGGTGATCTTGCAGATCGATCTGCCGTTCGCGGCGCAGACCCCTAACCAGCAGCCAGAGACGATCGATGCATATGGCACTGAGGCCCTGTCGGCCGATCCCCACACCACGGTCTACATCGATGCCGGCGCATACGGGTGGCTCTCACCCGCACAACAGGGCGCGCTGCTGATCAGCAACGGGATCCGTCACGCGCGCGGGTTCTCCGTCAATGACACCCAATACGGCCCAATGAGCCAGGAGCTCGAGTACGGCGCGCAGGTCGTCGCCTACCTGAATCACCACGGCGTCGCTGGGAAGCATTTTCTGGTCAACACGGCGGAGAACGGGCAGCCGTACCTCGCCGGCCAGGTCTCGGGGGAGTCGAACGATACGCCGCGGTGCGCCTCGCGCACCCAGACGCTCTGTCAGCGCACGGGGATCCCGCCCACCACGGACGTCACCGATCCCCGCTGGCACTTGTCCGCAGGGGATGCCGCGATCGCCAAACGGGACGTCGACGGCTACGTGTGGGCATCGCAGCCGTGGGACGTGAACGCTGGGCCCTTCAACCTTGGGTTCGCGCTGAACCTCGGCGCCAATGGGGAGTACTAGAGCCGTCAGTCGATTCGTTGACGCGACCAGCTGTTGGGGTCGACTCGGGCAGTGAGCGGCCGGGCTCAGCTGATCCCAGACCGGACCGCTGAGCGGTTACTTCGGAAGGACGTCAGCTGAGGCTGGCGTCGCGCCGGGGCTCGTGGCGTCGATTGATCACGGCGACGCTTGCGCGTCGCGAGCTGCGTCCCTTCCTGGCGACGTTGACCGTCGGCCTGCTTGCCCGGTGGCTGTACGTCTACGCCACGGTCGACCTCCGACTGCTCCATGACAGTCTCAGCTATCTGCTGCGCGGGCGGTATCTCGCGGCGCGCCACACGCTGATGGCGATCATCGGCGCGGACCACCGCAGCTACCCGGACGCATATTGGCCACCGTTCTTTCCAATCGTGCTGGCAGTGCTGATCAAGTTGCACTCGCTGGCGGTGGCCCTCTGGTTCGGACGGCATTTCCGGCTCGTCATCTGGCTGCGCCTGGCGATGAGCACCATCAACGCGCTATCGCTCGCGGGACTGACGCTGATCGCATTCCGGCTGTGGGGTCGACGGACCGCGCTGGTGACGACCTAGATCGGAGCGCTCTATCTCCCCTGGATCGACGTCGGCGCGTCGCTGTATTCAGAGTCCCTGTTGATTCCGCTCGTGATCGCGACGTGTGTCGCGACGCTCGAATATCGACGCACAGGCCGCTGGTTCCTGCTCGTGTCGGCGGGGCTGCTCGCCGGGCTGGCCGCGATGACCCACGGCAACGGCCTCTCCTGGTTCCGATCGTCTGCGCGGCGGTCTGGCGGGCCGGACGGTTGCGGACTCGACCGTTCGAGGTTCGGAGGCTGCGGTCTGTCCTCGCCGTGATCGCGGCCGCCGCCGTGATCGCTCCGTGGACCGTTCGCAACGCGGTCGAGCTCTATGCGTTCGTCCCGGTCGCCACGTCGCTTGGAAATACGCTGGCGGGCACGTATAACTCGCGCTCAGCGCGCAGCTCACCGCCCGCGCGATGGCTGAGCGCGTCCGATCGAGTACCGGGCGATCTTTCGAAGGTTCCCGATCTCCGGGCCCGCCGAGGACGCCGCCCTGGAGCGTCGGGCGCTTCAGTACATCGAAGACCACCCGCAGTACCTGCTGACGGTTGGTGTCTGGAACACCGCCCACCTCCTCGGCTTCACCTATCTCGGCTACTCGCTCGCGGACGCCGACGTCAGCGTTTACCCGTCTGGTCGGTCTACGCCCAGAACTGGGCCTTCTGGATCCTTGGTGTCCTGGCAATCATCGGGGTCGTCACCCGGCGGGCACGCGGGGCGCCGCGCTGGCTCTGGGCCGTCCCGATCCTGCTGTTCCTAACGGTCGTGTGGGTCGGCGCCGGCAGCTCGCTCTATCGCCAGCCCGTCGACCCGTTCCTGATCCTGCTGGCGGGCTGCGCCTGCGACACTGCATCGCTCCAAGCGTGGCGCAGCCGCACTCGGACATTGCCGCACGCCTAAGGTTCTCCCTCGCCGCCCAGTCATATTCGCGTCCGATGGGCGTTGGATTGCAAACACGAGCGGGACCAGCCCGAGACTCTCGGTGAAGGGGGTTGGCCCTCGCCAACGCAGATCGGATCAGTTAGCTGACCGGGCGCATGCGGGCTAGCACCCGGGGGTGTCCCCCCGGGGGCGGCGTGGGCTTGCGCTTTGCCACGAACGCGATCGTCCTGGGCTCAGCCTCCAGCACGATCGCGTTCGCCCAATAGCGGGCGCCGTCCGTCCGCAGCGCTGACCATGTGCAACGCCAGCCGGCGCCGGCCGGCGTGCCGGGAACCCGTCGACGGTGCGGCGAGCAGATCGCCTGCCCGTTGAGCCGGCCCTCGCCCGGAAAGCGCCCATGCGCAGGACAGCAAATATGCTCTGTCCAGTGTCTGGGGAGTACACGATCGCGGGTGGTTTGGCCGATGCGCAGCGCCTCGCGCGTCAAGCGCATGTGATGCAGGACGCCACCCGCGCGTTTCTGTCCCGTGTGGCCGTTCGCTCGGGCTGGAGTTGTCTTGACGTGGGCTGTGGCGACGGGCAGGTCAGCATCGAACTGTCGCGCATCGTTGGTGCGACCGGGCGTGTCGTCGGGATCGACATCGACGCCGCGGCGCTCGAACTTGCGCGCCGCACAGCAATCGCGGCGGGAGCGCGTGTGGAGTTCGTGCAGGCGGACGCGACCGAGCTGAGCGAGGACGGTGCGTTTGACCTCGCGTACTCGCGGCTTTTGCTTTCGCATCTCCTCGAGCCTCTTGGCACGCTGCGCTCGCTGAGTCGGCAGGTCCGCCCCGGCGGCACAGTCGCAGTCGAGGATCTGTTCCTCGGAACGCTGGGTAGCGACCCTCCGAGCCCGGCGCTCGATTGGCTTCAGGAGGTGTACGGCGCGACGGTTCGCTTCCACGGCGGCGACCCGACGATCGGCCCGCGCCTTCGCGCCCTTCTATCGGCAGGCGGATTGGTGGGCGTGGACGAACGCACGGTCACAAACCAAATCAGAACCGTCGAGGACAAGCTGTTCCTCGCCCAACTCGTGCGAAATATGCGTGCGTCAAGCCTGACCGCAGGTGCAGCCACCGAGAGCGAGCTGGACGCACTCCAAGCCCAGGTTGAGCAGGCGGCCCGCTCGCAGGACAACGTCTTCTACCAGGCGCGGATCCACCAGGTCTGGGGCCGACGTCCGACCGAGCCACCACCCTCCGCCGCCAGCTGAGGCTCGCTTCTCTCCACACAACCACCGATCATCGCTCGTCCTTTGCGACGCTTCCGGGCGTCCCGGCATTCGAGGCGAGGGCCGCGCATCATGTGGCGTGCAATCGCCGCAGACTCACAAGCGTCTCGTTGCTGTCCGAGGCGACACCCGCCTCCATCAGCGCTCAGGTCGCTCTTCACGCGCAGCCACCACCTGTGGTTCCCATCTCCGAGCTGCTTTGCTACCAACCTCGACCAGAAGCTGCCGTACGGCCAGCCGGCCACGAGCGGACGGTCCTGAGCCGGGAACCGGAGGCGTGCCCAGGCAACATCGTTCAGGTGCGGACCTATACGCGGTCCATCACAGCCCCCGGCTCCCTCACCATGGCGCTATCGGCGCTTCGAGGCTAGCTGACGCGGAATGCTGACCCGGCTCTTCGCTCGGGTGCCCAGGATGACGCTCAGCGCAGCCCGGAGCGCCTCGGGGTTGCGGTCATCTGGCTGAGCATCGCGCCTTGTCGCAGACAGCAGGGTAGGGAAGCTGGTCTGGATCGGCGCTGGCGCGCAGGTCGCCGCGGTCGCGCTTCACTGTCGGGCTGTGCCGGCCCAAAGCCCCGCCAGACCGGTCAGCGCCGTGGCCCTTGTTCCGAGCAGAGTCCGCGCAGCGCAGGATGCAGGAGCGTCCGAGCCCGGCTTGGCTGCCCGGCTTCGCTGGAGCGCGGTTATTGAGCGCATTCGTCGCTGTCGGCCGGTGCCGTGCGGGTCGCTTCCTCGTGGAGGATGCGCCACCCCTGCAGGAAGTGGGCGCGGGCGGGCGGCGGGAGACGCTGAAGGGTCGTGCGCAGCGGGGCGAGGGCCTGTCTGGCCCAGCTGCCGATGACGTCTTGGTAGGCGTCGTGTAGGCGCACGATTGTGCGTCGCCGGTCGGCGTTGTCCTCGGCGCGCTCGAGCAGGCCGGCGCGGTTGAGTTGGCCGACGATCGTGCTGGTTGTCGACAGCCCCAGGCCGAGGCGCCTGGCGAGCTCGCTGACGCTGAGCGGCCCGGCTTCAGCGACCGCGATCAGGGCCGGCATATGCCGCGGCCCCAGCGACCCACGGGTGGCCGCGTCGCGCAGCTCTGGGGGGGGTGGGCTTGCATATTTGAGTCCGCGAAATGTTTGCCACAGCAGCGAGGAGAGCTCGTCGAGGTTCTCCTCGATCGTCAGAGCCTGTTCGGTTTGGGCTGTCGCGGGAGCCATTGCCCTATCCTGCTACTTTCAACATTGAAGTATTCGAACCTAGAACTTTTCTGTTTAGAGGGTATCGCGGAGTGGCGGCGATGAACACCAATGGTCGTGCACAGGGCAAGCTCCTTGACCGGGCTTTGCTCGGGGTCGCTTCGGTGGTGGTGCTTGGCGCGATCATGTCAATCCTCGACACGACCATTGTCAACGTCGCGATCAACACCCTCGCGCGGCGGTTTCACACGTCGCTGTCGACGATCCAATGGGTCTCGACCGGTTATCTGCTTGCCCTCGCGACGGTGATTCCGTTGACCGGCTGGGCAGCGGATCGGTTTGGCACCAAGCGGCTGTTCATGACCTCGATCAGCCTGTTTTTGGTCGGGTCGGCGCTGTCGGGAGCGGCGTGGTCGGCGGATTCGTTGATCTTCTTTAGGGTGCTGCAGGGCATCGGCGGGGGGATGATCATGCCCGCGGGGATGACGATGCTCACCCAGGCTGCTGGACCATCGCGGGTCGGGCGGGTGATGAGCATCATCGGCATTCCGATGATGCTCGGCCCGGTGTTCGGTCCGGTCCTGGGCGGCTTGCTCGTCGACGACGCCTCCTGGCGGTGGATCTTCTACGTAAACATCCCGATCGGCGCGATCGTGCTCCCGTTGGCGTTGCGGGTGCTGCCGACCGACCGGCCCCAGCCGACCGAGCGGCTGGACTGGATCGGCCTTATCATGCTTTCCCCGGGCCTGGCTGCGTTTGTCTACGGCCTCGCCGAAACGTCGTCGAGCGGCGGTGTCGGCTCTCCTCGTGCGCTGGTGCCGATGCTGGTCGGCGTGGCCTTGATCGGGGCGTTTTTGACCCACGCGCTGCGGACCTCGGGCGCCCTGCTTGACGTGCGCCTGTTCGCGAAGCGGTCGGTGGGGGCCGCGTCGGGGACCACCGCCCTGTTCGCGATGGCGTATTTCGGTGCCGCGCTGCTGTTGCCGCTGTATTTTCAGATCGCACGCGGGCAGTCAGCGCTGCACGCCGGATTGCTGATCGCCCCCCAGGGCTTGGGTGCGGCCTTGATGATGCCGTTCGCTGGGAGAGCGACTGACCGCACCGGCCCCGGACGTATTGTGCTCGCCGGCCTGCTGGTCACCGGCCTAGGCATGTTCTCGTTGACCCAGGTCAGCGCCACGACCTCATATGCGCTCATCGAGGTCACGCTGTTCGTGATGGGGCTGGGGTTGGGCGCGACGATGATGCCCGCGATGGCGTCCGCGTATCAGACGCTCACTCGCGCGCAGGTCGCCCGCGCAACCTCCGCGCTGAACATCATCCAGCGCGTCGGCGCCTCGATCGGGATCGCGCTCGTGTCGGTCGTGCTCACCCACCAGTTGACCGAGCACCTCGGTCGCGTCGCGGGAAACACCGGTCTTGCGGCCGCGCAGAGCATTCCCGCCAGCGCCGCCGCGCACGCCACGCCGATCATCGCGGCCGCGTTCGGCCACACCTTCTGGTGGACGTTGGCCCTGCTGGCCTGCGCGCTGATCCCCGCAAGCTTGCTCTCCCGCAGACCGCCAGTCACGCCACAGCCACCCGATGCGCCCGTCGCCACCCCTGCCGAGCCGCACGTTCTCATTGAAACCTAAGCAACCCTTCCACCAGCCACCACGCCACCCACGCCATCTCGCGCAAAGCCCCTCCGCAGGAACGATCCACCTATCGGGGATCTGCGAGGAGGCGTGGGCGTGGTCTACCTGAGCTGTCCACGCTGCGGGTTGAGCATCCGCGTCCGCCCCGACCGCTTGGCGTGGGATCACTGTCCGCGGTGCCTAGTTTAATTTAAATTAACCCGCCCGGACAGAACCCTTTGCGCGGCGGCCTCCGATCAAAGGAGCAGTCTTCGCCGTTGCCGGCGAGCGCATCCGATTCAAGCAGGGCCCTCGTCTGCGATGTCAATGGTGCCATTGGCTTGCCGACCTCCGGTCTTAGCGGCTTTCGTGTGCTGGTGCGAGGCAGATGCTTTCGCACTCTCGGCTCGCCGCAATCCTGCGCATGTCGCAAGGATCCGGCCAAGGTCGCGCCCGCGCGGACCAGGATTAACGTTTTGCCGGGCCGGTGCCGATGATCGATCGTGAGTGTCAACCGTCGCTCGCGCCAATCCGCTCGGTCTCTGTTCCCGGGCGTTCGCCGGGCTCGTCGTGGCCATGGCCGCGATGTGTGCCTGTAGCTCGGCGGCGGCCGCCCGCGCCACGCGCGCTGCGCCCGCTCAATACCTCTTCTCGATCCCGAGCGGATCGGGGTCGCTGACCGGACCCGACGACCAGCATCTCACGCTACGCCTGACGGACGCCCGTCGCTACCTCACCCGGTTCACTGACCGGCCGCTCCGCCAAGCGGCCGTGGTCGCCGACGTCGACTTCGCCCGACGCTTCAGAGCCGACTTCGCGGCCGGGCGGCCCAACGCCGTACTGACCTACACCCCGCGTGGCGCCCACATCCCCGTTTCGATCGTGCTCACCATCGGGGCGCCGCGCTGGAACGCCGAACGCCTGACGTGGACCTTCCCGGCGACCCGGATCCGCAAAAAGCCAGACAACCTTCCTGGCACCACCGTTCGCATCCGCCCACCGCTGATCCCTAACCCCCGCCGCTTCACGCACGACACGCTGCTCATCGACGGCGGTGCGGCGCCGGTGACCACTGGATGCACGATCCAGCCCGCCGCCGACTGCGGCGCAGTCGAGAATCTGATCGGACTCTCGGGCGGCGGAGTCGCGGACTCGCTCGGCGGGTTTCTGCAACAGCTCTTCATGACCAGCATCACGAGGACTGCCGGCGAGAGGTTCTTCATCCGTCTGGCGGTCGAGTACTCCTACCCGTTGGAGAACCCAGATGGCGCGGCCGGGGCGACCGGCCTAGAGCCGGTCTCCCTGATCCCGTACCGCGGCTTTGACCCAGCGGTTGACGCGCGTATCCAGCCGCAAGGGCTCATGTGCAACTTCGGGTCGACGATCGCCATCTGGCAATCTGTTCACCCGCCCGCAGCCGGCGGCGCGTTCATCTTCGATCTCGCCATATACGGCTCGGGTCGAGCGCCTATCTACGCGGCAACGCTCCGCTATCCGGCCCCGCCGGGCGCAATCGCGAGCGCGGGATGTGCCTGAGCGCTGAGCGCAGACAAGCGCAGCGAGGGCCCGTGCGTCAACCCGCTTAGTTACTTGCCGAGGAATAACTCGTGACTGGTCCGGAAACGAAACGGCCGCGGAGTGATCTCACGCGGCCGGTCCGTAGTGAGTGGGCTCAGATCGAGCTCAGGTTCAGTGTTTCATCGGGATCGGACGGCGAGGGTGTCAGCGTTGTAGGTCGGGATCGACCATCCGGTCCAGATCTGGCGGCCTTCGTCGCCTTTGAGGCGCGATCGGTTCATG
>Ga0182024_10013903_pt1 | contig 15632 bp, 19 predicted proteins | sample P32metaG_FD_120480 | JGI IMG/M metagenome (GOLD analysis project Ga0182024, IMG submission 120480) | Permafrost microbial communities from Stordalen Mire, Sweden - P3-2 metaG (Illumina Assembly) | ecosystem: Environmental > Terrestrial > Soil > Wetlands > Permafrost | place: Sweden: Stordalen... | reverse complement strand
TTGGAACGGCCGGCAGGCGTATGTCCTGCACGTCGCGCCTCGCCACAAAAAAGTGGGTTTGTTCAAGGGCGAGCTTTGGCTGGACGCCGAAACCTACATGCCCGTTCGCGAAACGGGTTCGTTTGTGAAATCTCCGTCCATCTTCCTCAAAAAGATGGAGTTCGTGCAGGATTACGAATTGGCTAACGGTATTTCGATGCCGCAGCGCATGGAAAGTAAGGTGGAGACTCGTTTCTTCGGCCCCGTCCAGTTGAACGTCGACTTCGTCGGCTTCTCGAAGGACAATATCGAACCGGCGACCGCTGAAGCGGCCAGCCCCGCCGCGGCAGAGTAAATCTTGGCTGGGGACGATGTCCGCAACCCAGCCTGCTTCAACCTGTTAAACTAGCATTTCGAGTGAGAAACGAGACCGTTGGCCTCGGTTCGCGTTGTTTTTTGACCGGTAGGCCCTAAGCTCAAGGAAGAACATGCGAACTTTATTCCTGAATCCGCCGTCATTTGAGGGATTTGATGGCGGCGCGGGGTCGCGCTGGCCGGCTTCCCGAGAGATCGAGTCCTACTGGTATCCGGTCTGGCTCGCCTATCCGGCCGGAATGGTCAAAGACTCCAAGCTCGTTGACGGCCCGCCCCATAAGTTCAGCATCGAGCAAACCGTGGCCTTGGCCAAGGACTTCGAGCTCTTGGTGCTGTTCACCTCCAGCCCCGGCTTGCATGTGGACGTCAAGATCGCCGAAATGATGAAGGACGCCAACCCCAAGATCGAGGTGGCGTTCGTCGGGCCGCCCGTGACCGTCGAGCCCGAGAAAGCCCTGGCATCGAAAGCGATCGATTTCGTGGTGCGCCGCGAATTCGATTTCCAGATCGCTAAGCATGCCGACGGCACTCCACTCAGCGAACTGCCCGGCGTGAGCTACCGGAAAAATGGCGGATTCGTTCACAATCCGGAAGGCGGCGTGATTGAAAACCTGGATGAACTTCCGTGGGTGACCAAGGTTTATAAACGCGACCTGGATTTCCGCCGCTACAACGTTCCCTTCCTGCTGCATCCGTACGTTTCGTTTTACACGACGCGCGGCTGTCCGGCCATGTGCACCTTCTGTCTGTGGCCGCAGACGCATTCCGGCCATCGCTGGCGGCTCAGGTCCGCCGATGACGTGGCCGCAGAGTGCAAATACACGCTCGAGAATTTCCCCGGCCTGAAGGAAATATTCTTCGATGACGACACCTTCAATTACCGCAAGGCGCGCGCCATCGAGTTGTCGGAAAAATTAGGCCCGCTGAATTTCACCTGGAGTTGCACCTCGCGCGTCACCACCGATTACGACACTCTCAAGGCCATGAAGGACGCTGGATGCCGGCTGTTGATCGTGGGCTACGAATCCGGTTCTCCTGAGATCCTGAAGAACATCAAGAAGGGCGCCACCGTCGACATGGCGCAGCGCTTCACGGAAAACTGCCATAAGCTGGGCCTGACCATTCACGGTGATTTCATCGTGGGGCTTCCGGGCGAGACGCGCGACACGCTTCGTACGACCATCGAATTCGCCAAAAAGCTGGACGTCGAGACCATTCAGGTCTCCTTGGGCCACGCCTTCCCGGGAACCGAATTCTACGAGCACGCCAAGGCCAATGGCTTGGTATCCATCGTGGGAATGGCCGACGAAGGCGGCCACCAATTGCCCAACGCCGTTTATCCTGGGTTCAATCGCGGTGAGCTGATGGAATGGGTGGAGCGCTTCTATTCGGAATATTACTTCCGTCCGAAAGCCGTTTGGCGCGTGGTGTCGAGCGCCATCCGCAACAACGACGTTCCGCGTCTCTACAAAGAGGCCCGCGAGTACCTTTTCGTGCGTTCCAAGAGGAAGCAGTTCATAAAAGAGCAGAGGCAGAGCGTCGGGACACTCGAGGGCGCCCGGGAAAACGTCTCCTAAATGCCCGCTCCGCCAAGCCTGCTCGAGCAGGCCGCGCCTCGAAGCGCAGTGCGCCGCCCCGAGTTAAGAACCAACCTCCTCACTGCCTTCGTCATCCTGACCAATGTCCTCGGAAATTTCTCGCTCTCCTGGGGCATGAAGCATCATGCGATGCATCTCGGCGCGTCGCCCCTGCCTTACATCGAAGTGATCTTTAGCCCGTGGGTTTTGCTCGGCACCACGCTGCTGATATTCTGGCTGCTCTCCCGCATGACGCTGCTCGGCTGGGCGGACCTGAGCTACGTGCTGCCGGTGACTTCGGTCGGATACGTCCTCACCGCGATACTCGGAAGATATTTCTTCAACGAGCAAATTTCCTGGCAGCGCTGGACGGGAACCATGTTGATCGTGATCGGCATCAGCCTGGTCGGCCTCACGCTTCCTAATACGACGGGGCGGGGAAGGGGCCAGCTCCGATGAAGTGGGCGATGGTCTGGACCGTCGTGGCCTGTACCGCGATCGCCGATCTTTTGCAAAGCTACGAAATGAAGCGCGCCGCTGTGGCGGCTGAGGATCTCCGGCCCGGCCGATGGGGCAGCGTGCTCGCCGGAATTGTCCAGCGCGTGCCGCTGGTCGCCGCAATCTTTTTCATGGCCATCTCGTTCTTCGCTTTCCTGAAGCTGCTCACCTTGGCCGATCTGAGCTTTGCCGTGCCCGTTACAGCGGCCAGCGTGGTAGCCGAAACCATTCTGGCCAGATTGATCCTGCGGGAGAACGTGACGGTGCTCCGCTGGGCCGGCGTCTTCTTTGTGGCGTCCGGAGTTGTCCTACTCGCGGCGTGATCTGGGTCGTCACGGCCGCCGCCTCGCTCGCTGGTCTCTATCAACTTGTCGCAATCGTGGCCGCTTTCCGGCATAAGCTGAGCCGCGTGGCTTCGTTTTCGCAAAAAGCCGCGCCGGTCTCCATCTTGAAGCCCGTCTATGGGGCGGACCCTGGCTTTTACGATGCGATCCGCACACATGCCTCGCAACAATATCCTGAGTTCGAAATCCTATTCGGGATCGGCCATCCGGACGACCCGGCGCGCACTGCCATCGAGCGCTTGATCCATGCTTTCCCCTCGATCCCAATCCAATTGGTAGTGTGCACTACTCAAACGCCCAATCGAAAAGTGGGAGTGCTGATCGACTTGGCGACCCGCGCCCGACATCCGCTCCTGCTGGTCAACGACAGCGACATCAGCGTTCCCGCGAACTATCTGCGGGACGTGACGGCGCCGCTGGCGAACTCAGGCGTCGGGCTGGTCACGTGCCTTTATCGCGCGGAGGCGCACAACTGGCCGAGCCGTTTCGAGGCGCTTGCGATCGCCACCGAGTTCGCCCCCAGCACTCTGGTGGCCCGTTTGTTCGGCGTTTCTGACTTTGGTCTCGGCTCGACGCTCGCGTTTCGCAAAGCGGATCTGGACCGGATCGGCGGTTTTCGCGCGATCGCCGATTACCTCGCCGACGATTATCAACTCGGCCGTAAGCTGCACTCGCTCGGGAGGCGCAACGTGATCTCGCCGGTTGTCGTGAGCACGCGGCTTTCAGCCGAATCATGGACTGCGGCTTGGCGGCATCAAGTGCGCTGGGCGCGCACCATCCGGGTGTCGCGCGGCGCCGGCTACGCGGGCCTGCCCATTACGTTCACCACCTTTTGGGCAGTGGTTGCGGCGGGCTTTGGATTATGGTGGCTCGGGATTCTGTTAATCCTCGCCCGGCTGGCGATGGCCATCGGCTGCGGCTGGTTCGTGCTGCGAAGCGCCGACGTTTGGAAGTATTTCTATGCGATCCCGCTGCGCGATTTGTGGGGCGCGTCGGTATGGGCCGCCGGACTCTTTGGCGATACCGTAGAGTGGCGGGGCCGGCGGCTGCGCCTTGACCGGGAGGGGCGCATCGTCGCATCCCTCGATCCTCCGGCTGAACCTTGAGCTGCGATGCGCGGCTCTTAGAACCCTGCCGAGAGCTTGCGGCCGAGTTAGGAGCATAACCTTCGGCGCGGCTCGAAGCACAGTCACTCTCCTGAGACCCTGTGGATGTATCGGGCTGATTCCAGCCGAGACCTTAAAGCACGGCGGTTCTGGGCCAGAGCGCGGGGCGGGGAATCAGTGGTCATGCAGAAGCTGCCTGCTATAATGGACTTCGCGCGCCCGTAGCTCAGTTGGATAGAGCGTCTGGCTACGAACCAGAAGGTCGGGTGTTCGAATCACTCCGGGCGCACCACATCGAGGCTTTTCCATTCCAATCCGTTGAGCTCCATTCGGGATCATCACGCAATCGGGCGAAGCAAGGGAGAGGCGTTTTCAAGATGCCTCGCTTCCTCCTCACTGTTCAAGACGCGCTGACGGTGTTGCACAACGGCTAGCGTGGCGCGGGCGCAGCCCAGACGCTCGAGCGCCAATTCTTCTAACTCAGCCATGTACGCCTGCTCGTGCTGCTCGCTGCAGAAACGATGGCGAGCGAGCCGGCTAAATAGGCTCAGCTCTTTGTGACAGGCTAGGCATTTCGGTTTCATTTTCATTCGAATCATTCCCTGATAGAAATGTTAGCGGGGTTTTTCGTAGGAGAAAATAGCCATTCATTCATGGGCGAGGGGGACTATGGGTCTACGGGTGAGGCCTGGTACCCGGGGACTATTGCGCTTCATCGCGCTCCACCTGGGCGCGGCTTTCGGCTAGACTGTTTCGGTTAGTTCGGCTGTCGTAGGTTCGGTATCGGCTTTATTCTGAGTGGTGCTGCCCGGAGGGCGCCAACCGGTGCCGCGCTGAAACTCGACTCCCACTTCGAATCCGGCCGGCGACCACTTGCAATAGCGCACCAAGCCTCGCCCAGCGACTTCCAGACCGGCGTGGTAAAACTTCACCGGCGCATTTAAGGACACGTCGCGTGCCGTTAGAAAGCGGGCGCCATGTGGCGAAACATCGAGCAGCCGGCCAGGGATGGTGGCTTCTTGGCCCTCGGCGTCAGCCAGGAACAGAACCACATCGGTACTGACCCGAACCCGCCGCTCCCGTCTTCGGTCCGATTTGCGGGCAGTCGAAGCGGGGCGGTGAACAATCATACTGCTGTTCACGGTCTATCGGCAGCAGTGGCGAACCCCGTTAGGCCCCGCAGAAGTCCATTGCCAACAAGATTTTGGGAGGAAGAATTCGCTCGATCCGGCGCTCATTCCGCTAACATTCTTCCCCGCGTCCCTGGAGCGCCAACTTCCCGATGATCTTCCTAAGCGCGCACCGAGCTTTAGCATCCGCAGCGGCGCTAATTTCCACCGGCACCTCCGCGCCCGACGTGGTGGCATATCGACTGCCCAAGCGCGCGCCAGCGTAGTTAAGTAATTGAAACGCTACTGCTCAAATTTGACGCTCCAGCGGAAACCGGCCCTGCTTGCTACAGTGGTTTCCATGCGCGATTCTCGGCCCGAGTCCGGTCCCATGTCGGACACAACCACCCACAACATTCGGGTCGAAGTTTTGTGTCAATACTCGCCGGAGAACTCCAAGCCGCTTGAAGACCAGTGGATTTTCCAATACACGGTCCGCATCACCAACCAAGGGCCGGAGACCGTTCAGCTTCTCAGCCGGCACTGGATTATCACCGACGCATTCGAGCAGGTCAAGGAGGTCAAAGGTCCCGGAGTTGTGGGCGAGCAGCCGGTCCTGGCGCCGGGCGAATCATTTAAGTACTCCTCGTGGTGCCCACTCCCGACGCCGTTAGGCACCATGCATGGCACGTATCAAATGGCCAGTCCAAGCGGGCATCAATTCGACATCCAGATAGCGCCGTTTGCGCTCAAGGCCAAGTACACGGTTCAGTAAGCGGGACCGCGCCGATCTCGCTCTGCTTGTCACGGTGAGAAAGTGCGATCTAGCAACACCAAGTTGGTGATGCGTTTGTCGGGCCGGGAGTGTCTATAAACGTGGAAGGAGTTCTACGTATGAACGATACTAAGACGCAACACCAGGATAAAGGTCAAGACCAGCAGAAACAGGGCAATGACCAGAAAAACAAGCAGGGCCAAAATCCCAACGACCCGCAGCATCGGAATCCCCAGCACGGCCAAAATGAGCAACGGGATCAGCGCAACGACCAAGGTCAGCGGGACAAGGGCCAGCCTCAGCGCGGCTAAGCGTTAGCTGCATAGTGAGCGTTCGTCTCCCTCTCGCTTCTTCGGGAGGGGGACGAACCTCGGTTCGGTCCAACGCTCCCGGCTTGCCTTCCGCTCGGCGACCGATTCCGGTTAGGGATGATCGCCGTGGGCGCGCCGGTGCTGGTCCAGATTCTTCCAAGCCTCGTTGATCTCAATTTCAACCGATGCGATTTGCCTTTTGATTTCTTCTGCCCGTTCCGGCTTGAGCCGGCGCAGCTCGTTTAAAGCGACATATCGTTTGATGCGGTCGTAGCGGATTGTTTCGAAGAGCTGGCATCTTTCGCAGGCCATGCGGGGGATCTATCTCCATCGGTCACCTGAGAAGACCCGCGCTGCGCTGAAAATGTTACCGCTGCTCCTGCTACATTCCGCGAAGCCCCAGCGTTGCGTCTGGCTCGCGCAATTGCCGGGGCTCAACTGCGACGAGGCCCCTGATCGTTATCACCGTGCCGTTCGCCAGCGTGACGTAGACCACCTCCGAGTCGATTAGCACATCCTCAATTCGCTCTCCAATCAGAGCGTCAGCCATGAAGCTCATATAGGTTTTATCGACAGGTCTCCGCAATGGGGATAGTGTCAAGCGGGCCGCGCTGGCGCCCAGGCACCTGGCTGGCCAGAAGGGCAGAGCAGGTCAATGCGAAATCGATTTCCGGTGCTTCCAATACTTGGCTTCGATTTCTGTCTTGGTGGATGTCAGCGCCCGTATCTCAAGATCCAGCGCCGCCAGGTTGCTTGACGAAGCGCTCACTTGCGCGGCAGTTCGCATTTGCAGCGCTCGAACAACATCCTTCAAATCGCGTTCAATGGTGTCGCAGATGTGGCAAGTCATGGGCGCCCCGTTAGGTTGAGTTTTATTGGACCACCGGCGCGGGATGATGGAATTCCCGATGCTTCGACAGATCGGCCCACGCCCGGTTAATCGCATCCTTAGCGTTCCGGACCGCGGTCTCCGATGGTGGCTCGATGAGCGACCCATTTTGCGGGCTCGTGAGCCGGATCAGATCGTTGACCCGCTCAAAATATTCCGATTGCAATGCCCGACATTCGGAACAGCCAAACACATCGGGATTTTGCCACGGCCGCCCGGAGCAAGCCATAGACCGGTGCTACTAGGCTCTTGGTACGCGCTATTAAGGGATTCGATGTAGTTAGAGGGGCGGAAAACATAGCCAAACGAACGACCCCGTGCGCCCGAAACGCCCACGTGAGCGCCGCGATCTAACTGGCGGGAGAATATCCATGGATAAACCAAACAAGTGCGCTCATCCTAGTTGCCAGTGCGTCGCGAAAAGCGACAGTAAGTATTGCAGCACGTATTGCGAGGGCGAGTCCAAAACATCCGACATCATTTGCAGTTGCGGCCACCCGGCGTGCAAGGGCACAGCATAGAAATCACAGTCGAACCGGGTAGATCATTCTGATCGCTCGTAGAGCGGAGGGGCTTGTGGGCTCACCACACTCCCAGCTTTTATGCCTTCCCAGAGCTTCAGAGCGGGGCCTTGCTGATCCCGCCGTCGTCCCGCTTTCGCCGTTCAATATAAAGAACTTGCCTTCACCCGCCGATGGGTAGGAATCCAAACCAAGCGTTTGACTTAGGGAAGACGAATGTTTCCAATCATCGGAATTGTGGTCGTTCTGGGCTGTATCGCCGGCGGCTACCTCATGGAAAAAGGCAATTTGCTGGTGCTCATGCAGCCCGCGGAGCTGCTGATTATCGGCGGCGCTGCCCTTGGGACCGTGCTGATTGGGAATCCGCCGCATGTGTTGAAGGCCATCGTGGCGGGGATATTGAGCGTATTCAAGGGAAGCCGCTTCACGGCCGCCCTTTATCTGGACACTCTGCGCTTCTTGAACGATTTCTTTGGGACCGCTCGCAAGGGCGGTTTGACTTCCTTAGAGCAAGATTTCGATGCGCCCGAAAAGAGCGCGTTATTCAAACGGCATCCCACGTTCAGCGGCGACCATGAGGCGATGCTGTTCTTTTGCGACACCATGCGGACGCTGCTGGCCGGGGGCGTGGAGGTCCACGATCTGGACAACGTCATGGAGACCGATCTTGAGATCCTGCACAAACAAAGCCGTATGCCCGCCAGCGCGCTCACAACCATGGCCGACAGTCTGCCGGGTCTGGGGATTGTGGCCGCGGTTCTCGGCGTGGTCATCACCATGGGATCGCTGGGTGGTCCACCCGAAGAGATTGGCCACAAGGTAGCGGCCGCGCTGGTTGGTACATTTCTTGGCATTCTGTTGTGCTACGGCTTCCTGGGGCCCATCGCGGCGAATTTGAAGAAACAAAGCGACGCGGAGGGCGAATACTTCGCTTGCCTGCGCATGGGGCTTCTGGCTTACATGAAAGGGATCTCGCCGATTCTGGCCCTGGAGGCTGCGCGCCGCGCCATCCCCCCGCATGTGCGTCCGACGTTTCAGGAGATGGATAAGGCCTGCAGGAAGACGGCCGGCGCTCCGGCTACCGAGGCTGCGGCGTGAGCGCCAAGCAGTCTGCTCCAACCATCATCATTGTCAAGAAGCATGTTGGAGAGCATGACGATGAACACGGCGGAGCCTGGAAAGTCGCGTATGCCGACTTCGTCACCGCCATGATGGCGCTGTTCATCGTTCTGTGGCTGCTGAGCGCCAGTGAAAAAGTGCAGAAGGCGGTGGGGGGATACTTTCAGGATCCAACCGGGAAAGGCCGTCAGACAGGCAGCACCACTGCCGGATCCGGAGAAACTTTGACGCTCAACCGTCAGGACCTCCAGAGCCTGAAGGAGAAGCTGGAGCAGGTGATGCGGCAAATCCCCGCGTTTGAGCATTTGGAAAATCAGATCCGCATGACCATAACGGCCGAGGGATTGCGCATCGATCTTCTCGAAACCGAGCGCGGCCTCTTTTTCGAGCGAGGCAATCCGAGGCCAACCCAGGCCGGAACCGGCCTGTTACTAGTCCTGGGAGGGCAACTGGTGAAGCTTCGCAACAAGGTTGCCATCGAAGGACACACCGACGCCACGCCCTACGGACGCCCGGATTACGGCAATTGGGAGCTATCGTCGGACCGCGCCAATGCGGCCCGCAGGATCCTGGTGGAATCCGGGTTGAGTGACGACCGTATCAGCCAGGTGCGCGGGTTCGCCGATCAGCGTCTGCTTTTGAAGTCCGACCCGACCAATCCCTCCAACCGGCGCATTTCCATCATTGTGCGCAACGAAGGCCTGGACCTGCAAGAAGAGAAGTTTGCCGAAGCGCCGGCCGGTGCGCAGGCGCCCGCAACCAGCACGACAACTACGGCCGCGGATGCGAAACCGAGCGTTCCGCAAAGTCCAGCGAAGCACTAGCCGCGCTACTTAGAGACCACGTTGCGAATGGCCTGCAAGAGTTGCTTACTCTCGACCGGCTTGGCAATGTAGCCATCCATGCCGGCGCCGAGGCATTGTTCGCGATCGCCTTGCAGCGCCTTGGCCGTCATCGCCAGGATGGGCAAGTGCACGCCGGTTTTCTTTTCCATTTCGCGGATGCGTCGCGTAGCTTCGAGCCCGTCCATGACCGGCATCTGCACATCCATCAGCACCATGTCGACCGCCTCCCACTGGAGTAATTCCAAAGCTTCGCGCCCGTTGTTGGCCAAGAACGTGTGGAAGCCGTGTTTTTCGAGGAGGCGTGAAGTCACCATCTGGTTGACTCGATTGTCTTCGGCCACCAGCACCCGGACCGCATTGGTCCACTCCGTTCTTCCGCGAGGTTCTGGGGGCGGCTGCATCAAGGCGGTTCCCTTCGGTAAGTCCAAGCGGGCCGTGAAGCAGAAGCGGCTACCGCGTTTGTCACTGCGGTCGAGCCAGATGCGCCCTCCCATGAGTCTCACAAACCGGCCGCAAACCGCGAGTCCCATGCCGGTTCCGCCATACTTTCGCGTGACCGATCCATCCGCTGGCCGGGCGGATTGAAAGATAACATCGCGCTTGTCGCCAGGAATGCCTGGACCGTTATCCTCAATTGAAAACACCAGGCAGATCGAGCCAGTCAAGTTACGCTTTAAACCGGCACCAGAATCTTCCAGGCCCACCTGGAAGAGGATTTTTCCGTTCGAGGAGACCTTGACGGCGTTGTCGAGGATTTTGAGGAGCACCAGCCGCAGCCGGTCTGGATCGCCTATGAGACGGTCGGGGATCTCGTCGGCGATTTGGGTGTCCAGTTCGAGCTTTTTATCGGCGGCGCGCAATGACATGGTACTCACCGCGCCTCTGAGGAAGGTCCGCAACGAGAATTCGCTATGGCCGATCTCGATTTCTTCGGCCTCCGCCTTCGAGAAATCGACGATATCTTCGAGCAGATCGAGCAGCGCTTGAGCGGAGTTTTTCGAGACGTCCAGATATTCACGCTGCTCGGCGGTCAGCTCAGTGAGCAGCGCCAATTCCAGCGTGCCAAGAATTGCACCTAGAGGTGTCCGGATTTCCTGGCTGATGTTGGCCAGGAATTCGCTTTTCAACCGGTTCGCCTCTTCGGCTTTTTCTTTTTGCGCCAACAGCTCGCTCATGCGTTCCGTCCCGGGCGGGGCATCGGCCAAGTCCTGCGGGTTTCTGCCGGAGCGAGTGGCGCGCCAGCCGAAGTAACATACGGCTAACAGGGTAAGCGCGGCTCCAATCCATAATGGGAGGCCGTTGGGTAGCGGTAGACCCGCCGCAAGTGTCTGATTCGGGACGCCCAATGCGCGATCGGCGAAAGGCGGAAGCGGCCTGGAAGCGTATGCAACAAGCATGCCTCCGAGCATGAACGCTGTTCGACCGGGACGACGCCCGTGGTTCCGCATGTACGGACTTAATCGGCATTTCTGCGCACCTCATGTATAGGGGATCTAGGCTCCGGCCGGCCCGGCGCCGGGATTTTCGGCCTCCATTGACGCCCGACGGATAAGAGATCAGTGCTGGCTGAACCGGCTAGACAATCCCGGCGGCCTAGCCAATGTCGGTTTCGAATTTTGCGCGGGGCAATGATATCATGCCGCATGTCCAGTCCGATCGCCGCCCCAGCTCCGTTTGAGCGACGACAGCACCGGCGATATGCTCTTCGTCTGGATGTGCAGTACAGGTTCTTGAACTCCCGCACCATCGAAGGCCGAACTGGATCAGGCAGGACCCTCAACATCAGCAGTCACGGATTGTTGTTTGAAACCGACGCTCCGCTGCCCGATCGAGGTGAGATCACTTTGGACGTGCGCTGGCCGTTTTTGCTGGATAATGCCCATCACTTGAAGTTCGTGGTGCGAGGCTGGATCGTTCGAAGCGAGGCGAATGCGACGGCGGTGATCTTCAGGAGCTACGAATTTCATACTCGCAAGCGCTCCGTGAAGTAACAGGCGATGCGGGTTCGGGAGTCAGGGCAAGGTATTTTTGTGTTTGGGAGTTACCGGCTAAGCTGGCTCATGCCAACCGGTGCCGTTGCTGAAGGCGAGTCCAACCAGATATTCCCCTTTAGAGAATTTGCAATAGCGCACCGAACCGGTTCCCGCGATACCGATCTTTGGGTCATTACAGGAAACGGAGGCATGGACCGGGATATTATCTTTGATCAGCAGTTGCAGGCCAGTTGCTGAGACATTGACGAGCTTGGCGCTGGATGTTCGTTCGCACCCGGCTTGGTCAAGCCACAGAATTCGCAAGACGCCCTCCGCGCTATATCGCACGGCGAGCCTGGAGTCGGTTTTTCGAGCGGTAGCGTGCAGTGCCTGCTGGGCCCACAGAGTTGATTCCGAATAGGCCTGTCCGACGTCGGACGCTTTGAGGCCCAATTGCGACGCCACGGCCGCCACCCCTTTCCAATCGGCCGCTTCATACCGGCACACCAACTGATAAACGTTCCCATATAGGCTGTCCTTCTGTGCGGTCCCCAGCAGCGGTTCCGTAATGAGAGGCCCAACGCCGGCCCGGCGCAGCGCTTCATCGAGCGAGACATCGAGCAGCGCGTCGAGCAACGAGAACAGGCCCATCAAGAACCCCAAGTGGCTCTCGGCGCCTCCGGCCAGTTCCGCCAAACGCTCCGCGAACCGGGCGCGCACCAGAGAGTGCGTGATTAATTCGCCCGGCTTGTCCTTGGCCATCTCAGGAAGCGCCGCGAGGGCGGCCCAGTGGCGAACGCCGGTCTCGCCCAGCACCGCCAAGGAATGCTTGATGGAGGAGATCTCGCTGCGGCGGGCGAAAAGCGCCGAATTTACATAACGGAGCAGTTTGTAGGACAGCGACAGGTCTTCCGAGATCATCTGCTCCAAGCCTGGGAAGTCCAAATCCGCATTTTGTGTTTCGCGCAGCAGGCGCAGGCAGTTGATCTTGGTTGATGGTATTTGCTTGCCCCGAACGATCTGCGGGCGGGCGAAGAAGTAGCCTTGGAACAAATCGTATCCGGCACGCCGCGCCCACTCGAACTCCTGAGGCGTCTCCACCTTCTCGGCTAGCATCGTGATCCCTCGAGGCTGGTATGCCCGCAGCAGGTGTTCCTGCTCAGCCTGCGTGGTCTTCCGCAGGTCGACTTTGATGAGCTGCGCTATGTCGGCGAGTGGCTCGAGTTGAGGCTGACCCACAAAATCATCGAGTGCGATGGTGTAGCCCTGTTGGTGAAGATCCCGGCAGGCGGCGATCAGCTCCGCGTCCGGCTCGACCGATTCGAGAATTTCTAAAACGACTTTTTCAGGCGGAAGAATAGCGTGGATTCCACCGAGCAGCAGGTCGCGGTCAAAATTGAAGAAAGCTTTCTTGCCACAAAGGATGTTCTCCAATCCAATGGAGAGGAGACTGTTGGCCATGACCTGCGTGGTGGCCGACGCCGAATCGGTGCCGTCGAATTGGTTCGGCAAATCGCCAGAACGGAACAGCAGCTCGTACCCGTGGAGTTGTCCGGCGCGATCAAAGATCGCCTGCCGGGCCACAAATACGTTCATTCACTCTATATCGGCAAAACGAGCGAGGCGATTAGTTTTGGAGGCATTAATCCCATCGCCGAAATGCATTTTTCAGTAAAATGCATGCCTTTTCAGTGGAATGGGTTGTCGATGACCTGGTATTCGGCCCGCCACTGCGCCTGAACGTGCTTTACTGGCCGCCCGCTCCGCCCTCAGCGGATCCGTCGAAGATGGGTTTGCCATTCAGATAAATCCGGCGCGCGTTCATCAGGTGCGCTCCATCCTTGGCGGCATAGCCATCGACCACCAGCTTGTCCCCGAGCTTCACGTCGCCACGCCTGAAACCTTGGCGCGTCAACTGACCCGGGGTGGCGCCTTCGCAGCCCCAGGTGACAACGTTGCCTTTGTCATCCGTTACGTCCACGTAGAAGTACGCGTGCGGGTTGGTCCATTCGAGCCTGGACAGCGTGCCCGCGATCCGGACCGGTTTGTTGCCGTCGAACTCGGCCGCAAAGGAATGATGAGCGAGTGCCGGAATCGCAACTAAGCCCAAGCTTGCAACCAGAGTCACCAATTTAGGCTTCATAGATGAACTTATAATACTACTCTCAAGCCAATCCCGCATAAGATAGAATTCATTTCAGACCATGTTGCCGAGGAGCCGACCAGCGTATGCCGATGCCTAAAATCTCAAACCGAGCGCAGTTGTCCGTTTCTCTGACGATGCTCTTTTTTCTGACCGGTTCCGGGTGCTGGGGGCAAGGCCTCACAGCTCCCGACGTGAAGTCCACCAAGCCCGCGCCACGTCTGGATGGCCATCCCGATTTGAGCGGCTATTGGAAAGGTATGCGCGGCATGAAGCCGGTCGGCAATATCGCCAAGGACCTTCCCGGATTGAAACTGCCCTTCACGCCCGCCGGCGAGGCGGCTTGGAAGCATAACGTAACGGCGACCATTGATCCCGAGAGCCTGTGCATCCTGGGCGGCATCCCGCGCCACAACGCGAGCGGCCTGCCGTTTGAAGTTCTCCAGGGTGCAAACAAGGTAGCGTTCCTCTATTGGTATACCTACTATCGCCTGATTCCGATTGACCCCAAGGGTAAGCACAGCGAGGATCCCGATCCGTCGTTCTTCGGAGAGGAACTGGGGCGCTGGGAGGGAGACACTCTGGTAGTCGATTCCATCGGGTTCAAAGACGAAAAAGTGTGGATTGACGAAAACGCCGATCCGCATAGTGACGCTCTCCACGTGGTGGAACGGTGGAGCCGCCCGGACTACGACCACATTCACGTTGAGACATTAATTGAAGATCCGAAGTTTTACACGAAACCGTTCAACTATTCGCGGACCTGGGTTTTAGGCAAGCCCGGTGAAGAGGTTCACGAATACGCATGCAGCGAAAACAACGTCGATCGGGATCACTTGGGATTCGGACCAGGCTACATCCAACCCGATGGAAGCCGCGGTTATGAGGGACTGAAGCCGCTCCCTCCGCCCTTGACTGCCCCAGCGAAATAACGGTGCGGGGAAATATCGCCAGGTTCCCGCGATACCTCGCCAAGCAACTTTTCCGATCAGACAAGCGTTCTTCCGACCGAGTCGGCCGTTCCGGAGCCAGCGACGTTTGGGTTTCTCGTGGTGATGCTTGTCTTCCTTGTCCTCAAGCGGGAATTTTTGGCGTGCCCCTCGCTCCACCCTACACGCGAACGGCCAAGCGAATGAATCGCGTCATCATGTTCGCCATACCCGAGCAAAACATGAGTTGAGGCGGTGCTCGGAAGGTTTTACGAACTACCTTTCATCTGTGCTTTGTGTTCATACATCGCGGCGTCGGCACGCTGGAGGATTTTCGTTGACGTGTCGCCAGGCTCCCACGATGCGAACCCGATTGCTGCTGCCACGTGAAGCTTGCGCGATCCCGATTCGGTAGTCACAGAGTATTCGCCGGCGACCCACTGCCTGATCCGTTCGACGCGCTTCCTGCCCTCGAGGAAATCTTCATCCACCAAAACAATGAATTCGTCTCCGCCCCACCGCCCGACCACATCCGTTGTCTGCAACGCCATCCGAAGTTCGGCGGCAAACTGTTTCAGCAAGCTGTCCCCGGCCACGTGTCCAAGGGCATCGTTGATTTGTTTGAAGCCATTGAGGTCGATGTAGAGTAGGCAGAACGGGCTGCCCTGGTTCGCTCGTAATTCAAGTTGACGCTCCACCTTGCGGCGGTTCGCCAAGCCTGTGAGCTCGTCCTGGGAGGCGATGCGCTCCACTTCTTCCAGCCGGCCTTCGTACACGCGCATCTGCGCTCGGAGCCCCGCGATTGATTCCTCGCCGTCTTTCGCCATCGTCGTCACGCACGTCTTTAGGTCCGCGACATTCTTGACCAGCGACTGCCGAATCATGGTGAGGTCATTCAGCTTTGCCGTGGCTTGCAAGCTGTCCGTCAAATCTCCGAACTGTTTGGCGTAGCGCCGATCCCGCTCTCCCACCTGACTGGCCGCCTGCGCCACTATGGTCAGGATCTGTTTCACTTCATCCGTCTTTTCTTCGTAGAAATGGGCCGCGCGTGCGCTCCAGGTCTGCAACTCCTTTTCAAGGAGCTCCTCGGTTTCGGTAATCAGGCTGGCTGAGGTTTCTGCACTCAGACGCTGCTTGAG
>Ga0182024_10013902_pt1 | contig 15633 bp, 14 predicted proteins | sample P32metaG_FD_120480 | JGI IMG/M metagenome (GOLD analysis project Ga0182024, IMG submission 120480) | Permafrost microbial communities from Stordalen Mire, Sweden - P3-2 metaG (Illumina Assembly) | ecosystem: Environmental > Terrestrial > Soil > Wetlands > Permafrost | place: Sweden: Stordalen... | reverse complement strand
CAGGTCATACAAAACTTTACTGGCCAAGCCGACCGCCTGGTTTTCGCTCATGCCCGGCTTCATGGCCCGGTACAATTCGTCGTACGCCGCGTCCACCATCATCGCGGAATGATTCAGCAAAGAAATTTCGTCCTGCGTTTTTATAACTCGCGCGTCGGACATCAATTGCTGCCCATCAACAATCGTGATGCCTTCTTTTTGCAGCGCAAACAATATCGGGGGCTCGACGACATCGATTCCGAGCGGCTGTTTCAGCAACCCGCGCATCTCCAGCTCGAGTTTTATTTTCTTGGCCACATTTTCGGCGCGCCCCATCTCCGGCGACATCGCACCGCGCAGCAAGGGAATCCCCGGCCGCGAGCGCTCGCCGAGCCAGGGGCAATTCTGCTGGTGGTGGCGCGCAGCAGAGCCAAAATCCCACAGAATCGGCTCGTCATTTTGCGGCAATAAAGCGAACCGGCTGATCTTGTCTTGCGCCCAGGTGCCGATGTGTGTTGCGGTAAGATAGCGCACATTGTTCATGTCGAAGCACAGCAGTGCGCCCATTTCGGATTTGGCGAGCAGCGACTTGGCTCGTGCCAATCGTTCTGTCCGCAAGCGATCAAAATCTATTCGATTTTCCCAATCGACCGCCATCGCTCCATAAGTTTTCAGCGCCACGATGTGCCTCCTGTGCTGCTGTTCAGGCTTTGCCGCAAAGTTTGCGCGCGGCTTCGAATACTGTTTGTTCGGTGGGAACGGTTACATCTTCCAGCGGAGGAGAAAATGGAATAGGAACATGCATCGCACCCATGCGTTTCACGGGAGCTTCAAGATTAAAAAACGCGCCCTCAGCAATCACCGAGGCAATTTCCGCGGTAACGCCATAACGTCCATAGCCTTCGTCCACCACAATCGCCCGCGAAGTTTTCTTGACCGACGCGATTAGCGTAGCCTCGTCGAGAGGCCAGGTAGTCCGCGGATCAATCACTTCGGCGCTGATGCCGATTTCCTCCAGCAGTGCCGCGGCGCCCAACGCAACTTGCACCATGCTGCTGGTTCCCACAATGGTAATGTCCGTGCCTTCGCGCTTGATGTCCGCGACACCGAATGGAATGGTGTAATCCCCTTCCGGGACCGGCCCTTTCGTCTTGTACATCATCTTGTCTTCGAAAAAGACCACCGGGTTATCGTCGCGAATAGCGGTCTTCAGCAATCCTTTCGCGTCGTACGGAGTCGAAGGCAACGCCACCTTCAGCCCCGGCACGTGGCTGAACCACGCATGCAGTGATTGCGAGTGCTGCGCCGCCGAGCGTCGAGTCGCACCCAGCGTCGTTCGCAACACCATCGGAACCTTCCATTTTCCTCCTGACATGTAGTGAACTTTTGCAGCCTGATTGACCATCTGGTCCATGGTCAACGTCAAAAAATCTCCGAACATAATGTCCACAACCGGACGCATTCCAGTCATCGCCGCGCCCACGCCCACACCGGTAAATCCCGCTTCCGAAATCGGCGTGTCGATCACCCGCTCCTTGCCAAATTCTTCCACCAGCCCGGAAAGTACCTTGAACGGCGTGCCCGCCTCCGCCACGTCTTCGCCGATGATGCACACCGTGGGATCGCGGCGCATCTCTTCGGCAAGCGCCTCGCGCACCGCCTGCGCGAACGTCAGTTCCCGCTCCACTGCGCGTTCCGCCAGCTTAGGCATAAACGTCTTGCTCCACTTTGTCGGCATTCGGATATGGCGCGGCAATCGCGAAATCAACCGCTGCCTTCATTTCGGCACGCACATCGTCTTCCAGCTTCACCAGCGACGGCGCGTCGGTCAGTTTTTGCGCGATTAATTTGTCCGCGAACAATTTCAAAGGATCGCGCTCGGTCTTCCAGTGGTGCTCCTCCTGCTTGGAGCGGTAATACTCGCGGCTGATGTCCCCGACGTGGTGGCCGGTGTAGCGGTAGGTGTTGCACATCAAAAATGATGGGCCTTCGCCATCGCGCGCGCGCTTCACCAGGCGGCTGGCGACTTGATAAACAGCGTTTACATCTTGTCCATCGACGCTTTCCGAAGGCACTCCAAACGCCGGTCCGCGGCTCAAAATGTCGCCTGCCGTAGTCTCCAAAAAATGCGTATATTCGTTGTACATATTATTTTCGCAGACATAAATCACTGGCAGCTTCCACAGCGCCGCGAGGTTCATCACTTCGTAGACCACGCCCTGGCCCAACGCTCCTTCGCCGAAGAAGCACACCGCCACTTGCCCTTTGCCTTTATGCTTCGCGGAAAACGCCGCACCAGTCGCGATCCCCGCGCTGCCCGCAACAATCGCATTTGCGCCCAGGTTCCCAGTCGCAGGGTCGGCGATGTGCATCGACCCGCCTTTTCCTTTGCAATAACCCGCCTCTTTGCCCAAGAGTTCAGCGAACATACGATTTGGCGCCGCACCCTTCGCCACGCAGTGCCCGTGGCCGCGATGCGTGCTCGTAATGTAGTCGTCGTCGCGCAGCGCTTCGCAAATTCCAACCGCCACTGCCTCTTCACCTACGTACAAATGTGCCAGCCCAGGCATTAATGCGCGCGTGTACAGTTCATTCACCTGTTCTTCGAACAAGCGAATCATCAGCATCCGCCGGTACATTCGCAGAGCGCGCTCCACTTCAGGCTTCGACGCTTTCATGCCGTTTGAATTTTTTGTTTCGGGCTTTTTCATTTCAACTGTTTTTGCTTCGGGCCTTTTCACTTCAGGCTTCTTGGCTTCGCGTTTCTTCGCTTTATCAGTGAGAAGGCTCATCGCTTCACCCCGGACATATGCGCGAGAACGTCGAACACTACCGCGAAATCCTGTTCGACTAATCCCATCGCTCTCGCTGCCGTCAAAAATTCATTTGAAATCGCGGTCGTCGGCATGGGCACATCTACCTGACGCCCAAGTTCCAGCGCCAGCAGCATGTCCTTCTGCATCATGTTTACGTTGAACCACGCTTCCGGAGGTAATTGCAGCACAAATGGGCCGCGATATTTGATCATCGGCGAAGCCACAGCGCTGTTGACAAGAACATCGACCGCTACTTCTCGCTTGATTCCGCTTTTCTCGGCGAGCAACACGCCTTCTGAAAAAGCCAGCATCTGCACCGCAAGGCTTAGGTTCGTCCCTATCTTCATCACTAGCGCCAAACCGTTGTCGCCCACGTACGTAACTTTCGGCCCAATATCCAGCAACAGCGGCTTTATCTTTTCGAAAGTTTCAAGGCGTCCGCCCACCATTACCGAAAGCTTGCCTTCTTGCAGCGTGATAACGCTGCCGGAAACCGGGCAATCCACCATGTCGCAGCCCTTAGCGCGTACCTTGGCTGCTACTTCGCGGCTGAATGCCGGGCTTACCGTACTGATGTCAGCGAAGATTTTGCCTGACGTGAGACCCGCCAGAATTCCATCAGGTCCCTCAGTGATAGCCGCCAACGCCGCGGAATTTGTGACCATCGAAAAAATTACATCGGACCCTACCGCGACAGCGCGCGGAGAATCCGCCCACTTCATGCCCTTTTTGACCAGCCACTCAGCCTTTGAGCGCGTGCGATTGTAGCCAAGCACGGAATGACCTTTGCTTAGCAGGCGATTTACCAACTCGCTGCCCATCACGCCTAACCCGACGAATCCCAGATTTGCCATGTCTTGCCGGTCTCCCACTGACAGAAAAGTTCGCTTACAAATTTAGTTTTGTGAAGTTGGAATCGCCGCTGCGTGGTGAACGACCTGAATCTTCGCGCACTTGCCGAAGATGCGCGCGCATGGAAGCGCGTGCGCCGTTTGAATCGCGATGCTCCACGGCTTCCAAAATTTTCTTGTGGTGATATTGACCTCTCTCAGGACCGCCTTCGACGGCGAAGATGCCCATGCGCTGTTCGCGCAGTACTCCCACGATCGAGTCAATCAGCGACAGAATCAGGGGATTGGAAGCGGCCTCCGCGAGAGCCAGATGAAAATCCAGATCGGCTTCGATGAACGCTTCTGGCTCGGTCTTGCTGTTGTCCATGGCTTCTACAGCTTCACGCATCGCCGCAATATCATCTTTCTCAGCACGCGCCGCCGCCAGCGAAGCAATTTCCGGTTCCAGAATTTCGCGCACCTCCACCAGGTGCACCATGGCCTCAGGTTGGCCGTCACGGATCATTCGGTCGAGCGACTGCCATATGGAGTGCGAGCTGCCGTTAGTGATAAAAGTGCCGCGGCCCGGATGCGCTTCCACCAAGCCCTTTTCACGTAACGTTTTAACCGCCTCGCGTACCGCGGTTCTGCTTACCCCAAACTGCTGAGCCAAATCGCGCTCGGCAGGTAACTGGTCACCTAACTTCAGTTGGCCGCTGTTGATGGACGCTTCAATCTGCTGGACGATTTGTTCATAAAGGCGGGATGTTTGAACGATCTTATACATAGCCGATCTCCAACCGAGTCTCCTCAGTACGAACCCTTGGTATTAAGGTCCGAGCACCGAAAAAGTTCAGGCACCGACGAACGACCAGTCCACTAGACGTCAGCTCGTTGCTCGAAGCGCGTAGCAACGTAAAGGCTTACCGAGGCGAACTTCTATCGGTTTCGGCATCGCCTTGACAAGCCGTTGGCATCGACTTTTTTGATACTGGGGGACACTTGTACCTCGACGCACAAGGTCCGACCACTATACCCCAACAGACCCCGGAGGAAAAGATGCAACTAAAACTTTCATACAAATGATTAAAGTTCTTGACCCTTGCCACGCAAAAGTGGTACAGCGGTCAGACCTATTACCCACTCAAGGAGCCCCGATGAAAACACCACGGCATCCGGCGAAGATCGGTCCGACCAAGGCTGGTAAGACCTCGCCGGACAGCAGCATCAAGCCATCCCGCCGTGAATTCATTCGCGGCGCTGCGGGCGCCTCTATGCTCCTTGCCGGTTCGAACGTGGCTGCGTGGGCCGACCACCACGGCCATCCCACGCCACAAAGCCTTTCTTATCTTGACCGTAGGATGTACATCCACAACATGGAGATCCTCGCCCACTTCATGCCCGGGCATTCCCGTAACGGCAAGATGCAAATGATGTCCATCGGAAACCGCCGCTATATGTTCCAGCAAGGCGATGTCATTGACCTGAGCGACGTCAGAAAGCCGGTAATGTTCAACAAAGGCGGCTTTCAGGGTAACCAGGTCCAGGTCGCGTTCAATAAAGACCTGAAAAAGTGGATTTTGATGACTGGTTCGCAGACCCCGATCACTGACTCCACGCCCGAGGCCCCCAACGGCAAGTACGACGACCCACATCTCGATGACAAGCGCAAGAATTTCAAAGGCTTACGTGGCGTGCGCTTTTACGATGTCACCGACCCTTCAAAAATCGCCAAGCTTTCCGAGTTCAGTACCGGGGCCACCGGCCAAGGCACCCATCGCAACTACTATGATGGCGGCAAATACGCCTACCTGGACACCGCGCCAGACGAGACCTTCATCCATCAACCGTCCTACTTTCGGCAACTTGTCAACGGCAACATGATCGTCGACGCCTCCGATCCCAGCAACGTCTCCGAGGTCTCCATGTGGTGGGTGCCCGGTTCGCGCAAAGGCGAAGAGGCCGAGTACAACAAGTGGATCTGGTCGAAACTGGTGCCGCCAAAAGTGGCCAAGGACCAAACGCCCTTCGCAGGCCTGCACGGTCCCGTCTATGTCCCCCAAAAATTGGAGGACGGTGGTAACCGCGGATACGGAGCGTTCGGCTGCAATGGTTTCATCATTCTTGATTTGAGCGACCCGAAAAAACAGCGGGAAGTCGGCCGATTCGAACCGCCCGCGCAATATTCCGGAATGGGAATTGCGTTCCACACCATTTATTGCGGAGTTCTCGATCGCGGATTTGTGCTGACCAACGGAGAAACCACCAACTCCGATTGCAATCAGATTTTTCTTCCCAACTGGATTATCGATATTCGCGATGAAGAGCATCCAGTCCCGGTAGCACAACTTCCGCGCCCAGTCCCGCCGCCGGAGGCGCCATACCGCGATTTTTGTTTCAAGCGCGGACGCTTCGGCGCGCACAATCCCCCTCATTTGAAGGCGCCCGGTAAACCGCGTCAGGATTTTATTGCCTATTCCTATTTCATCGCTGGGCTGCGCTGCTACGACATCGGCAATCTTTATCGCCCCGAAGAAGTGGCCTACTTCGTTCCGCCTCAAGGCGGCGACCTGGAAAAGTTCGGCAGCTACGATCGCACCGTCGACAATGTCTTCATTGAATGGGACCGCAACGTAATTTGGGCGGCCACTGATACCGGGCTGTATGCGCTAAGCTGTCCCAATCTTGGCAAGCCGATACTCGATCCCCTGCCCGTCGCGGAATGGTCATTGAACAAACTGAATGAAAGCGCGGCGTAGCAATGGTCTGCTTCAGACGCAAGGAGGATTCTTGATGAACATGGAACAACGCATTGGCTTGCCGGTAGTGGCGGCACTCCTACTGGCAAGCATGTCACTCACGGCGCAAACTACTGCCCCGAAAAAAATCAAATTGCTGACGCTGCTCGGAAAACCTATCCAGTTTGTCATCGCCGAAAAACAGGGGTACTTCGTAAAGCATGGCGTCTCCGCCGAAACGGAAAATCTACCCAGCTCCGATGTTTTGCGCAGCAATCTCGCCAATGGAAACGGCGACCTCGCTTATCTCGCAGTGGACAACGCCGTAGCGATGGTCGAACTCGCTCATCAAGACATCGTGATCCTCATGGGCGGTGAAGGTTCGCAGAATGAATTAGTGGTGCAGCCGGAAATTAAATCGCTCCAAGAGCTCCGCGGCAAAACGCTGATCGTGGATGCTCCTAACACTGCATACGCTTTGCAAATGAAGAAAATTCTTTTGGTGAAGGGACTCCAAGTCGTGCGCGATTACGAAATGAAACCCATCGGCGGCACCCCTCAGCGGCTGATTGCCATGCGGGAACACAAAGAATACGCGGGTTCGATGCTCGGCCCTCCTTCCTCAATCATCGCCAAGCAAGAAGGATTTGTAAGTCTCGCCAAGGTCCAGGACGTCATCGGACCGTATCAGGCCGCCGGATATTTCGCGCAACGAAAGTGGGCGCTGGACAATAAAGAGAATCTCGACAATTATCTCGCCGCCATTATCGAGGCGCAACGCTGGTTGATGGACCCCGCAAACAAGCAGCAGGTCATCGATCTCTGGATCAGCGAATTTCATATGAAGCCAGAAATTGCCGCGGCCACGTATGAGTCCAGCGTGAACGCCCCTGGGGGATTCGAGAAGGATGCCGCGCTCGATATCGAAGGATTTAAAAATGTTTTGCAATTGCGCGCCGAAATTGAAGGCCAGTGGGGCGGTCATCCTCCCAGCGTCGAGAAATATTATGACCCGTCATTTTACAACGCCGCATTGAAGAAAGCGTCCGGCGAGAAATAAGAAAAAGTTCCTGCGGAAGGTTCAGGCGAATAGCTAAAATTGATAGATAAAAGGTGCCGCAAAATATGAGTGCTGTAAACAAATGCGTAGGGCGAACTGCGTTTCTAGTGTTGTGCATCTGCGTAGCGGGAATGACCGCCATTCAGGCGCAACAAAAAGAACGCACCCTCGACGAGATTAAAGCAGAAGCCATAAAGCGCGCCGAAAACGGCATGTACCCATTGATCGGTCTCGATCCTGCCGATGTGCGCGAGGCTTTCGCCAAAATCAACAGCATCGATAACGACGAGTGGGCCGCTGGATTCAGCGCCGTTGCCGATCGTTACATGGCGCAGGCTAAAGCTGCCGAGGCCTCCGAACCGGCTAAAGCCAGCGCCCTCTACGTACGCGCTTGGCGGCTTTATTCTTTCGGGCGATGGCCGGTGCCAGCTTCTGCCGGTAAAAAACGCGCCTACGCCAAAGCGCTGGAAGCTTTTCTTGCTCACGCCAAGCTGCAGGAAAATCCGCTCCAGGTAGTTCACATTCCGTTCGAAGGTTCCGAAATCATCGGCTACCTCCGCTTGCCAAACAATGTGAAAGGTCCAGTGCCGGTAGTGATCGCCATCAGCGGTCTTGATAGCCGCAAAGAAGATCTCTCCGAGAATTTTGGCGCGATACTTCCATTCGGAATTGGATTTATCGGCATCGATTCGCCCGGCACGGGTCAAGCTCCCATCAAAGCCAGTGAAACTTCGGAACGTATGTTTTCGCGCGTAATCGATTATTTACAAACTCGCCCGGAAGTCGACAAAACCAGGATCGGAGTGGACGGCCAGAGTTTCGGTGCCTATTGGGCCACCAAACTCGCGATCATTGAGCATGCCCGCCTGAAAGGTGTGGTCGCGCAATCCCCGCTGGCAGATGCAACCTTTCAAAAAGATTTTCTCGTGAATAAAACTTTGGGCAACCGCGAATATTTATTCGGCCTTGTCCCCGCATTAATGTCCATCTACGAAGGTGCCAATTCGATTGAAGATTTGTCGGTGATTTTTCCAAAGATGTCTCTGGTCAAGCAAGGGCTCATCGGCAAGCCTACTTCGCCGATGCTGATTATTGCCGGAGCATTGGACACGCAAGTGCCTATCTCCGACGCCTACATGATTTTGAGCAGCGGCGACGTTCCCAAAGAAGCGTGGATCAATCCCCAAGGTGGCCATCTGGGACGCCAGGTGAAAGTTTGGCCCGATCCGGTGATTTTTAAGCAGGTGATTATTCCCTGGCTGGTGCGCAACCTGAACACTCAAACCGCGCAGTAGTTTCCCGCTATCCGATCATTGCGCTGAAATCCCGACTATAGCGTAGCCACGTCCCCACTCTCGGCCGGATTCGCCATCGTGTCGCGCAATTTAGCGGTGTCCAGCTCACCTTCCCACCGGCTCACCACGATTGTGGCAACGCCATTGCCGATTACATTGGTCAGCGCGCGACATTCGCTCATGAATTTGTCGATACCCACCAAAATTGCTAACGCCTGAATCGGAATCGACGGTACCGCCGTAAGAATTGCCGCCAAAGTAACAAATCCTGTACCAGTAACTCCGGAAGCGCCCTTCGACGCGATCATCGCGAACAACAAAATCCCCACGATCTGACCGAGCGCCAAGTGAGTGTTGGTAGCCTGCGCCAGAAAAATCACTGTCAGCGTCAAATAAATATTTGTGCCGTCGGTATTGAAACTGTAGCCAGTCGGAAAAACCAATCCCACGATCGATCGTGACGCGCCAAGGCGTTCAAGCTTCTGCATCATGTCTGGCAAAACTGTTTCGGAGGAGCTGGTGCCCAGCACGATAAGAAGCTCATCCTTGATATACGCAATAAAACGAAAAATCGAAAAACCTGTAAGCGCCGCGATGCTCCCCAGAATCACCACTACAAAAACAATGCTGGTGAGGTAAAACGTGCCGATCAATTTCGCGAGACTCGACAGCGATCCCAGGCCATAGCTGCCGACAGTAAAGGCCATTCCGCCAAGAGCGCCCAGCGGCGCCGCTTTCACGATGATGCGAATAATCCCAAAAACAACTTTGGTGAGCGCACCAATCGCACGCGCGATTCTCTTTCCAAGCGCGCCAAGCCGCGATATCGAAAAGCCAGTCAAAATAGAAACCAACAACACCTGCAAAACGTCGCCGCCCGCAAAGGCATCCACAAAAGTTCTGGGCACGATCCCAACTAAAAACGGAACAATCCCAGTGTCCTTGGCGCGCCCAACATAGTTCGCAATAGTTTTGGGATCCAGCGAACGCGGATCGAGATTCAATCCACTTCCCGGATGCACGATAATCGCGACAATGATTCCCGTGATTAGCGCCAGTGTCGACACAACCTCGAAGTACACCAGTGCTTTCACACCTACCCGGCCGACCTTTTTTAAGTCCCCTACCGACGCGATGCCCTGCACCACCACGCAAAAAATCACCGGCGCGATCATCATGCGGATCAGCGCCACAAATACGTCGCCCAGCGGCTTCAGCGCGATCCCGGCATGCGGAAAAAATCGCCCAATTAATATCCCGATGCAGATGGCGATAAGGACTTGTACGTAAAGGGTGCTATACCACGGCCCGCGTGGCTTTCTGCCAGGTGGGGCCTCCCGTGGAAGCGACGACGTGTTGCTCAACTTATTTTTCCTCGATTCGGTTGCAGCAACACGTCACCGCTCATTGCACGCGATTCTCTGGCAATTCGTTATTGAAAATGAATTGCTCGACGTTGCGCCACGCAGTGCGAAATAGATACTCCGCGGCTTGCCGCGTAACTCCTGCAATGTGGGGTGTAAATAAAATTCGTCGTGCCGCATCACCGGACAATGAAAGCAGAGGGTTCTCCAGTGAGGGGGGCTCCGTTTCGTACACATCGACGGCCGCGCCGCCCAAATGTCCACAAGTCAGCGCCTCCGCCAAAGTGGCCTCATCAACGATGCCGCCACGTGAAGCCTGAATTAAAATCGCTCCCGGTTTCATTTTCTGAAGTTCGCGAGCACTGATGAGCCCGCGCGTAGTGGGCATCAGCGGAACATGTAGCGTCACGACGTCCGCTGACTGCAGTAGCTCGTCCAACGACAAAGATTCTGCGTCGAGTGCGCGAGGCCCTGCGGCATCACGCGGCGCAGGATCGTAATAACAAATCCGGCAGCCCGCGCGCCGGAAAGCTTGCGCCACCGCCAAGCCAATCGTGCCGAGACCAATCACCCCTACCAACAATCCGTCCAAACCGGAAAGATTGTCGCTCACCATTCGTGCGCGAAACTCCTCATACTTCCCCGCACGAATTTCCGCATCGGCCCAAGCGAATCGCCGCAGCAACACAGAAGCCGTGCTAACCGCATACTCCGCGATCGCGTTGTTGCTGCCGCCGGGCACATTGGCCACCGCGACGCCCCTGCTTTTCAGCAACGGCAAATCCAGGCGGTCCAGGCCTGCTCCAGTTACCTGCACCAGTTTTACAGTGGTCTCTTCAAAGATTTTGGGGTCGAGCTTCGGCCCAACCGCGGGGATCACTAGGGCCCGCGCTTGCTTCATCAGCGGAATCACTTCGGCATCATTCGGCGCGTGATAAGCAACCTTCAGTTCCACAGCTGGCAACGCCTTGGCGCGCTCAAAATCAATTCGCGGGCGCAGGCAAAGCACATCCACCCTCATCGCTTCCGGGCGTCCTTCGACGATACGCCAGGTTCAGCAGTACCCTGCCGAATATCGCCGACCGGGAAAAAACACAAAAGAACCAGCGGCTCGGTTCCCGTATTCCGCGTCGCGTGCTTTTCACCGGAAGGAATCACAATCGCATCGCCAGCCTTCAACGCGTAATTTCCGCTATCCGCTTCGGTCATTCCCTCCCCAGATAGCACATAAATGCATTCTTCAAAATCGTTGTGCACGTGTCGGCTTCTCGGCGAATCTTCAGCGGACGGAACCGGAATCTCCACCTTCCGCAGAGTGATTCCAGAAACGCCGCCATCCCCGGAAACAATTTCCAGTGCGGTACGGCCGGGCAGACCCAGCAACTTCGCCGCACGCTGAGTGAAAACTCGAGCCATTACTGAATCCTTTTCGAATTCTTCAATTCCGCAGTGCCCCTTGAAGCAGGTCCAGTTGCCGAAAAACTTCTTTGGCTTCTTTGGCGATCGAATCGGCCACCACTTGCAACATCCGCGCACTTTTTTCCATGGTGGCGTGTTGCGGGCTGCCATACCAGCCCGTGGGCGCGATGGAACGCACATCCGTAAGCACCGGCTGGTAACTACGCGTCCGCCGCAAGCCATCAATCTTTTTTCCGTGCGCATGGTCAGACGAATTATCAATGCGCTCCAGATGCACCAATTCTGGCCGATGCGCCATCACCGCCAGCGTTTCGATTTCGCCGCCATGCGTGAGCCCATTGCATTCTTTCCCGAACAATTCCTCCGCCACGAAACAAGCTTGCACGGTCAGCACCGTCATTCCAAAATCGCGGTGCAATGTTTCAGCGGCGACGCCCAGCGGCGGAATATTCAGCTCATGCCAATTCAGAATCAGTAGATATTTCGCGCCATGCTGCGCGGTGGACGCGGCCGTTTCCGTAACCACGCGCATAAACGTCTCCGCCGTCAACGTGATCGTGCCCTCGAAAGGCATGTGCAGCGGCGTAACGCCCAGCGGACCGCCCGGCAAAACTAATCCGTCCATGCGCTCAGCCACCGCGTGAGCTATCACATTGGCCGCAAAAATATCAGTACCGGTTGGAAGATGCGGTCCGTGCTGCTCCACGCTCCCGGCCGGCAAAATCACCAGCGGATTCTTTTTCAGCTGTTCAGCAATTTCTGGTTGCGCCAATTCCACGAAATAGCGGCTAGGCAACATGTTGCGCCTTATTCGTATTTGCTTTGTGCGCCGATTCCATTGCTTCGGAAATCGCCACCTCTTGTCCCTTGCGCTCAATGGAGCGCAGCGCAGCATTCACAATCGCCACCGCGGCATTTCCATTTTCCGCAGTCAGTTCATTGGGCTTCCCGGTCTTGCAACTTTCCGCAAACAGCTCCAGCTCCGTGCGAAACATATCGCTCTGCGGCACTTTCAGCTCTTCGCGGCTGCCATATCCGTTTTTGCCCCGTTGAATATAAAGCGTGGAGCTCTCGTGCAATTTATCCGGCGTATCCCAGGTGCCAAAATCAATCTCATAATGCATCAACCCCTTGGACCCGAAGACCCGCACCGCAAAAACTCCCGGTGAAGTCCAGCACGAACCTATATACCCTATTTTTCCGTCTGCGAATTTCAGCAAAGTCATCGACTGATCATCTACTTCAGCGCCCACCGGCGACAATTTCGAGGCAATGGAACTCGCCGAAACAACTTCCCCACCCAAATATTGCATCACGTCGAATTGATGAATCGCCAGTTGCGACAGTGGCCCGCCGGGGGCTTTATCTTTGTACCAGCGCCACGTCTTGGGAGTCAGCTCCAACGCGCGTTCGTTCGAAAAGTTAGCTTCAATGAAAGCCACTCGTCCCAATTCCCCGGCCGCAATCGCCTCCCCAATTTTACGAATTCCAGCCATCAGCCGCGCGCTGTGCCCCACCGTAACCGTGATCCCGTACTTTTGCTGCAACGCCGCGATTTCCAGACCATCCTCAAGCGTGCTGGCGATAGGCTTCTCGGTGTACACGTGCTTCCCGCTTTTCGCCACCTCGCGCGCCATCGGCAGGTGTTGCTCGTTAGGCACCGTAAGAATCACGCCTTGGATCTCCGGATCCGCAAGTATCGCCTGCATACTCCCAGCCGCTGGAACCCCAAGTTCCTGTTCAAAAGCTGCTCGCTTCTCTTCCGAACGGCTGTACCCCGCGACAATCTCGAGAAGCTTTGATTTCTTCGACGCCTTGGTGAGCACCTTAGCCCAACGCCCTAACCCTACAATTCCTGCTTTTACCGGCTCGTCACTCATCGCCGCCCTTTCGAAAAAATCGCTTGCTCTGGAAAACGAACAATTTCTTGCAAACTCACAAATCTGATAGTACCGTATTACGGGATGATGCAACAGTCAAGCCATTTACCTGCCAGCGCGCCTCTATCTTTTATCGAGCGCTCCGCCGCCCCGCTGCGCCGCCAGGTCCTCGATGAATTGCGCCAATCCATCATTGCCGGGCGCCTGGCCCCGGGCTCACGTTTGATCGAACGCGAACTGATCGCCATGATGGGCGTCTCGCGCACAGTGATTCGCGAAGCCCTTCGCCAGATGGAATCCGAAGGCCTGGTCGCCAACATTCCCAACAAAGGCCCGGTAGTTCGCGAATTGACTCTTGCGGAAGCGAAAGATCTCTATTCCATCCGCTCGGTGCTCGAAGGATTGGCCGCGCGTCTCTTCACCGAAAATGCCAGCGCCGCACAGAAACAACTTCTTGAGCAAGCCTTGAAAGCCACCGCACAATCCTACGAAAATGGTGATCCGCCCACCATTCTTGAAGCCAAGAATCGGTTCTACGAGGTTTTATTTCAGGGCGCGGGGAGCGAAACACTCTCATCCATGATTGGTACGCTGCACGTGCGCATCTGGCGGTGGCGCGCGCTAGGCTTGGGACATCCGCGACGCTCTGAAAAGCGTGGAAAAGAGAGCATTCGCGGACTGCGGCACATGCTTGCAGCCATAGCCAAAGGCGATGCCTCATTGGCCGAGACTCTTTTGCGCGACGAAGTTACAAAAGCCGCCGCCGAAGTCATGCGATTATTAATGAGAAAAGGCGTAGGTCAGTGAGCGCACCACACTAACTTGGCCACGCAATTGTCCTGGGGGAGAGAATTTAATGGCCACTGATTTCATCGTGCACGACAAAGCCGACACCGTTGGCGTCGTGGTTGTCGAAGACATCCAGCCAGGCAAGGAAGTCACCGGTTGGATCATGGAAACCGACGAGACCATTCGCTTCAAGTCTCTCGACGCCGTGCCGCTCGGTCACAAGATTGCCCTTCGTGATCTCAAAGTTGGCGACACCGTGCTGAAGTATGGCCACGATGTTGGCCGCATCGTTGCCGATGTCGGCCAGGGCCGTCATGTTCACGTACACAATCTGAAAACCAAGAGGTGGTAAACGTGGCGCAGCACTCCTTTTTCGGATATCGGCGCGAGAACGGTCGAGTAGGGATACGCAATCATGTTGTTATTCTCCCACTCGACGATTTGTCTAACGCCAGCGCTGAAGCCGTCGCCAATAACATTAAAGGAACGCTGGCGCTGCCCCACGCCTACGGACGTTTGCAGTTCGGCGAAGACCTCGAGCTGCATTTCCGCACGCTGATCGGCACCGGCAGCAATCCGAATGTTGCAGCCTGCGTTGTCATCGGCATCGAACCAAGCTGGACCGGGCGAGTGGTCGAAGGAATCGCCAAAACCGGCAAGCCGGTAGTTGGCTTCTCTATCGAAGGCCACGGCGACATCAACACCATCGCCGCCGCTTCGCGCAGAGCGCAGGAATTTGTACAATGGGCCTCCGAAAAACAACGCGAATCCTGCTCCATCAAGGAACTTTTCGTTTCGACTAAGTGCGGTGAGAGCGACACCACCTCGGGCCTCGCATCCTGCCCCACGGTCGGGAATCTGATCGACAAACTCGATCCCCTCGGTGCCACAACGTGTTTCGGCGAAACTTCCGAATTAACCGGAGCTGAAATCGCGTGCGCCAGCCGCGCCGCCACTCCCGAAGTGAAAGAACGCTTCATGCAAGTTTTTAACGTCTATCAAAAAGTAATCGACCGCCACAAAACCAGCGACCTTTCCGAATCTCAACCCACCAAGGGAAATATCGCCGGCGGTTTGACTACAATCGAAGAAAAAGCCTTTGGCAACTTGCAGAAAATCGGTCGCAAGACAAAATTCATCGATGTGCTGAAGCCCGCCGAATCCCCTGCTAAGGGCCCCGGCCTGTACTACATGGATACTTCCTCTGCCGCTGCCGAGTGCGTCACGCTGCAGGCAGCCGCGGGATTTGTTGTGCACCTCTTCCCCACCGGACAGGGAAACGTGATCGGCAATCCCATTGAGCCGGTCATTAAACTCACCGCCAATCCCAAGACCGCGCGCACTATGTGCGAGCATATTGATCTCGATGTATCTGGCATACTGCGCCGCGAAATGTCTCTCGATGAGGCCGGCGATCGACTGATCGATATCATGATCAGAACTTGCAACGGCCGTCTGACCTG
>Ga0182024_10013901_pt1 | contig 15636 bp, 14 predicted proteins | sample P32metaG_FD_120480 | JGI IMG/M metagenome (GOLD analysis project Ga0182024, IMG submission 120480) | Permafrost microbial communities from Stordalen Mire, Sweden - P3-2 metaG (Illumina Assembly) | ecosystem: Environmental > Terrestrial > Soil > Wetlands > Permafrost | place: Sweden: Stordalen... | reverse complement strand
TGGTGGGCGGAGGCATCGACAAGGCCCAGGGACTTGTTGCCCAGCTCGACAAAGTTGACTCGGCCCGCGCCGACGAGCTCCGCGGCCGCATTGCCGAACAGCAGAAAAACTTTCCCGCCGCCGAAAGTGAGTTCAAGAAGATGGTCGCGGCAGAAGCCCATCCTGCGTTGGGATGGTCCGCCCTGGCCGGCTTTTATTTCCGTCGCCAGAGCTTCGATGCGATGGAATCGGCAGTCCACAGCATCCTCGGCACGGCGCAGCACGACAAGCAAGCAGGCGCTGCCCTTTATGACGGCGCCGGCCTGTTGATCGAAGCGCATCGCGATCCCGCTCTGGCGGCAGCCATGCTCGACGACTACCTCGCCGGCCCGTCCAAAACCGAAGAGGCGCCGGCCTTCGTCGCTCACCTCCGCCTCGCCCGTCTCAAAGCGCAACTCGGCGACGCCGCCGCCGCCGAGCGAGAGCGCGGCGCTGCCCTGGCCCTGGCGCATGAGTTCAAGCCCGCTCAGGATTTCAAGCCGTAAAACAGAGTCTCTCAACAAGCAAGGAATTGAAGCAACGGATGCACAAGAAACCCGCCCACAATCCGGAGTCTTGAAGGGTACGGGCTTTAACGTGAAGGGTACGGGCTTTGGCGTGAAGGGTACGGGCTTTAGCCCGTACATGAAGGCAGCAGAATAATCTGGGCTTCAGCCCCTGAGGGAACGCGGAATCGAGAGGAAAAAGTCAATCCAGGATTCCAACGCTGTGACCAAATCATGCACATGAAACTCGCTCACAAACCGCTCCCGGCCTGGTTCCCGCCTCTGGCGGCGATCCTTTTCGCGGCATCCCCCGCCGCGAAGGCCCAGGTTTCTCTGGCCACCGTCGTCGATCTCGCCCAGCGCAACTCCACCGCCGTCAAACTTGCCCAGGCCGATTTGATGAAGGCTCAAGCCGCCCTCGCCCAGACCCAGGACGCCTATATCCCCAATTTCCAGATCGGCTCCACAATCGGTTACTCGCATGGTTTTCCCACCGGCCAGCCTTCCGTGGGCAGCGCGTCAATGCAGTCCCTGGTCTTCAGCTATTCCCAGCGTCAGTATGTCAAGGCCGCCCGTGCGGGTATTGAAGCCGCCAACCTGAGCCTCAAAGATGCCCGCGAGCAGGTGGCTCTCGACGCTTCCACCACCTACATTGAGCTCGATACCGTGAACCGCGAACTGGCGGCTGCGCAGCAACAGGGGACCTTCACCGCGGATCTGGTTCGGATCGAGCAGCAGCGCAACGAGGCCGGTGTCGATTCCGATCTTGATCTTTTGCAGGCCCGCCTGACCGCCGCCAACTTCAAGCTGCAGCGCCTCCATCTGGAAACCCGCGCCGCCACGCTGGCCAAACAGCTTGCCGTTCTTGCCAGCCTGCCCGTCGGTTCCATCCTTCCCGACCACGCCAGCATCCCTGAGATTCCCGCCGTCACCGCCGGCGACGGGGTGCGCAGCCTGCCCGGCATCGATTCCGCCACCGCCCTCGCGCACTCCAAGCAACTCCAGGCCAAGGGCGATGACCTCTCGTGGAAGCGGCCCTCAATCGGATTCGGAGCCGTTTACAACTACGATTCCAACGAGCTGAACAACTACTCCACCTATTACAACCACTTCACCCCCAACAATGTCAGCTTCGGCCTCCAGATCAACGTCCCCTTTTTCGACTTCAGCTTGCGCGCCAAAGCCAAGGAAACCGCAGCCGAAGCCCTGCGCGCCACCATAGAAGCCGAAGATGCCCAGCACCAGAACGACGTCCAGATCGCCACGATCAACGCCAGCCTGCGCGAACTCGACGCCCAGGCCGAAGTAGCCGGCCTCAAGCAGCAGATCTCCGACGCCCAGCTCAAGGCCGTTCTCGCCCAGCTCGAATCCGGCAACGGCGCCGCCGCAGGCCCCAACGCCCAACCCCAGACCACCCCCAAAGCCGAGCAGCTTGCCCGCATCGACGAGCGTCAAAAATATGAAGACGCCCTCGACGCCTCGCTCGGTCTCGCCAAAGCCCGCCTCAGCCTCCTTCGCGCCCTCGGCCACATGCAGGACTGGCTCAACCAGCTTCATGGAAAATAGAGCTGGTTTGCCGAAAATCTCCTTCCGCCGGCGCACAATAAGTTCATGACAAGTCTCCGGAATCCATCCCTTGCCCACCGCCACCATTCCAATCCGTCAGGAATGGGACCGGTTTATACCGTGAATGGCCCCGCCCCCTACCTGCTGGTAACCGGTTCATTGTCGACTTATAGCGGAACCAGAGTAGCTGTAGCCCGAAGTCAACACGGCCGAGTGGCTTTTTCCTCAAGAAAAAGCCACCCTCAAGAATCTACTCGAGGCCACGTTTACTCTGGTTCCGCTCTAATAAACAGCAAACCTCCAGCCAAATCAACCTCAAAGCCAATTCGCGAGTCCCAATCTCATCCCGCCCCAGCCGCCCGCTGACTTGCTGACTCGCAAATGCCGCGCAGCGGCGCTAACTTGCTGAATCCAATACATAAAAACCGACATACGCCCCGCTCACACCTGCCCTGAAATCCTCCAAACCAAACTCGCCGTGTACCCTTCCTCCATTTCCACCTCAAAATCGACCCATCTTTTCTGCAGCCCGGCCAACTCCCCCGCAATCCAACCTTCAACAGCTGAGTTGGCACGCAGGTTACCTTGACAAGATCATCCCGAATTCCGTCTGTGCAATCAGCTGCGATGCTAGAATTGAAGGGATGCCTATGCCCCTGAAAACACTTCTGCTGAATCCTCCCTCGTTCGAGAACTTTGACGGTGGCGCGAGTTCGCGCTGGCCCGCTACACGCGAGATTGAGTCCTACTGGTACCCCGTCTGGCTGGCTTACCCCGCCGGCCTGCTGGAAGGCTCGCGCCTGCTCGATGCCAATCCCCACCACGTCTCCGCCGACGAGACCATCAAAATCTGCAAGGATTACGAGTTTCTGGTCCTGTTCACTTCGACCGTCGGCTGGGAGGGCGACCAACGCCTTGCCGAAGCCATCAAGGCCGCCAATCCTTCCATCAAAATCGCCTTCGTCGGCCCGCCCGTGACCACTGACCCGGATCGCGCCCTCAACGAGTGTTCCGCCCTCGACTTCATCTGCCGCCGCGAGTTCGATTACTCCGTCGTCGAGTTTGCCCAGGGCAAGCCGCTCAATGAAATTCTCGGCATCAGCTACAAGGTCGAAGGGAAGGTAGTTCACAATCCCGACCGCCCGCAGATCGAAGACCTGGACGCCATGCCCTGGGCCACCAAAATCTACAAGCGCGACATGGACGTGACCCGCTACAACGTCCCCTTCCTGCTCCATCCCTACATCGCGCTCTATTCCACGCGCGGCTGCCCGGCGCAGTGCACCTTCTGCCTCTGGCCGCAGACCCTCAGCGGTCACGCCTGGCGCAAGCGCTCCACAGATGACGTTGCCGCCGAGCTCAAGTGGGCCAAGGAGAACTTCCCCGAAGTCAAGGAGTTCTTCTTCGACGACGACACCTTCAACATCCAGAAGGTGCGCACCATCGAGCTCTGCTCCAAGTTGAAGCCCCTCGGCCTCACCTGGTCCTGCACCTCGCGCGTCACCACCGAATACGAAACCCTCAAGGCCATGAAGGAATCCGGCTGCCGCCTGCTCATCGTCGGCTTCGAGTCCGGCGACCCGCAGATACTCAAGAACATCAAGAAGGGCGCCACCGTCGAGCGCGCCCGCGCCTTCGCCAAGGATTGCCACGACCTGGGCCTTGTCGTCCACGCCGACTTCATTCTGGGCCTGCCCGGCGAAACCAGGGAATCGATCCGCAACACCATCAACTTTGCCAAATCTCTGGATTGCGAAACCATTCAGGTCTCCATCGCCCACGCCTATCCCGGCACCGAGTTCTACGACTTCGCCAAGGCCAACGGCTACATCACCAATGAGCGCATGGAAGACGGCGGCGGCCACCAGATGGCGCACATCGAATATCCCGGCCTGCCTGTCGATTACGTCATGGAGATGGTGCACCGCTTCTACGACGAGTACTACTTCCGCCCCAAGGCCGCATTCCGCGTAGTGTGGAAGGCCGTCGTCAACCGCGACGTGCCCCGCCTCTACACCGAAGCCAAGGCCTTCATGAAGCTCCGCGCGCAGCGCAACAAGGCGGTCAAAGCCACCCGCGCCCAGCAAGCCAACCCCACCACGCCAGCCAAAGCCGGCGCATAATCGCAGCGCATTCGGCATCAACCGAGGGCGGCGCCAAAGCGTCCGCCCTCTTTCCTTTTAGGTCCTGGATCAAAGCATCCCAAACAATCTGTCATCCTGAGCGGAGCTTCCTTCGGCGGCGTCGAAAGCCTGCCCTGAGCTTGCCGAAGGGGACCTGCTTTTCGTAATTGATGGCGCCAAGGATAGGAAACCGGGAACCAAAACCGCCCACGTTCATCAAAGATCAAAATGACTGACCACCACTTATCGCCGCGCCAATACATGATCCTGGGCCTGGTTTCTCTCTGCGCCCCGCTCGGAGATACCTGCCTCTCGCGCGGCATGACCTCCCTTCCCGCAATCTCCATCGCCCATCCCATCACCCTTATCGCCGCCGTCTTCACCCCCTGGATCGCCCTCGGCATCGCGCTGCTGATCGGCTTCTTCGCCAGCTATCTCACCGCGCTCTCCTGGGCCGACCTCACCTTCGTCCTCCCTGCAACCGCATTCGGCAACGTTATTGTCGCCCTCTTCGCCCGCTTCTGGCTGCACGAAGCCATCTCCTGGCAGCGCTGGCTCGGCATCGTCCTCATCACCGTCGGCGTAGGCTTCGTCGCACACGGCCCATCGCTCACCGTCCAGTCCGCGCCCACCGATTCCGCAATCGAGCCGCGAGCCCTTGAAGCGTCCCATTATGCGGCGCCCGTGGAATCCGAACTGGAGAAGGAGCACGTGCGATGATTCTTCCTGCAACCGCTCCGAGCTTCTGGACCGCGACTGCCATGATCGCCTCCGTCGTCCTCTGCTCCACCATTGGCGAAGTCCTCACCGCCGCCGCCATGAAATCCATCGGCGATCTCGACGACATCCGCGCCCACTCCGGCCTCAAGGGCGCCATCCGCGCCGTTGTCACCTGCCCGCTCTTCTTCGCCGGCGTCGGCTTCTTAGCCATCGCCTTCTTCTCGCTGCTCTTCGCCCTCAATCACCTCAACCTGAGCCTGGTCGCTCCAGCGTCCGCCTCGCTCACCCTGGTCACCAACGCCATCGCCGGTAAATTCTTCCTCAAGGAAAACGTAGACCGCCGCCGCTGGACCGCCGCTGTTCTAGTCTGCATCGGCGTCTACTTCCTTGCCCATTGACAGAGCCAGAATCCCGAGCCTGGATTCGCTTGCCACAGCAGCGCGCATCTCAACTGAACCGGCTGACTTGCTGACTCGCTAGCTCCGCGAAGCGGTGCTGACTTGCTGCCTTGTTTCAACACAGGCAGCCTTCTCCGATCCTGCTTCTTCCCGGGTGTCTCCCATCTCAGTTATGCTATAGCGGAACCAGAGTAGCTGTAGCCCGAAGTCAACACGGCCGAGTGGCTTTTTCCTCAAGAAAAAGCCACCCTCAAGAATCTACTCGAGGCCACGTTTACTCTGGTTCCGCTCTAGAAACCGCATCAGCCCCTGCGGCCTTAAATCCGCCACCAGAATCCTTCGCGGCGACCAGATCGCCGAGCAAACCGCCTCCGCCGCCAAATGCCCGCTCCGCACCCCGCTCTCCATCGTCGAAGGCCAACCTGTTTGCACCCAGTCGCCGGCGAGAAAAAGATTTGGCCACGGCGAAATCTCTCTCGGCCGCGACGCGTCGATCCCTGGCGGCACGCCAAACGTCGCCCGCACTTCCTTCACCAGCGCAACTTTTTCAAGCTTCGCATCCTTCACACGCGGGAAGAATTCCGCCAGCTCGCGCAGCGCCTGATCGATGGCTGCCTCGCGCGGCAGCGCGGCGAACGCGCGCGTCGCGCTGACTACAAGCTCAATGTAATTCCCGTCGCGCCCCTGCAGCCGCGACTGGTTATACATCCAGTGAATCTCGCGGTCCAGCAGCACCGCATGTTCCAACTCTGTAATCTCGCGGTCGAACCACAGATGCACACTGCAGATAGGCCAGTGTTCATGCCGCTCAATCTGCGCCGCCAGCGCATCAACTCCGTGTGCAGCCGGCAAGCCGGGCAGCAGTTTAGCCATGCCCTCAAACGGCAGAGCCACCACGACAAAATCCGACGGCAGATCTCCGCTGCGTGTCCGCACGACCCACTGCAAGGTCTCCTCGTCCCAGTCCGCGCCTTCGACGTGCGAATTCAAAAGCACGCTGCCGTTGTGCTGTTCGAGAAACGGCGTCACGGGCGCATAAAGTTCGCTCAGCGGCACCGTGCTCATGCCCATGCTGCCGGCGAATGCGGAGTTCATGAACAACTCGCGGATCACCTTGGCGGCGTAGGGCAGCGCAATCTCATCGATCTCCGCATTCAGCGCGCTGGCAATCACTAGCCGCCAGAACCGCTCCACAGCCCCGCGCGTCTGCCCGTGTCGCTTGAGCCACTCGCCCAGACTCTCAGTCGAATCCCGCGGCACCGGCCTGATCAGCGCACTGAACGCACGCGCCAACGCGAGTTTATCCGCCCATGAAAACGCGCGCGCCGCCATCAACTTCGGCAGCCCATGCAGCGGCGCAGGAAGAAATGAAGGACCAAGCAAAGACCGCCGTCCGCCCGGCTCGATCATTGTCATAGCGCTGGTCCAGTGAATGCGATCCGCAACACCGATGCGCCGGTAAAAGCCCTGCAGGTTCGTGCAGCAGCCAAACAGCACATGCTGGCAGTTATCGATAACCTCGCCCACGCCCGGATGCAAATAGGAAGAAGCCCTTCCGCCCAGGTAGCCGCGCCGCTCCACAAGTCGCACACTGAAGCCGGCCTCGGCCAGCGCGCAAGCCGCGCTCATGCCCGCCACGCCGCCGCCGATGATGGTGACGGTTTTTCCCGATTCTTTCAGCGAACGGTTCAACAAGGAGCCTTTCACAGTTGAAGGGTACGGGCTTCAGCCCGTACGTCATCAGGACAAGGGTTAGCGGGCTTCAGCCCCCGAGGGAATGCGCCCTCACGCGCGACAGATCACCCAACCGACCGAACCCACGCCATGCGCGCGAGTCCCACCACCAAAATGGCGAGCTTCCGCACCAGCGGCACGCTCGCGCGCCGCGAAAACACATCGAAGTCGGCGCGCTCGATCTGCTTGAGCAGCGCGTGGTAAATCTCCACCAGCACCCACAACGCCGGCCGGCTCTCTTTGTCGATCAGCGGCATCAGCGCCTGTGCTGATTCGTAATATCTTTCCGCCCGCAGACCAATCTCTTTCAGCACAGCTCGCTCATTTTCAGTCGGACCCGCTCCCTGCTGCCGCTTCAACAAGCTTTCCAGCGCAACGCCATGCGCCTTCAAATCCTCAAGCGGCAGATACACCCGATTCCGCTCCGCATCCTCCGCCACATCGCGCAGAATATTCGTCAACTGGAATGCGATGCCCGTCTCCTCGGCAAGCTTCTCCGCGCGCGGGTCGGTGTAGCCGAAGATGCGAATGCACACCAGCCCCACCACCGAGGCCACCAGATAGCAGTATCGATAAAGATCGGTAAAGGTTGCGTAAGTATTCGGCGCGTCTCTGTTGCCCGCGTCCACATCCATCGTCACGCCGGCGACTAATTCATCCAGCAGCATCAATGGAATCGCATACCGGACAGTCGCATCGCGCACAGCAATGAAAACCGGATCGTTTGTTGCGCCGCCCAAGCTCGCAGCTCGCCACTCCGCAATCCACCCGTCCAGCTTATCCCGCCGATCCGAATGCAAAAGGCCCTCATCGTCGGCCAGGTCGTCGGCCTGACGCATGAACGCGTAGATGGCGCAAATTGCGTTTCGTTTCGGTTTGGGCAGCGCAACAAAAGCGTAGTAGAAGTTCTTCGCCTCGCGCCGGGCAATTGCGCGGCACACCGCGTAGCCCGCATTCACTTCGGCTGTATCCGCGCTTCCGACCGGGCCCGCCGTGCGTTCGCTCACTTGGGGTTCCTGGCTCAATCGACCGGCTCTGCCCGTCGCCCGCTCCTGCCGAGCTTGAGAAACGGCAGCAACTTGGCCACCGCGGCCCGCAGCGCCAGGCTCGCCTTGGTCGCCTTCGAGATCGCCGGCCGCGCACTCAGCACGTCGAAGTCCCGGCGCTCGATGGCGCGCAGAATCTCCAACCCTCCACGGCTGAACAGATCGAGATCGAGCGCCAGACCGCGATTGACCATTCCGATCAACGGCAGGCCCTGCTCAAACAAATCGCGCGCGTAGTTCACTTCAAAATGCATCAGCGCGCGAAACTCGGGCGTTGCCGTTCCCTCACCAATGATGGTGTCGCTGACGCGATAAAACTCCATGTCCTTCTGCGGCAGATACACCCGGCCTCGCGCCCAGTCTTCGCGCACATCCTGCCAGAAGTTAGCCAACTGCAAAGCCGAGCAAGTCGCGTCGGACAGGCGGAACTTTTCTTCATCGGCCTCACCGCACGCATACAACACCAGCCGCCCAACGGGGTTCGCCGAGTAGCGGCAGTACTCCAGCACGTCTTCCATGGTCGCGTAGCGCGTCACCACTTGATCGCGCCGGAACGCGACGAGCAAATCCGCAAACGGCTCCTTCGGAATGGCACATTCGCGAATGGTCTCCGCCAGCGCCACAAATACCGGATGCCGCGCCTGGCCTGCGTAGCACGCATCCAGTTCCTCGCCCCACTGCTCCAGCAGCGCCAGCGCCACAGCCGCGTTGCCCACCTCATCGCCCAGATCGTCGGAGACGCGGCAGTAGGCATAGATGGCGTGGAAATGCGGCCGCAGCGCCCTGGGCAGAAACCACGTCGCCACATGGAAGTTTTCGTAGTGGGTCTCGGCCAGATGCTTGCACCAGGCCTGCGCTTCCTCGAGCGTGGGCGCGACACCGGGAATGCGATAGCTCTCCGGCAGCGCCGCCCAGCCGCGCACCAGCAACTCTTCCCTGGTCGGCGGAATAGGCTCCGCTGCTTCGGGTTCCGTCGCGCCAGGCTCCTGCGTAAATCCGGCCAGAGCCCGAAGCAAAAGCGCTTCCGCTCCCTTGCCTGTCTCCTCAGCTGCCATGTTCATCGCTATGCCTCACCTCAGGGAACAATGGCTGTCTTGATCTCGCTGCTGCGGTTCATCAGCTTTTCAAAGACGCGGTTGAGCTCGTAAAGGTGCGCGTGCCCGGTAATGAATGCGTGCGCCTGGAACCGCCCGCCGGCAATCAGTTCCAGCGCCTTGCGGCAGATGGCCGGCGTGTGATGAAAGGTAGCGCGCAGCGTGATGTCGCTATAGTGAATGCGATTGGTGTCGAGCGTAACGTGCGTCCCCACCGCGCAGCCGCCGAAGAAGTTGACGCACCCGCCCTTGCGCACCAGCTCTACCGCCTCCTGCCACGCGTCCGGCACGCCCACTGCTTCAATCGCAATGTCGACGCCGCGATTCTTCGGCGTAAGCGCGCGCGTCTCCTTGATGGCCTTGCGAATGCTCGTCGTCTGCACCACGTGGGCCGCGCCCAACTGCCGCGCCGCTTCCACCTGCCCGTCGTGCTTGACAATGGCGATGGCCTGGCAGCCGGCCAGCGCCGCCACGTGCAGAATCATCAGGCCCAGCGGCCCGCCGCCAATCACGGCAACTGTATCTCCTGGACGCGGGCGCGAATCTTCAAACCCATGCACCGCGCAGGCCAGCGGCTCGGTCAGCGCCGCATGTTCAAGAGGCACATGGTCGGGAACGTGCAGTGTATTCTTGGCCACAATGCGCGCCGGGATGCGGATGAACTCGGCATAGGCGCCGTTGTTGAAGAGCAGATCGTCGCACAGGTTTTCCTGGCCGCGATCGCAGAAGAAGCAGTGGCCGCAGGGAGCGGAGTTCAACGCCACCACGCGATCTCCGGGGGCAAAGTTCTCAACGCCCTCACCTGTTTGCACCACCGTGCCCGCCAACTCGTGGCCGAACAGCGCCGGCGGCACAATCATGCGCGCGTGGTAGCCGCGGCGAAAGACTTTCAGGTCGGTTCCACACGTAAGCGCCGCGCCTACGCGCACCACCAGCTCACCCGGCAACGCTTCAGGCACCGGCACACGCTCGATGCGAATGTCTTCCCGACCGTGGAGGACTGCGGCCTTCATGGTTGTCGCCATCAAGTGCCCCTACTCTGCTCCCCCGCCAACAACGGGCTCAAGCATAATCTTCATCGAGTCCGCCTTGGGGTGCGAAGCCACCTCGATCGCTTCCACCGCTTGCTCCAGCGGATAGCGATGCGAAATCAGTTGTGTCAAATCGAATCCGTTGCGATAGCCGCCAAACGCCAGCGAGGTTACCTCGTCCAGAATCTCGAACGACGATGAGTATGACCCCATGAGCGTCTTCTCGTCCATGCAGACCGCGCCTGGGTCGATGGCCGCTTCTCCGTGCTGCGTCTGCGCAAACAGCATCACTCGCCCGCCCGGCCGCACCGCATCCATCGCCGTCTTGATCAGCGCGTTGCCGCCGACGGCGAGAACAACTGCATCCGCGCCGCGGCCCTCGGTCATCGCGAAGACGCGTTCGACCACATTTTCGCGGCCCGCATCGATGGGGTCGTTGAGGCCGAAGCGGGCAGCAATCGCGTGCCGCGCCGTGTAGAGATCGCTGGTCAGCACGCGCGCGCCGGTGCGGCGAGCCAGCGCTGCATGCATCAGGCCGATGGGCCCTTGGCCGATCACCAGCACCGTGTCGTCCGCCGCCAGATTGAGCAGCTTCACGCCCTTCAGGACCGTGTTCAGCGGCTCGACAAACGCAGCCTGCTCAAACGGCACTCCATCGGGAATGCGCACCACGCCGCGCCCATCGACAATCCACTGCATCACGCGGATGTACTCCGCAAAGCCGCCGCCCGAGGGCTCAAAGCCCGCCGTCACGCCAACCTTCTTGTAGAGATCGCACTGCGTGGGCGTCTGCTTGCGGCAGTAGTAGCAGTCGCCGCAGGGAACGTGATGATGCACCACCACGCGCTCGCCGACTTCGTAACGCGCAACGCCCGCGCCGGTGGCGACAATGGTGCCCGCCATCTCGTGCCCAAAGATGCGCGGCGCCGAGTGCGAGCCGGTGTGAATCTTTTTCAGATCCGTCCCGCAGATGCCGCACGTGGCCACCTTCACCAGCAGCTCGCCCGGCCCGATCCTGGGCACCGGAACCGTCTCCACGCGCATGTCGTTTACGCCGCGATAAACCACGGCGCGCATGGTGGAAGGAATCCTGCCTGCCTGATCCGTAAATGCTGCCTGACCTTCAACGTTTGTGGTTTGGGTAGCCATTGCGCTCTTTGATCGTAGCCCTTTCGTTGAGGAAATCGAGCAGTGCTTCCCTGATGCTTCGGGAAGCCTTGCTGCTATTCTCGCCCATCCGGATGAGGCTGGGCCAGTGCCAAGGCCTCAGAATCGAAAAAAGTACCATCCCGGCCATGTCGAACTGCCCGTCGGGGCGGATAAAGCGGTTGAAATCCGGCAGCGCATCGTGGAAACCGTCGCTGACGCCCTTGACGCAGTAGAAGGGGATGCCGCGCATCTGTGCCAGGCGGGCGATGGCCGCGGCCTCCATGTCGACCAGGTCGGCCTTGTACGCAGCCGCCAGCCGCTGTTTTTCTGCTGCATTGGCCACGATGGGGCTGGTGACCAGCCAACGCTCGCCCGCGCCAGCGTCGCAACGGAAGCGCTCGCCCGTACGCACGTCAATGACTCCGCCGGCGTTGTGTGCGCTTCCGGTCGCAATTTCTTCGGTCAGCGCGCCGGCCCAACCGATGGAAAAGACGAGGTCGATGGGGCCTCCATCCTCGATGGCTGCAAAGGCGCGGGTCGCTGCAGCTTGGCCTGCTCCTGCACAAGCTGCGATCCACTCTTCCTCCTCGTTGCGCTGTGCCCAGAAACGGATGTTCCCGCGAGAGGAGTGCGGCCAACCGCGAACCAGCGGCTTCAGTTCGCCGGGCATTGCGGCAACGATGGCTACGCGCGTCATACTCGACCCTGGGGCGCGTACCCGTTGGCGCGGAACCACTCAATCGCCGCGCGCATCGCCGGATACACCGGCACAATCCTGAAGTCGAGCTCCTGCTGGGCGCGCGCACTCGAGGCAAACATTTTCTTCCGCCCCATCCGCACCTCTTCAAGCGTGGCCCGCGGCTCCTTGCCTCGAATCCGCCCAGTGATCCATTCCTCGAAGAACGCATACGTGGCCGCCACGGCAAACGGAATCTTCATCGTCGGCGAAGGAATGCCGGTGATAGCGGACATTTTGTCGAGTATCTGCTTGAGCGTCAGGTTTTCACCGCCCAGGATGTAGCGCTTGCCCGGCTTGCCCACCGTCAGCGCGGCCACATGCGTCCGCGCAACCTCGGCCACGTCGACCAAGTTGAGGCCGGTATCCATGTAGGCCGGGAACTTGCCGTTGAGAAAGTCGACGAAGATGCGCCCCGTCGGCGTGGGCTTGGCGTCGTTTGGCCCGATCGGCGTCGTGGGATTGAGAATAATGACTGACTGCCCGCCCTGCGCCGCCTTGATCGCTTCCTGCTCAGCCAGAAACTTCGACCTCTTGTAATGGCCGACCATGTCCTTGAGCGAGACAGGCGTGTCTTCGTTGATGACCAGGCCATCCGTGCGAAAGTGCATGGTGGCCACGCTCGAGGTGTAGACCACACGCGGAACGCGGGCCTCGCGCGCCATCCGCAGCAGCTCGCGCGTGCCGTCCACATTGGCCCGGTACATGGTCTGGGGATTGCGAATCCAGAGGCGGTAGTCGGCGGCTACGTGCATCACGGCGTCACAGCCCTCAAGCCCGGCGCGCAGAGATTCCGGCTCCAGCAGGTCGCCGACGTGCGTCTCGCCGCCAATGCCTTCAAGATTTTTCAGGTTACTGTTCTTGCGCACCAGCAGACGAAGATCGCCGCCCTCGGCAGCCAGCGCAAGCGCCACATGATGGCCTACAAATCCGGTAGCGCCTGTGAGGAATACTTTCATGCTGAGCCTCTTGCAGAGACCATCTTAAACGTTCGGCAAACGTGCTAAGTTCTGCACGCAGGAGACCCGGAGCGCGATTATAATGCAAAAATGCATTATAATTGCGTAGGAGGGGAGAATGGCAAGACTGACGGTAACCGCGAGGGGACAGGTGACGCTGCGCAAGGAATACTTGCAACATTTTGGCGTTCGGCCGGGCGACAAGATCGATCTCACTTTGCTGCCGCACGGCCGGGGAGAAATCAGGTCCGCACGTCCCGAGGGTTCCTGGGACGACTTCATCGGCTGTCTTGCAGGCAAGACAAAGGTGCGCCTGACAATTGAAGAGATGAATGAGGCGATCGGCGCGGCAGCAGCGAAAGCAGGTATGGCAGGACTGAAGCGATGAGGATCATCGTAGACACCAACCTGCTGGTGCGTTTGGCGGTGGACGACGATCCGCACCAGAGACATCTTGCGGCGGTCGCGGTAGCTGAAGCCGAAGCAGTCATCGTCAGCCGTCACGCGCTGTGCGAAATGGTTTGGGTGCTCAGACAGAGCTATCACTTCACCAGGGCCGAGACCGCCGGGGCGATCCACAAGCTTCGCGGGATTGGGAATGTTGTCTTGGACAACGGGGCAGTGGATTTGGGCCTCGCGGCGATGAAGGCAGGTGCGGATTTCGCCGACGGTGTGATTGCGTTCGAGGGGGCGTGGTTGGGCGGCGAAGAGTTTGTCTCGTTCGACAAGAAAGCTGTGGAGGCGCTGGCAAAGCAGGGTCAAAGGACCAGGTTGCTTGAATGATCGTTGGGCTGTGCGAGTGACAAAGACTTGACGAATCAAGGTGGCAGGAATTGCTACTCTTGCTGGTTGAAAGCTTCCGGATGGGAAGCCATCAATGCCTTGAACTTCTCAAAACAGTCATTGCACACGATTTCGCATCTTCGGGCGGGACATCACCTCAGAGTGCCTGGCGTTCCTGGTTGGCCTCGGTCTCATCGCCTCTCTCGAATGTCCCCTGACAACCTGCGCACTTAAATTGACCGGCCAATCTCAGACCTCACCCGATTTCATTTCAAATCATTCATCTAGCGCCTCCGGCACCAGCGCAATATTCTTTTCGCCTGCAGCTTTCTTCTCGTTGTACTTCTGCACCCAGGCTTCCCAGTGCTTGCCCGCGGCGCGATCTTTGCCACTGAACTCAAGCCGCGCTATCTCTTCATAACTCACCTTGCGCTTGTCGTTGGCGCTGGGAGTGAAATACTGCACATAGGAGTCCGCAAGCGTTGCGCCGCCAAGGCGGTTGAAAATATAGGCCTCGACGCGCTCGCCGGATTTCAGCGTCAGAGTTACATCGCCGCGATAATCGAAAGCCTTTTCGAGCGCCTGGCGCAGCTCGTCTTCGCCGGCAACCTCGGGAATCCAGCCTTCCAGATTCTGGTGCTCGAAGCCGGGAGCCACTTCCAGCGCTTCCACTTGTTCGAGCGTATATTTCAAGACTTCTGCGCTCATGCGTTGGTCTCCTCGAGCGAGTGAGCGGGCTTGACGATCTGCACCAGCGGCGCATGACTCTGCGGCGCCCACTCATTCAACAGCTTCATCGCATGTTTATCCTTGTAACTCGAGAAGGTGCCGCGCACCATGCCCCAGAAGCCCTGGAGCGAACCAAACCCATCCATCACCGCCGTAGGCTCATAGCCGCAACTTACCATGCAGTTAGCGCACTTGGGGTTGCCGCTGGCCGCCCCGTACTCCTCCCACTGAGTGGTGTCGATAAGTTCCTTGTAAGTCTCGGTATAGCCATCCTGGAGCAGATAACATGGTCTCTGCCAGCCGAAGATGTTATAAGCCGGCGACCCCCACGGCGTGCACTCATACTTGCGGTCGCCCATCAGGAATTCAAGAAACAGGGGCGACATATTGAATTTCCATGACTTCTTTCGATTGGAAAGAACGGCGCGGAACAGCTTGCGCACCCGCGCCCGGCCCATGAAGTGATTCTGGTCCGGCGCTTTCTCGTAGCTGTAGCCGGGCGAAAGCACGATGCCTTCGACACCCATGTCCATCACTTCGTCAAAGAAGGCGCGCACGCCGTTGGGTTCAGTCCCGTCGAAGAAGGTGGCGTTGGTGGTAACGCGGAAGCCACGCTTGACCGCCTCCTTGATGCCTTCGACCGCAATATCGTAGCCGCCCTCGCGGCAGACGGAGAAATCGTGGTGCTCGCGCTGCCCATCGAGATGGACGGAGAAGGTGAGATACTTCGACGGCGTAAACTCCGGCAGACGGCGCTTCAACTCCAGCGCATTGGTGCAGAGATAGATGTACTTCTTGCGCGCAATGAGGCCGTTGACGATGTCGACGATCTGCGGATGCAGCAGCGGCTCGCCGCCCGGCAGCGAGACCATGGGCGCGCCGCACTCTTCGACCGCGGCAAAACACTCCTCCGGCGAGAGCTGCTTCTTCAAAATATGCGGCGGATACTGCACCTTGCCGCAACCGGCGCACGCCAGGTTGCAGCGGAAGAGAGGTTCCAGCATCAGCACCAGCGGATACCGCTTGTTGCCGGCCAGCTTCTTC
>Ga0182024_10013900_pt1 | contig 15637 bp, 16 predicted proteins | sample P32metaG_FD_120480 | JGI IMG/M metagenome (GOLD analysis project Ga0182024, IMG submission 120480) | Permafrost microbial communities from Stordalen Mire, Sweden - P3-2 metaG (Illumina Assembly) | ecosystem: Environmental > Terrestrial > Soil > Wetlands > Permafrost | place: Sweden: Stordalen... | reverse complement strand
GGGTCAAGCCGGGCATCGCTGTCTGTCAGACGCCGTCGACCTCGGTCTCGCTTGTCAGGAGCGTTGCGTTGAGGCTCGGTCATAGAGCGCGCCATCAACGAGTTGCCGGACTCCGATCGGACTTGGCAACGCCACGCGCGCCGGGGTCTCTGGGTTCGGAGACGGCATTTGAAATCCCGGCCGGGGCGTGACGAACATCGTGAGCGTCAGTTCTCCGGCGCCAGCGTGGATGTCGGGCGCGAGCAGACGGGTGTCGGCACGCTTTCCGCCCGCCAATGTCTGTTCAGTGACCAACACGCGGACGATCGCGTCCTCGGGATTGGGTTCGCGGGTTGGATCAAGGCGCCAGCTGGACGCGCGGACACCATCACGGATGACTCGCAGCGGTCGTCCCGTACTCACCGCGACGGAGGTCCACCTGTCACGCCGGGCATCCCGGCGCATGGCGACGGTGACCAGGTGTGGCGGGAGCCCGTACCCGAAGAGCACCTCATCATCGCAGCGCGCGAGCACCCGCCACCCGTCGAGATTAGGCATCGAGGAAGCGCCCGGCGACGGCTTCTGCCGAGCGATCTGTGCAATCAGCGCGCCGACGGCGGGATCGTCGAGCTCAAGTTGACCGGCCTGGGCCCCAAGCGCCGACGGCGGGAACGGCAATCCGGCGCCGTCGCTGATGAGGTTAGGGTCATACGCAGCCGTTCGAGGCTGCATCAAGACCGACCGCTCCCAGTCACGCTCGCTCGGAGACGCCGACCGGTGGGCGAGCAGCCGACCAAACCGGCGCACAGAGGGCTCGGACATCATCGCGAGACTACCGCCAACCGACCGCGCCCTGAGGCTCTCTTCTGTCCCCGCGGCAGCGCGATTCGAGCATCCGCTTCGCGACGCTTGCGTCGCAAAACGCAAGCGAGACAACTTTGAAGTCGAGCGCGGTCGACGGTTTCAGCGCGTGACCCTCTGCATACCCCCGCGGCCGAAGTCCACGGATACGGACAGCCATGTGATGGTTCGCTACATGACCGGCTCTTGGTGGCGAAGCCAGTTGGCGAGCAACTGTAGGAGGAGGAGCATCACAAGGCCGAGCGCAGCAGTCGAGACGATGTACCACGGCCAAGGACCCATAACGCTGAGCAGTGAGTTGTGCACGGGCTTGGCGCGCAGATACATGTAATTGCCCCCGGTTAGCCGTGCTTCTCCTGCTGCTCAGACGCAGCACTCCGCTTGCCCCTCTCGGGCGCTTCAGCAACCGCAGGTCCCGTTTGCCGTCCTCGATTCATCCGGTCGTTAGGGCCGCGTGTGAGACTGTGGCGGTGGCCGATCGCGTTCTCCTGGTCGGCTCCGACGATGTTGAGCTTGTTGTCCACGAGCGTCGCGACCGGCTGATCACCGGGATCGTGACCGCGGTGCCGATTCTCAGCTTGTTCTTCGTTGCCTGGCAGTTGTGGGACAGCTTGTTGGGCTGGAACGACGTCTTCGACTTCCTTTTGCTGTACGTGCTCACGGGTCTGGGTGTGACGGTCGGCTTCCATCGCCTGCTTACCCACCGGGCGTTCAGGTGTGGGCGCGTGATCCGTGCGGTGCTGGCGATTCTCGGCTCGGCGGCGATCGAGGGGCCGGTGGTCTCGTGGGTGGCCGATCATCGCAAGCACCACCGGTTCTCCGATCGGGCGGGCGATCCGCATAGCCCGAACGTCGATCATGGTCACGGCTGGGGCGGCGCCGCGCGCGGGCTGTTCCATGCCCATGTCGGGTGGTTGTTCCTTCACACCGATCGCGGGAAGCGCACGCGGTACGCGCCGGATCTGCTCGCCGACCCGGTCGTGAGCTGGGTGGACCGGACGTTTCTGGTGTGGGCGATCGGCGGCCTGGCCGCCGCGTTCGGGCTGGGTTGGCTGTTCGGCGGCAGCCTGCGCGACGGCGTGACTGGCCTTCTCTGGGGAGGGGCGGTGCGGATGCTCGTGCTTCACCATGTGACTTACAGCATCAACTCGCTTTGCCACTTCTTCGGGCGCCGGCGGTTCGACACCGGCGACGAGTCGCGCAACCTCGCCTGGCTGGCACCACTTTCACTCGGCGAGGCCTGGCATAACAACCACCACGCGTTCCCGACCTCCGCCGAGCACGGCCTGCGCCGCTGGGAGCTCGACCCGTCGGCGATTGCGATCCGCGCGCTGGAACGAGTCGGACTGGTCTGGGACGTAGTGCGTGTTAGCCCAGAGCGCCAGGCGGCCAAAGTAGCGCCGGTGCGGGTACGGTGAGCGCGCGCAGCGCCACTCTGTCGCTGCGCGAGAGGCTCGCGCAAGCGATTCCTGAGCGCCCGTTTCGCGTTGAGCTGTGGGATGGCAGCAGCTTGCCGCCCACGAACGGGTCGGGCGGGCCGACGTTCAGTGTGCGCTCGCCGCGCGCGCTGGCCCATGTTCTTCGTGCCCCGGGTCAGCTCGGTCTGGGCCGCGCGTACGTGAGCGGCGAGCTCGAGGTGAGCGACATGGAAGCGGTGCTCGAGCTGCTGGACACCTACAAGGTCCCGCCGTTGGACGCACGTGACAAGGCGCGCCTCGCGGCAGCCGCCGTGCGGGCCGGTGCGCTGCGCTCGTTGCCGCGCACTCCAACGGCCGAGCTGCGCCCGCGTGGGCGACGTCACAGCCGCGGGCGTGACCGGCGCGCTGTCACGCACCACTATGACGTGTCCAACGAGTTCTTCGCGCTGATTCTCGGCCAGTCGATGACGTACTCGTGCGCGATCTTCTCGCGGGGTGCGCGAACGCTTGAGGAGGCGCAGCGCACCAAGCTCGAGCTGGTGTGCGGGAAGCTCGGCCTCGTGCCCGGCGAGCGAGTGCTCGACGTTGGGTGCGGGTGGGGCAGTTTCGCGCTGCACGCTGCGGGTGAGCACGGCGTCCACGTCACCGCTATCACGCTGTCCGAGCCGCAGGCCGTGCTTGCGCGCGAGCGGGCGGCGGCAGCCGGGCTCGCGGAGCGGGTCGAGGTTCGTGTCACTGACTACCGTGACCTCGCCGACGAACGGTTCGATGCGGTCGCCTCGATCGGCATGGTCGAGCACGTTGGCAGCGCCAACATCGACGCCTACGCGAGGCAGCTCGCCGCCATGCTGCGCCCCGGCGGGCGGCTGCTCAACCACGGCATCGCTCGCTTGCGCTACGGCGACCCGGAAGCCGGACCTTTCTCTGAGCGCTTCGTGTTTCCCGACGCAGCGCCCCTGCACGTCTCCCGCGTGCTCACCGCGATCGAGACCGCGGGTCTCGAACCTACCCACGTCGAGGGCTTCCGACTCGACTATGTGCGGACCGTGCGGGAGTGGGCGCGCAATCTCGACGAGCACTGGGAGCGGGCCGAGGCGCTCATCGGCAAGGAGCGTATGCGGATTTGGCGTCTATACGTGCGGGCGGCCCGTCGGGGCTTCGAGAACGGCTTTACCTCGGTCTTCCAGGTCCTCGCCCAACGCCCGTACGAACGCCTCTGAAGCGAGCCTCGGCTTTCCGGCCGCCCCGGCCCTACGCCTACTTTCATCCGACACCCGAAGTGTCCTCGGTCCGGACCGCAACTTTCGGCTCTGACGCAGCAGGACATCCTGCCCGCCAGTTTGGTGATTTCAAGCCCCCTCGCATGCGCCATGATGCCCCGCTCTGCTCGCGGAGCAGACACGCCAGAGATCCCGCCGATCGCTGCTGCTGGGGAACGGCCACGACACTCTCGACCGCGCGACGGGTGCCTACCCCAAGCGAAGGCGAAGCAGCAGCCGTGGCAGCGTGACTCCTCCAGGCGTGCTCCGGCAGCCTGCCCACCGCGCCCCACCGTGGCTGGTTTCGGGTGGTGGCGGTCGTCGAACCGGATGATCGCTTCCGCCATGGCGAGGGCGTCCGGCCTGCGAGCGCTATGGGCGACGACGCGCTCGCCCGCGCCCGTGGCGCCGGAACCTACGCCTCTGCCCACAAGCGGCAGATCCCGCGATCCGATCTCATCCGCCGACCCTCGCGCGCACCTTTCACGCAGGAGATCGCCGGTTCGAGTCCGGCTGGGGTACTGCTTGCCGTCGGTGCCCGGACGCCCATAGAGTGCCGCGTCAGTGACCCTGGCCGAACAGGCGGCGGCGAACCTCAGGCATCCGCTGACGCTGGCGCTGCTTGCGCTCACCTTCTCGACGGGCACGGTGGACGCTGTCAGTTACCTCGGCCTTGGTCACGTTTTCACGGCGAACATGACCGGCAACGTGGTGCTGCTGGCCTTCGGCATTGCCGGCGCCGGCCACCTCCCTGTCCTGGCCCCGATCGTGTCGATGGTGACCTTCGCGCTGGGCGTCGGCGCCGGAGGGGTCCTGGGCCGCCGGCTGGGCCAACGCCACCCGGCGGATTTTGCGGTCGCCCTGGCGCTGGAGGGGGCCATGCTCACAGCAGCCGCCATCCTCGTGGCGGTGGCCACCATCCATCCCGGCTCGGCTCCGGCCGACGTGACGATTGCCCTGATGGCGACCGCGATGGGCATCCGTAACGCCACCGTTCGCCGGCTCGCCGTGCCGGATCTGACCACCACCGTGCTGACCATGACGCTGACCGGTCTGGCTGCCGACTCGAAATTGGCCGGCGGTACGGGCAAGGGCACCGTCCGGCGCTCGATGGCGATCCTGTCCATGCTGGTCGGAGCCTTGTGCGGCGCGCTGATGCTGAGGACCGGACTGGTCCTGCCGCTAGCCTTCGCCGCCGGGCTGGCGCTGGTCGCCTGCCTGGCCTACCCGCCGGCGGGGCGGGCAGCTTCGAAGTCTGAGGCCTCCGGCGCGGGGTCGCCGAAGGTCACCGACGACGCCGCTTTGCGAGCGGGCGCTTGATAGCAATCAGGCCGTGCTGCTGGGACTCCGCAGGCGCGTCGCCGGCGCAATCGATCATCCGAGGTCAGGCTGCACGCTCAGCGAAGCCGAGCTGTACGTCTCGGGGTGGGCGCACGATCCGAAACAACCGGTCAGGCAGGTTGAGGTCCGCCTCGGAACGCACAGCGCCAATCCGAGCCACTTCACGGTCGTGGCCGCGCACACCGTCGCGATCAGAATCCGGCGCGCGGAGCGCGAACCCTCGAGCGTGTCGGCCGCAGCCCAGACGGCGGCGGCGACCAGGACGACAAAGGTGAGGTCGCTGAGCGCGAACCGACCGTTCTGCAGGATGGCCCCGCTGATCAATACGAGCCCCGCGCAGACGGCCGCGGGCATCCTGCGCGACGTGGCTCGCCAGCCGATCGCGGCCGCCAGCAGGACCAGCGCCGCGGCATCCACCGTGTTCCACAACTGAGCGGCCAGGAGCGGCTTCACACCGATCAGCTCCAGGAGGGCCAGCTGAATCGGGTAACCGGGCGGCCAGGGCGAGGACCAGCGCCAGCGTCATGGGAGGTGTGAGCCGTCTCAGCTTCTGGCCACCTCGGAGACCGACTCGATTAGCCGGTCGACGTCTCGGGCGTTGTTATAGAGCACGATGCTGGCTCGCACCGCGCCGCCGTGGTCGCGCAAGCCGAACCGCTGCATAAGCTCGTACGCGTAGTTGTCCCCGTCCCACACGGCGATCCCGCGATCGGCCAGGCGCCGGGCGACCTCCCCGGGCGGCTGGCCCTGGACGACGAACGAGATCGTAGAGGTGCGATGGCGGGCTCCGCCCAGCAGGCGGACACCGGGGATTGCGTGCAGACCGCCCAGGGCGCGGGCCAGCAGCTCGTCGAGATGATGCTCAACCGCGCGCAGCGCGCTGAGCACTCGCTGTCGGCGGGAGCCCGGCGCGGTCGTGAGGCCGGCGATCCAGTCCACCGCCGCGGTCACGCCGGCCAGCAGCTCGAAAGCGGGCGTGCCCCACTCAAAGCGGTCCGGAACCGCGTTCGAGGAGGGCGCCAGCTTGGGCGGCGTGAGCCGCTCGAGCAGCCCAGGGTCGGCGATCACGATTCCGGCGTGGGGACCAAACAGCTTGTAGGCCGAACAGGCATAGAAGTCGGCACCCAGGGCCGCGGTGTCAATCGGGCCGTGCGAGGTGGCGTGAACGCCGTCGATGTAGGTGAGGGCCCCGGCGAGGTGAGCCAGCTCGCTGATCGCCCGCACGTCGGGCTTGGTGCCGATCGCGTTGGATGCCGCCGTGACGGCGACGAGGCGCGTGCGCTCGTTGATCAGCGGCTCAAACGTGTGGGCCGGCAGCTCGCCGGTATCGACGTCGAACTCCGCCCAGCGAACGGTGGCCCCGGCTCGTCCGGCGGCCAGGACCCACGGCCGGACATTGGCGTCATGGTCAAGCGAGGTCACCACCACCTCGTCGCCCGGTCCCCAATCCGCCGCCAGCGTGGCCGCGATGCGGAACGTGAGGCTCGTCATGTTGGGGCCGAGGATCACGCCTTCGGGCGCGCCTCCCAGCAGATCGGCCATGGCTCGGCGCGCGGACAGTTCGGTTCCGGTGCTGTACCGGCTGGCGGGAAACGCGCCGTGGGTGTTGGCCATGGAGTCACGCAGCGCAGCGGCGATCGCCTCGATGACGGGGCTGGGTACGAGGGTGCCGGCAGCACCGTCCAACCGGACGGTGCCGGGTTCCAGCCCGGGGAACTCCCGCCGGATCTCCTTGACCGAGGCCCGCAGTGGTGCCGTGTCCTCGCTCAACAAGGGGCGGCAGGGCCGGCCGCGGGCGACGCGTCCAGCCGGACGTGCCGCTCGGCGGGTTTGGCCACCGGGACGAACCGCGGCAGCTCGAGCGCGAATACCGATCCCATCGAGCTGGACTGCACCGTGCAGCGCCCGTTGTGGCGCTTGGCGATCGCGTCGACGATGGCCAGGCCGAGTCCGACCCCGCCGACCGCTCGGCCCCGGGCGGGATCGGCGCGGCCGAACCGCTCAAAGATCCGCTGCAGCGCCTCGGCCGGCACCCCCTGCCCTTGATCGGCCACCTCGAGGATCACCACGTCGTCGTCACCCAGACGCGCTCGGAGCTCGATCGCGTCGTGCGCTTCCGTGTACTTGACCGCGTTCTCCAGCAGGGTGTCCAGCGCCGTGCGGATCCGGTCGGGGTCGATCGCGATGCGCCCACTCGGGATTGCGCCTAGACGCCACGCCCGGGGCGCGATGTCGACCCAGCGAACAAAGACGTCCTCCAGGAGCGGCTCAAGCTCCACCTGGCTCAGGCGCAGGAAATCGGGCTGGCCTACAGCGGCCAGCAGCAGCAGCTGCTCGATGATCCCGTCCAGGCGGCTCATCTCCTCCAGGGCAACGTTGAGATCAGGGTCCTCACCGCTGCGGGATCGGAGCAGCTCCAGGTGGCCGCGCGCGATGGTCAGCGGGGTCCGCAACTCATGTGAGGCATCGTGGACGAAACGCTCCTGCCGGTCCAGAAGCGATTGTTGCTCTGCGGACCACACTCCGGCGTGGCGCAGCGCATCCTGGTGCCGCCGGGCGTTCCACACCAGCACGAGGCACATCACGGCCATTACCGGCGGAGCGTCGACCGGGTTGTTCCAGAGGTGGATGATGTGCAGGGCATCGACCAGCATCGCCGTGCCTGCGACTGCACCGAGGAGAAACACGACCTTCAGAACCGGATCGGCGCGCAGCACGAACAGCCCGTAAGCCGCGACCAGGCCAACCCACACGATGCGGAACGGCAACCCCTCCCAGCTCTGCCAGATCAGCGCCGCCGCGTAGTTGGCCAGAGCGAGCCCGATCCACAGGTGCTCCAGTCCGGCTCGTCGCTTGGTGGACCGGAGGCTATGCGGCAGCGCGATAACCGACATTGCGAACCGTCTCGATCGGAGCGTCCGGGCCCAGCCGCCGGCGCAGGCGTCGCACGCACACGTCGACCACGTTGGAGCGCGGATCGAAGTCATAGCCCCACACCTCGGACAGGAGGCGTTCACGGCTGACCACCTGTCCGCTGTGGGTCATGAGGAAGTGCAGGAGCCGGAACTCGCGGTCCGACAGATCGACTACGCGCTCGCCCACGTGCGCTTGACGCCGGGCCACGTCAAGCTCCAGACGGCCGACGCAGACGAGGTGCACATCCTCCTCGGGCTGAACCCGTCTGAGCTGAACGCGTGAACGGGCCAGCAGTTCATCAAGCGAGAATGGCTTGGGCAGGAAGTCGACAGCGCCGAGCTCGAACCCGCGCAGCCGCGTGCTGAGGTCGTTGCGAGCCGACAGGATCAGAACCGGCAGCTCCGGGTTGCGGCGGTGCAGCTCCCGCAGGACCTCCAAGCCGTCGCGGCCGGGCAGCAACAGGTCGAGCACGACAAGGTCGTACTGGTTGCTCAGGGCTTGGCTGAGTCCCTGTTCGGCATCGCCGGTCACATCGACCCCAAAGCCCTCGGCCTGAAAGGCACGGGCGACAAAGGCTCCGATCCGTGCCTCGTCCTCCACGATCAAAATCCGCATTCGCCGTTCCCTCCGACGCTTGAGTCCGGCGCCGTCCGCGCTTCTTAGAGATTACCTGTAGATGACGCGGAGATGACAATGGTGTCATCTATGTCTCCACTCTCTGCGGCGACTGTATAACACCGACCCGAGGAGAGGAACGGGTGAGTCTGAACGCAAAACGCGCCGTCGGAGTCACGTTGGGCGTCGTCATGGTCGGCCTTGCCATCGGCCTGTACATCGCCCTGTTCCTGCTCCACGCTCCGGGAGCCGCATCGGCCCAGCAGAGCTCTGCCGGGACCAACCTCTATCTGGCCACCGTTCCGTCCGCCAAGGGCAACGATCCGCACCCGACGTGGGTGTCCTACTACGCGGTCAACCCCGGAAACGCAAACTGGCGCACGGGCTGGCGCCACGACACCACGTACGTGCTGCCGGCCCACAGCCTCGTCCACGTGACGATCTACCAGTACGACGGGGCGTCGGGCCTGCGCAACCCGTTCCTCTCGCAGGCCACTGGCGTGGTCGGGGGCACCTTCCAGCTCAACGGCACGACGACGGAGGCCATAAATCCGAACAACGCGTCTCACGTGTTCGCGATTCCCAACCTCGGCATCTCGGTACCGCTGCAGGGCGTCTCCCCCACCGCCAAGAATCCCTGCGCCAACGCCCCGTGCTCGCTTTCGATGGATCACGAGACGATCTCGTTCACGATCCGCACTCCAGGCAAGGGCCTTTACCGCTGGCAGTGCTTAGTTCCCTGCGCGGCCGGCTACATCGAGGGCTTCGGCGGCCCGATGCAGACGGTCGGCTACATGGATGGATTCATCAAGGTTGTCTGACCGCTCCGCATGACCGACCAGACGAATCACTTCCGCCGGGTCGTCATCCTGTGGTTCATCGCCAGCGCGATCCTGACCCCGATCGTCGTACTGGTGCTGGCCCCGGGGATGCCGCCGGGCAACGGGACCGTTCAGTCCTCCGGGCAGGTGGCAGACAACACGGTCCTGCTCGGGCTCTCCACGCCGATCGCCCTGGTCGTGCTCGTCTACCTCGGGTACGCCCTGTGGGCCTTCCGGGAGCGCGATCTGACGGGGCCCGTGCGGGACGGCGTGCCGATCCGGGGCCACGCGGCGATTCAGACCTGGTGGCTGGTGATCAGCACGGTTCTCGTCCTGTTCCTGGCCGGCTTCGGAACCGTCGAGCTACTCAAAGACGGCGCGGGTGGCGGGCAGGGACCCAACCCGCTGGCGGTTCCGTCGACGCCCAAGGGCGATCCCCCGTTGCAGGTCCAGGTGATCGCTCAGCAGTGGGAGTTCGACTACCGCTACCCGGCCTACGGCGGGGTTGAGACCAACCAACTGGAGATACCCACCCACACGGTGGTCGAGTTCCACGTCACTTCGCTTGACGTCATCCACTCGTTCTGGGCCTACCAGCTCGGCGTCAAGGCCGACGCCAACCCGGGCATCGACAACATTGCCTATGTGACCACCAAGGCGCCGCTGAAGTTCGAGGTCCACTGCGCCGAGCTCTGCGGCGTGTGGCACGGCTACATGTACAACAGCGGCGCCGTGGTGCCCAAGGCTCAATTCGTCTCCTGGGTCAAGCAGCAGGAGCAGGAGCTGGCTCCAGCCACCAAGTCCCTGCCGCCGTACGCCAAGCAGTACTTCCCTGCCCCCACGAGGAGAAGCGGATGAGCACAGTTGCAGTGGCCGGCCCGGCCCGTGCGCCCGCGTGGCGCCGGCTGATGGGCTTCAACGTGGTGACCGGGATCATCCTGGGGATCGGGGGCTGGTTCCTCGGCTACTTCATCGGCACCCGCATCAACGCGCCCAGCCTGGCGTACTACTCGGCCGAGGCGGGGGAGAACGACATCGCGATCATGCTGGGCTACCTGTTCGGCGTGATGGGCTTCCTCATCGGCCTGGGGTTCGCCAACTACCCAATCAGCCGGATGCTGGGGCGGCCGCCGACACTGGCCGAGCACGAGAGCGAGGGCGAGGGAATCGGCCGCTACTTCCGCCTGTGCACCGACCACAAGGTGGTGGCGATCCAGTACCTGTGCGGCATCGGCCTGTTCTTCTTCGTCGGCGGTGTGAACGCAATGTTCATCCGCACCGAACTGCTGCAGCCCAACGTCCACGTGTTCGGGCCCAACCAGTACCTGACGTTGGTGGGCATGCACGGGACGATGATGATGGGGATGATGACCTCGGGGATTCTGGGGCCGTTTGCCAACTGGGTGGTGCCGCCGATGATCGGCGCCCGCCGCATGGCCTTCCCGCGCGTAGAGTCATTCACGTTCTGGTTGCTGATGGCCGCCGGCGTGATCCTGATCACGACGATCTTCTTCGGCGGTTTCCAGACCGGCTGGACCGGTTACCAGCCGCTGGGTGATCAGGGCACCGCCGGCTACGACGCCTACATCGGCTTCTTCGCGCTGGTCGGGGTGTCGATGACCCTGCTGGGGTTGAACCTGGCGGTCACGATCATCACCATGCGGGCGCCGGGCATGACCTGGTCCCGCCTGCCGATCTTCTGCTGGTCTGTCCTGGCCACCGCTGGGCTGATGTTCCTGGCCGCGCCGATGCTGGTTGCGACGCTGCTGATGGCTGCGATGGACCGCACCGCCCAGACGGCCTTCTTCATCGCCTCGAGCGGCGGTAGCGCGTACCTCTTCCAGAACCTGTTCTGGGTGTTCGGCCACCCGGAGGTGTACATCGTGGCCATTCCCGGGTTCGGGATCGTGCTGGAGCTGCTGCCTGTGTTCGCCCGCAAGCCTCTGTGGGGCTACCGCCTGGCTGTGGCCGGCATGCTCGGCGTCGCGCTGCTCAGCTTCTTCGTCTGGCAGCACCACCTGTTCGTGAGCGGCATCGACGCCGACCTGCGTCCGTTCTACATGCTGTCCACTGAGCTGATCTCGCTGCCCACCGGATTCACCTTCCTGTGCGCGATGGGGACCCTGTGGCGAGGGCGAGTCCGCTTCACAGTCCCGATGCTGTTCTGCATGGCCTGGGCGTTCAACTTCCTGTTCGGGGGGATCTCCGGCGTGCTGCTCTCAGACGTGCCGAGCGACGTGACCACCCACGGCAGCTTTTTCGTGATGGCTCACTTCCACTACACGATCATGGGTGGACTGGTGTTCACGTTCTTTGCGGCCATCTACTTCTGGGGTCCGAAGATGTTCGGCTTCAAGTTCAACGAGCGTTTGGCCAAGATCCACTTCTGGGGCATGTTCCTGGCTTTCAACTCGACGTTCGCGCCGCTGTTCGCGCTCGGTTTCCTGGGCATGGCGCGGCGAGTCGTGACCTACCCCACCAATCTCCAGCCACTCAACGACTGGGTGTCCGCCAGCGCCTTCGTGCTGGGTCTCTCGATGCTGGTGTTCCTGGTCAACGTGGTCTACTCGTTCGTCTTCAAGCGTGAGCCGGCGGAGGCGAATCCCTGGCACTCCAAATCGGTCGAATGGCAGCTGCCCACACCGGTGCCGGTCCACGACTTCGACACGATGCCGGTCTTTGGCCCCGACCCATATCCGTATGGGGTGGAACCCGCGGCCACGCCGGCCCTCAAAGCGGCGCCGGCCGGAGGGGGTGCATAGGCGATGGAATCCTCTGCTGCCTCAGCACCACTCCATCCCCACATCGAGCCCGAGCCGCCGGGCTGGCAGCCGCGCGCGCTGTGGATGAACGCGCGACTGCTCTGCAGCTCGATCTCGTTCTTCTTCATCGCGTTCGTGTTCGCGTACTTCTACCTGCGGTCGCTGGACCCAAACCACGGGTGGAAGATCGGGCACCACGTGAGCCCGTCGATCGGGCTCGGCACGACGGTGATGGTTCTGTTCGTGCTGAGCGCCGTGGCCTTCCGGCTCGGCCGCGGGCGGGCGGCGCAGACGCTGCTGAGCACCGGGCTGGCCATCGGGCTGGGGCTGGTGGCGATCGTGCTGCAGTGCATCGAATACACCACCCTCGGATTCGGTCCGTCCAGCGGTGGGTATGCCAGCGTGTTCGTCGGCTGGACGACCCTATACACACTGTTTGCTCTGTTCGGTCTCATCTGGATCGAGATCCAGGCCGCCAGCCTGTGGCGCACCCGGCGCGAGGGTGTCACCCGTGAGATCCGGGAGGGCGTGCCTACACACGACGAGGCTCTGATCCAGTCGGGCATCGAGGCCTGCTCCTTCTACTGGGCGTACTTCGTGATGATCGGGTTCGTCGCGTGGGTCGTCCTCTACCTGCTTTAGGCCATGGACTGGACGGCCTGGTCGCTTGACCCGTCCCTGATCTACGTACTTCCGGCTGCGCTTCTGTACTGGCTGGGCGGTCGCCGTCAGTACAGGACGCCGCAGTCGGACTGGTGGCGCCCACTGTCGTTTGCCGCCGGGTTGCTCACGATCGTGCTGGCGCTGGACTCGCCGATCGACTACTACTCCGACCAGCTGTTCTGGGTGCACATGGGCCAGCACATCCTGCTCCTCACCGTCGCACCGCCGCTGATCCTCCTGGGACGGCCCTGGCCGAGGATGTGGCGGGCGCTGCCGATGGCGATGCGCGTCAGCGTCGGCCGGGGAATCGCCAAGGGGCGCTGGACGGCGCCGCTGCGGGCTGTGGCCCGACCGCTGCCCGCCTGGATCCTGTTCAACGTAACGATCGTGGCCTGGCACATCCCGGCTGCCTACAACCTCACGCTCACCGATCAGACGGTCCACAACTGCGAGCACGCGATGTTCTTCTTCACGGGCTTGCTGTTCTGGGCCCATGTGGTGAACCCAGGCCCTCTGCGTCCGCGGATCGGGTGGGTGGCGCGGGTCGGCTACATGGTGGGAGCGATGATCGTGGGCTGGGTGCTGGCGATCACCCTGGTCGTCGTGCAGCACCCGCTGTATGGGCACTACGCGTCCCTGGCCCACCGTCCAGGTGGCATCTCTGCCATGACCGATCAGCAGCTGGCGGGCGGAATGATGTGGGTGCTCGGCTCGGTCTCGTTCACGATCGCCGCTTTCCTGGCCTTCTGGCGCTGGCTCGAGCCGAGTCGATTCGGTCCGGAGCCTGTGCCGGTAGAGCGCGATCTGCCCGACCCGGTGCTCGGTCCCGACCGCCCGCACTCGGTGCCCCCGGCCGTCATCACCACCTGAGAAAGAGACCCCCATGACACTGACAATTGCCAGTTTCCTAGCCGGATCGCTGCTGACCATGCTGATGCCGATCCTGCTTTTGATCGTGCTCGCCTCTCTGCTCATCCGCGCGGCGAGGCGGATTCCCGGTAGCGATCCCAGCCGAGCTCGGCGGGCCACTCAGGCCGAGCCCACCGCACCGGCTGGCTCCGTCTCGTCCCTCAGCCAACCGTCTGGAGACCCGCCGGTCGAGGAGATGTGATGGAGTCGGGGGCCACCCTGGGGGCAGGCGCCGGCCGGATCGGGGTGGGGGAGCAGCCAGGAGGATCCTCCCCCCGCCGACGCCGCGTGAGACTGCTGGTCGGGGTCGCCGTACTGGCTGGCTTGGGCGCGGTCATCGCCGGAGGCGTGCTTTTGGGCGCCAGCCTGCGCTCCTCCCGCGGGGCGGCGATTGCCGCCACGCCGCATCGGGACGGGCTCGATGGAGAGGCGACCTGGGTCGCGGGGGCGCGTCCGGCCCCGGCGATCACCGCCCTGCGTGACCAGAACGGACAGCTGTTCTCGCTCGCCTCGCTCCACGGCCGCCCGGTGGCGATGGTGTTCTTTGACTCCTTCTGCAAGCAGGAGTGCCCGCTCGAAGGGCACGCACTGGCGGCCGCCGAACGGCAAATCCCGGCCGCGCAGCGCCCGGTGCTCGTCGTGGTCAGCGTCGATCCCGCGGACACCTGGGCCAGCGTCCGGCACGCGATCCACTCGTGGGGCCTGGCCGGCGTCTCGCCTTGGTACTGGCTGATGGGGACCCACAAGATGCTGGCGCCGGTGTGGCGGGCCTACCAGATCTACGTAGGCCCGAAGATCGACGGCGACATCGCTCACACCGAAGCCGTCTACTTCATCGACCGCAAGGGCTACGAGCGTTCGGCCTATCTGTACCCGTTCGCCCAGCGGTTTGTGACCCACGACATGCGGCGCCTGGCCGCGGAGTCGGACTGACTCGCGATGGCCGTCCCTGACACCCTGGAGACTGCTCCGCTCGGCCCGCTGACCGCGCCGGTCGGGGCGCGCGGCGTGGCAGTCGGCGCAACTCCGGAGACGATGCCGGCAGGGCAGCCGGCGGCCTGGCGGGACTACCTGACGCTGACCAAGCCGCGGATCATGTCGCTGCTGGTGCTCACGGCCGTCTGCTCGATGTTCGCGGCGGCCGGCGGCGACCCCCACCCGTTGGCGCTGCTCGCCCTGGTCGTGGGCGGTGCGCTGGCATGCGGCGGGGCCAGTGCCCTCAACCACGTAATCGACCGGGACATCGACCGTCTGATGGGACAGCGCACCGCCTCCCGGCCCGTGGCGGCTGGCCGCACCAGCCCGCGGCGGGCGGTGATCTTCGGCCTGGTGCTTTCGGCGATGTCGTTCGTGATCCTGGTCGCCTTCACGAACCTCCTGGCGGCGGCGCTGGCGGTGGCCGGTGGGGCGTATTACGTGGTGGTCTACACGGTTTGGCTGAAGCGGAGCACTTCGCAGAACATCGTCATCGGCGGGGCCGCCGGGGCGATGCCCGCCCTATCCGGGTGGGCGGCCGCCCATGGCGAGCTGGGCCTCGGCGCATGGCTTCTGTTCGCCATCGTCCTGGTCTGGACTCCCCCTCATTTTTGGGCGCTGGCGCTGCTGCTCAAGCGCCACTACGCAGCGGCGGACGTGCCGATGCTACCGGTGGTCAAGGGGGCGCGAGCCACGTCCCGGCAGGTTCTCGCCTACACGGTGCTGTTGCTGCTGGTGGCCCTGATCCCTGTTCTGACGGGAACCTTCGGGCCCGTGTACGCGGGGGCGGCGGTGGCGCTCGGGGGCGTGTTCACCTGGCTGGCGTGGCGGCTTTGGCACCTGCGCACGCCAGCTGCGGCCGGCGTCGTTTTTCACTACTCGCTGCTGTATCTGGCGCTGCTGTTCGTCGCGGTGGCCGTTGATGCGAGCGTGCGGTAAACCGGCCCGGTCGAGGGATCGGCGGCGGGGTAGTGACGCGGCGATGTCCAGACCGACCACGATCGATGGCATTGCGTCGGCTGGCTGGCTGGCCCAATCGGAAACCATGGCGTGAAAGAGGACTGAGGTGGGGTGGGCAGAGATGCGGGTGCTGGTGGCCGCCGAGCGATCGGGGCGGC
>Ga0182024_10013899_pt1 | contig 15637 bp, 14 predicted proteins | sample P32metaG_FD_120480 | JGI IMG/M metagenome (GOLD analysis project Ga0182024, IMG submission 120480) | Permafrost microbial communities from Stordalen Mire, Sweden - P3-2 metaG (Illumina Assembly) | ecosystem: Environmental > Terrestrial > Soil > Wetlands > Permafrost | place: Sweden: Stordalen... | reverse complement strand
CGGAATTTTTCGTAGCGCTCGTCTATGAGCTGCTGTCCGGAGAGGCCGGTTAGTTCGGAGAGTCCGATCCGCAGCATCATGCGCAGCGCGTCGGCGGCGTTATCGGGATCGGTGTGCGCGCCTTCACCAGGTTCGGGCACGATGGCGTCGATCAAGCCGAGACTCAGTAGATCAGGGGCCGTCAACTTCAACGCCGCGGCGGCCAATGCGGCTTTCCCCGAATCGCGATAGATGATCGCGGCGCAGCTCTCCGGCGAGATCACGCTGTAAACCGAGTTCTCCATCATATAAATACGATTGCCGACGCCGAGCGCGAGCGCGCCTCCGCTGCCTCCTTCGCCGATCACGACGACGATGATGGGAACCTTGATGCGCGACATTTCGCGGAGGTTTTGGGCGATCGCTTCGGCTTGTCCGCGCTCCTCGGCGTCGATGCCGGGGTAGGCGCCCGGCGTATCGAGCAAGGTGATGATCGGGCGCGAAAACTTCGCAGCCATTTCCATCAGACGCATGGCCTTGCGATAGCCCTCGGGCTTCGGCATGCCGAAATTGCGAAACAGTTTCTGCTTGGTGTCGCGGCCCTTCTGCTGCGCCGCGATCATCACGGGACTTCCTTCGAACCAGGCCATTCCGGCTACGATCGAATGATCGTCGCCATAGGCGCGATCGCCGTGGAGTTCCTGAAAATTCGTGAAAATGCGTTGGATGTAATCGAGGGAATGGGGGCGCTTCGGATGGCGCGCGAGTTGGACGCGTTCCCAGCTCGGATTCGTGGTTGGGGGATACTGCGGGTCCGCCATGATAAGACGCTACAATCCAGAATACCGTAGTGGGGTGTCGCGGTCATTCCGTTGGTCGGGGATTTCACGTCGGTTCCGCAGGACCACCACTAACCTGAGCGCTCTCCACTGAGCCGCCATGCGTAAGCATGCGGACAGGTGTTACTAGTTGGCGAGGATTTCCATCGATTCCGATCCGCAGATGCGCTTAACTTCGGCGCAAAATTCCTTGTCGGGGCGGACTTTCAAAGGGATGTCCATGATCACCGAAAAGTCGCGCGACTTTTCGAGGCGCAGCCGCACTTCGGTCGTGCCCGGCTTGTTGGCGAACAATTTTTGCAGGGCTCCGGCGCGATCGGCATCGCCCGATCCATTCACAGGCACACGAATCGAGATGAGCGACGGCAGAATGATGCGCGCCACTTCGAGCGGCACGATGTCCTGCACGGAGATTTTCGGCGGCGCGTTTTCTTCCGGCAGGACCAGGCCGCGTACCAGCACGGCTTTGTCTTCGATGAGCAATTTTTCGAGCCGCTCATACTGTGTGGTGAAAACCATGGCTTCGACGGCGCCTTCCAGATCTTCAAGCTGCATCGAGGCCCACAGCTTTTGCTCTTTGTTGCGTTTGCGAAGGACGCCGGTGAGGATGCCGCATAGCGCAACCTCGGTGCCTTTCGCAAGCCCTTCCAGATTTCCCGAGCGATACGTCGCGAGTTCGTTGACTTTATCCATGAACTGATCGAGAGGATGGCCACTGACGTAAAATCCGAGAATTTCCTTCTCGGCGGAAAGCTTGTCCTGGCTCGTCCAATCCAGAACTTTCGGTAAAGGATGATCGGAGGGCGCCTGCTCCTCCATCAATCCTGCGAAGAGGCCGGACTGTCCGCTGGCGCGATCTTTCTGGGCGCGCACGCCGGTTTCCATGGCGCTATCGATCACCGCCATCAACTGCGCGCGCGTGCCTTCGAGCCGATCCATCGCGCCGGCCTTGATGAAGCTTTCGATCATGCGGCGGTTCACAGCTCCCAGGTCGACGCGTTCGCAAAAATCGTAGAGCGATCCGAAATTGCCGCCTTCGGTGCGTGCTTTGACGATGGAATCGACGGCATTCGATCCGACGTTTTTGATCGCGCCAAGGCCGAAGCGGATTCCTGGCTCGGTACCGGTGGGAACTGGGGTGAAGGAGAACTCAGAGGAATTAACGTCGGGCGCGAGAACGCGAATGTCCATTTCGCGGCACTCGCTGATGTACTTGACCACCTTCGCGGTGTTGCCGGTTTCCGAGGTGAGCAGCGCGGACATGAACTCCAGCGGATAATGCGCCTTCAGATATGCGGTGACGAACGCGAGGTAAGCATACGCCGCGGAGTGCGATTTGTTGAATCCGTATCCGGCGAACTTTTCCATCAGGTCGAAAATCTTCTCGACCTTTTTCGGCGGATGCCCTTTTTCCTTTGCGCCGGCGACGAAGCGTTCGCGCTGCTGCGCCATCTCCTCGACCTTTTTCTTGCCCATGGCGCGGCGCAGCAGATCCGCTTCGCCCAGTGAATAGCCGGCGATGAGATTTGAAATCTGCATCACCTGCTCCTGGTAGACCATCACGCCGTAGGTCTCCTCCAGGATTTCCTTCATCTCGGGCAGATCGTAAACTACCTCTTTGCGCCCATGCTTACGGTCGACAAAATCGTCGATCATTCCCATGGGGCCGGGGCGGTAGAGCGCGTTCAACGCGCACAAATCCTCTAAACGATCCGGCTGGTAGCGGCGCAGAATGTCGCGCATGCCCGGCGATTCGAACTGGAACACGCCGCTGGTGAAGGCCTTGTGAAAAACGGTCTCGTAGGTTTTTTTATCGTCGAGCGGCAGATCCTCGATCACGATGTCCACGCCGCGATGCCGCTCGATCAGCTTCAGCGCATCCGCGATGATCGTCAACGTCGTCAGCCCAAGAAAATCCATCTTGAGCAGAGACAATTTCTCGAGAACCACCCCATCATACTGGGTGACAATTTCGTCCTTGCTGGTCTTGTAAAGAGGAATGAGGTCGGTCAACGGAACGGGCGAAATCACGACGCCCGCGGCGTGGACGGACGCGTTGCGAGCCATCCCTTCCAATCGTTCAGCAACTTCAAGAACTTCTTTGAGCCGCGGATCCTTGCGCGCTAAATCGTCGATCTGGGGCTCGACTTTGCGCGCCTCCTTCAGCTTAATGTTCAGCGGCTGCGTCGGGATCAGTTTGGTGAGTTTTTCGACGTCAGCGTATCCGATATCGAGCGCACGGCCAACATCCTTGATCGCGGCGCGCGCGGCCAGCGTCCCGAAGGTGATGATCTGCGCGACCTGTTCGCGCCCGTATTTTTCGGTGACGTATTGAATGATCTCGCCGCGACCGCGAGTGCAGAAATCGATGTCGATATCGGGCATACTGATGCGCTCCGGGTTGAGGAAGCGCTCAAACAGCAGACCGTAAGCCAGAGGATCGATGTCGGTGATCTCCATCGAGTAGCTCACCAGACTGCCGGCGGCGGAGCCTCGGCCGGGACCCACGGGAATGCCGCGCGTTTTCGCATGGCGAATGAAATCCCACACGATCAGGAAGTATCCGGAAAACTTCATTTGCTGGATCGTCTTAATTTCGCGATCCAGGCGTTCGACGTATTCCGCCAGATCGTGCTTCAATCGCCCTTGCGACTGGAGGGATTCCAGACGCGTGCGGCGCTTCTCGAATCCTTGCCGGGCGACGTATTCGAAGAAGCTATCGATGGTGTGTTCGGGCGGCACGCCGAATTTCGGGAACGGTTCTTCGACCGGCGAAAGTTTTATATGGCAGCGCTGCGCGATGTCCCAGGTGCGGTCGAGCGACTCCTCGACTTCATGGAACAGCGTCATCATCTCCTCTCGCGATTTGATGTAGAACGCGGGCTGGTCGAAGCGCATCCGGTTCGGGTCCGACATGGTCTTTCCGGTCTGGATGCACAACATGATTTCGTGGGCGCGAGCGTCGTCCTTGCGGAGGTAATGCGAATCGTTGGTCGCGACCAGAGGAATTCCCGTGTCCGACGACAGACGATTGATGAGGGGCAACACCCTCGCATCCGGTTCGAGCCCGTGATCCTGCAATTCCAGGAAAAAATTCTTCTTGCCGAACAGATCCGTGTACTCGTAGGAGAGCCGCCGCGCATCTTCGTAGCGATCGGCGAGGAGCGTTTCATTCACATCGCCGCGGAGGCATGCCGACAGAGCGATAAGACCTTTGCAGTGTCTCGATAACAGGTCCTTATCGATACGAGGCTTGTAATAAAATCCATCTAGATAGCCGGTCGAGACCAGCTTCACGAGATTGCGATAACCCTCCTGGTTTTCGCAAAGCAACACCAGATGGTTATAGCGATTCGTGTCGCTCTTATTCGTGTGCCCCTGCTGCGCGACGTAAACTTCGCAGCCAATGATTGGATGGATGCCCTTGGCGTTGGCGTGATTGTAGAACTCCACCGCGCCGAACAGGTTGCCGTGATCGGTCATCGCAATGGCCGGCATCTTCTGCTCCTCGGCGAGTTCCATCAACTGCGAAATCTCGCAGGCGCCGTCGAGCAGCGAGTAATCGGTGTGGCAGTGAAGATGAACGAAAGGGGCGGATTTCGGCATCGGTGTAAAGCGGGGGAGAAGACCATTATAGCTCTCTAGTTGCAGGGCGTCGGGTCGCCTCCGACGAGCGGTAGACTTAGTCCCTAGACTAAGTTAATATAAACACATGGCGGGAACAGTTAACATTCATGAAGCGAAGACGCACTTCTCGAAGCTGCTCGCCAGAGTGAGCGCGGGTGAAGAGATCATCATCGCGAAAGCGGGCAAGCCCGTTGCGCGATTATTGCCGATTGTACCGGCGTCATCGAAAAAGAGAGTCCCCGGGATCGACAAGGGCAAGATCTGGATGGCGAAGGACTTCAACGTAATGTCCAAACGGGAGCTCGACGACTGGTACCGGTCGTGAGAGTCCTGCTCGACACCCATGTATTTCTTTGGTGGAACGAAGACAATGCGGAGCTTTCGAAAAAAGCTCTGAGAATATTAGCGGACCCCGCAAACACGCTTGTTCTGAGCGTTGCGAGCGCCTGGGAGATTGCCATCAAGACGCAGTCGGGCAAACTGCGGCTCCCGGAGGATGCAGGTAGTTATATACGATCACGCACCGCTCATTATGGGATGGAGATTCTCCCGATTCATCTAGCCCACGCGTTGGCCCTGGAATCCCTGCCACTGTTGCATCGCGATCCGTTCGATCGAATATTGATCGTCCAGAGCCAGTTGGAGAACCTATCTATTCTCACGGCAGATGAGGCTATCCGCGGTTATGCGATCGACTCGATATGGTAAGTATCGACCTCAACAACTTCCGGTACTTTCGCCGGCATCGCGCACAACGCCAGCAGCATGATGTCGAGAATGGGAATGCGTATCGCGCATGAGGGGACGCTCCATGCGACGAAGTACGTGGCAGGGATCAGCAACAGTGCGCCCGCGATTTTCGCCGACAGCGATCCTTTGTTAAGCGCGTATAAAGCGAGCGGCGTGAGCAGCAGGCAATCGTAGGATCGGCGGTGGGGAAGCAAGGGCAAAATGGCAACCGGCGCGGCCGCGATCAATAGCTCGCCCTTCGCGCGCGCGATTCCAACCACCGCGACCACCAAGTTTCGCATTTGCGGCGTGCCGGGGACGTAGTAATAAAGCGACGGCGTGATGGTGACTGCCGGCGTCACCACCGGGTCGGTAATGGCTACAAGGTAGCGGTGAGGCCAATCGGATCCGCGGTACGTAGATGCACTGGACCATCTATCGAGGAACCGCGGAGGCGTAGACGCCACGCGATGACCACCGGAACGGCCACGGTCAACGCAGCCAGAGTCCAGGTTGCCGCGCCCGCGGGAATCGCCAGCGCCGCCCCAGTGCGGAACGCGATCAGCCACGCCAGAGTAATTACCGCGCCGATGGTCATGGCGATCCATTGCTCTCTGCCGCGAATCATTGTGGAACACGCCGCCTGAATCGCCAGTGCCAATGGGGCCGCCACTATCAGATCGGCCAGATAGTGCTCTCCGGAGCCGAGAGTAGCGAGCATCGTCATTATCATGTAGATTCCTAAAACGGTCTGCATCCACCGGGAGTAGCGCATGTTCCAGAACAGAAGCATAGTCCAGCCCACGTGCAACGATGGCATGGCGTTACGCGGCTCCAGTTGGAGCCAAGCCGGATGGATTTGGGCGCCCGTAAGATCCGGGACCAAAAACGGAAATTCCTTGGCAAAGAGGTAAATCGGTCCGGACGCCGGAGCGATCTGATATAGCAGAAACCCAGCCACACCAAGCGCGACCGCTGCCCAGCGCAAGTCTACGTCCACGCTACCGTGTTTCCGCCGCGATCCTTGAATTGCCAGACATACCGCCAAGCCCAGGGGCAAGCTGTTGTACACATATCCGCAAGCCGCAAACAGCCATCCGTGCGCATGAAACAACTTTCCAATCACCCAGCTTGGGGGCCCTCCAAATTTCAGGTCGAACGCATAAATCAGACGATCATAAGTATTGGGAGTCAAGCTGGCCGAGATCGCCACCGCAATCATGGAACCCACGCACAGCGCGGGAATCAGCGCCGCTTCCCTCAGAGGCTCGAACCGGCCGCGTTTAACGGGGGCCCATATCCATCGTGAAGCCAATATCTGTAGACTGCCCATTCCCAGGAATCCGCCGGGCAAGCCGAGCGATCGCCCGTAATAGTCGATCGCCGATCCGTGATTCAGGAAGTACACGGCTCCGAATCCCGCTCCCAACACCATCACCAGCCCTATCTCCCACTTCGTCGGCCGTGCAGTTAGATGAATTACAGACGCGCCCGCGAACGCGAATGCAACATAGGGTGCCGAACCGATGTGCAGGATCCCCGCAATCAGTACTAAGATCAGCGCCATTGCAAGGGTCTGCAACGAGTTGTTCAACACCTGGGCGGCGTTACTGTTGCGTTTACGGCGCACAACTTTTGCCTCCCGGGGTGGTGTCGATTTGGCTCGCCATGATGCCATTCCACGCGAATTCCGTTATCCCGGTAAGAGCATGTCGTGATTCATCCGAAGGGCGTTTTGGACAGACGGCATTCCCTCCTGTAATCGGCAATTCGTAGTGGGATCAATAGGGAGAGCTAGCGTGATGAGGCGCGTTTTTTCAGTCCGGCACGAATTTCTTTGAGATAATCTTCCATCATTTTTGGTGCAGGACGTCCTCCGCGTCGCCCCCGGCGTGCCAATTCCACCACCGCCATCAACGGCTCGACCGTCACTGCACTCCGCGAAGGCAATCAACAGATCCCCGTGATCGTCCGCCTCCAATCGCAGGAGCGCGCCCAACTGTCCGAGATCGAGAACCTCTACGTCTTCTCCTCGCAAAACCCGACCCGTCTCCCCCTCCGCGCCATCTCCTCCGTCGAAAACAAAATGGAAACCGAGCGCATCCGCCGCCAGGAACATTTCCGCAACATCGGCGTCCACGCCTTCCCTCGGCCCGGCGTTCTCGCCTCCGAAGTGTTGAAGGAAGTGACCCCGCAGCTCAATGCCTTCGAAACAAATCTCCCACCCGGCTACCATATGATCATCGTCAAATGGGAAAGGAGGCACGATGATTAAGCGCCTTGTGGGGCGGCCATTCCTGGCGGCAGCCGTCTTTCAGACGGCTCTTCTTGTCCTCTCTGCCGCCGACTTCCACTTCGTAATCCTAGGCGACCGCACCGGCGAAGCCCAACCCGGCATCTACGAACAAATCTGGAAAAACACCGTCGCCGAGAATCCGTCTTTCGTAGTCTCCGTAGGCGACACGATAGAAGGCCTGGACGACAAAACCGCCGACCGCGAATGGCGCGACGTGCAGCTGATCCTCCCGAACATCACCCTCTACCTGACCCCCGGCAACCACGACATCTGGTCTGATCTCTCGGAAAGACTCTTCCAAAAATACTCCGGCCACCCACCCCACTACAGCTTCGATCACGAACAAGCCCACTTCACCATCCTCGATAACAGCCGCGCCGACCAGTTCTCCCCAGCCGAGCTAACGTGGCTCGAATCCGATCTTCGCGCCCACGAAAAGCAGTCCCCGAAATTCGTAATCTCCCACCGCCCGTCCTGGCTGCTGGACATCCTGCTAAAAAACCCGCACAACGCCGTCCATCAACTCGCCAAAAAATATGGCGTGCAATACGTAATCTCCGGCCACGTCCATCAGATGATCTATTCGAATTTCGAAGGCATCACCTACCTATCGATGCCCAGCGCCGGCGGTCACCTCCGCGGCTCGATGAAATACGAAGACGGCTGGTTCTTCGCCCACACTCGAGTCGATGTAACCGGAACCGGCGTCCAATTTCAAATCAAGGAACTGCACAACCGCATCACCAGCCCCACCGACTGGACCGCATCCGGCCTGATCCATCGCTAATCTCCCGCAATCGTCGCCGTCCAATTCCGCGTGTCCAATTCCGCGACAACCTCCCGCTCCCAATCTGGTAAGATCGCAGACTATGCTAATCCTCGCCGCGATCTTATCGATCCTCGTCTACGGCGTCATTGCCGCCATGCTAGGCACCCTCATGCCGAGCTTCACCGCCCTCTTCCAACTCTCCGGCGACCAGAACGGCAATATCGCTTTCGCCCAAAGCCTCGGACTTATCATCGCCTCGATTTCCGTCGGTCCGCTCATCGATATACGCGGCAAGAAAACTGCCCTCCTCGGCGGACTGATTCTCATCACGGTAGCCCTGGCCGGGCTCCCCAGCGCCGGCGGCTATACGCAGCTCATGCTCCTCTATTTCGTCCTCGGACTGGGCGGTGGCATCATCGTGACCGGAGCCAACGCGCTCGCGAGCGACGTCGATGCATCCCGCCGCGCTTCAACCCTCAATCTCCTGAATCTCTTCTTCGGCCTCGGCGGACTCCTGACTCCTCTCGTCGCCAGCATGCTCAAAGGACAGACCGCCCGCCTCTGCTACTTGGGTGCTGGACTCGGGGTCGTTGCGCTCATCGCCAACATCGTCGCCAAAATCCCCCCGCCCACCGGCGAACGAAGCTTCAAAATGTCCGAAGTCGGCGGCATCGTCACCCGTCCCGTTCTCTATATGCTCGCCTTGTTCCTGTTCCTCTATGTCGCCTGCGAGGTGGGCGTCTGGAACTGGCTCACCAGCTATCTCATCAGCCGCAACATCGATGAAGCAAAAGCGCTCAAAATCCTCTCGCTGGGATTCGCCCTCGGCCTGCTCCTCGGCCGCGTAGTAGTCTCGCGCATCCTGATCAAAATCTCTTCGATGAACGTAACTCTAGCCTCGGCCGCCCTGATGGCAGCGACAACATATATGATGCTCCAGTCGAGCGACGCCACCTACGCCTGGATCGCCGTCTTCTGCGCCGGCGTGGCCATGGCCCCCGTCTTCCCGACAACACTAGCGATGGTAGCCGACGCCTTCCCCCGAGGCACCGCCACCGCAATGGGAATCGTAATCACCTGCGGCTGGTTAGGATTAGTAGTAAGCTCCCCCATCATCGGCGCAGTAGCCGGTAAAGGTAATACCAACTTGGGCACAGCATTACTCCTGCTACCCGCCTTCTCCATAGCGATGGTGCTGGTAAACCTGACCCTCCGCCCGATGCTCACGCGAAAGTAGTTTTATTTGTCCGATTGAGTTTTAAGATGCCGCCTTGGCGCTCTGCATCTCCGCGAGCCGGGCTTCCATCCGGCGCGTCATATGCGGCGTGATCCCAAGCAGCCGTTCCACCACCATCAACTGCGCGCGATGATGCATCTCGTGCTCCTTCGGACCAAGGAGCATCTCGAACCGGCTCTTTTGCGAGCCCATGGCCGCCGGCATGACGACGATCTCGCCCAGAAACTCGTCGTTCAGCGTATCGAGCCAACCAGCAAATCGCTCGCCTTCCTCATGCAGCAATGCGAGAATATGCTCCTTCGTATGAGGCTTCTTCTCTATCACCAGGAGGCCGCCGAAGAATTCCCAGAAATTAAAAGTCGCCAAGTCAGTGACGTGGTCGACGGCATGAATCTGGTGGGGAAGGCGCGGCGTGATGGCGATGTGGATCAACGTCTCGGCCACGGTCCGGGTTCCTGGCGCCGGCCGAAAACCATAGTGCTCCTCACCGATTTCCTCGGCGATAACGATCGTATTTTTGCGCACCGTTCGAAAAGCGGCGGCGAGTTCTTTTGCTCCGTAATAGTTCATGTCCGTATTCTACCGCGAGCCTGTTAAAATTAGATTTCCCCATGGAAATCGAGAAAGTATATGAACCCCAGCGGTTCGAACCGCACTGGGCCAAGTGGTGGGTGGAGTCCAATCTCTTCCACGTGGAAGCTCCGGCCGAGAAAACGGATAATTATTTTTCGTTGGTAATTCCGCCGCCGAACGTCACCGGCTCCCTGCACATGGGCCATATGTTCGAGCACTCGATCATCGATGCCCAGGTGCGCTGGCAGCGGATGTGCGGCAAAGTCACGCTATGGGTTCCCGGCATGGATCACGCCGGCATCGCCACGCAGATCATGGTGGAGCGGCAGCTTGCGAAGGAAAATCTGACTCGCCAGGACCTCGGTCGCGAGAAATTCGAAGAGCGCGTTTGGAAGTGGAAGGAAGAGTACGGCGGCAAAATCGTCGACCAAATGAAGCGCGCCGGCGTGAGCTGCGATTGGTCCCGCGAGCATTTCACGCTCGAGCCGGGCTTGTCACGCGCGGTGCGCGAGGCCTTCGTGCGTCTCTACGAAAAAGGTCTGATCTATCGCGGCCAGTACATGGTGAACTGGTGCCCTCGCTGCCAGACCGCGGTGTCCGACCTCGAAGTGGAGCACGAAGAAACGCAGGGCAACCTGTGGCACATCGTGTATCCGGTAATCGGCAGCGATTTGAAACTAGTAGTCGCGACCACGCGCCCCGAGACGATGCTCGGCGATACAGCCGTCGCTATAAATCCGGCCGACAAGCGCGTAGGCGAGGTGCGCGATAAGAAGGTGCTCCTGCCTCTGACGAATCGGGAGATCCCGATCGTGCTTGACGAGATGGCCGATCCCAAGTTCGGCTCGGGCGCCGTGAAAATCACACCCGCGCACGATCCGAACGATCTCGAAGCCGGCAATCGCCACAATCTGCCGAGCATCAAAGTAATCGACGAAAACGCGAAGATGACGGCCGAAGCGGGACGTTTTGCTGGACTCGACCGTTTCGAGGCACGCAAGCAGATAGTAGCCGAACTCGAAAAACTGGGGCTGCTAGAAAAGATCGAGCCCCATAAACTGAGCATCGCCAAATGCCACCGCTGCCGCACGATCGTCGAGCCTCTGGTGTCCACGCAATGGTGGGTGAAGATCAAGCCTCTGGCCGACCCCGCGATCAAAGCCGTGGAAGAGGGCCGCATCGAGTTCGTTCCCGCCAACTGGTCGAAGACCTATTTCGAGTGGATGTACAACATCCGCGACTGGTGCATTTCCCGCCAGCTCTGGTGGGGCCATCGCATCCCCGCGTGGCACTGCGCCGATTGCAAGCAGATCACCGTAGCGCGCGAAACTCCGGAAGTCTGCGGACAATGCGGCTTAAAAAACTTGACGCAGGAAACCGATGTGCTCGACACATGGTTCAGCTCCGGTTTGTGGCCCTTCTCGACGCTCGGCTGGCCGGATGACACCGCGGATCTGCGCGCGTTCTATCCGACCACGCTGCTGGTAACCGGCTTCGACATAATTTTCTTCTGGGCCGCACGCATGATGATGCTCGGTATAGAGATGACGGGCGACGTGCCGTTCCGGCAGGTTCACATACACGGCCTGGTGCGCGACGCGGAGCGCCAGAAGATGTCGAAGACCAAGGGCAATACCATCGATCCCCTCGTGATCAACGAAAAATACGGCACCGACGCCGTTCGATTCGCACTACTGATCAGCGCCGCACCCGGCGGCGATATCGCATTGAGCGAAGATCGCATAGCAAGCTGCCGTAATTTCGCGAACAAGATTTGGAACGCCTCGCGATTGTTATTCAGCAAGTCGAGCGAAGGCACACGCGAACCCATATCGCTCGCCGATCGATGGATCGGCAGTCGGCTGGATGCGTGTGCCAGCGTGGCAAATCCCTCGTTCAAAGAACATCGTTATCACGAGGCGGCGCAGGCTTTATGGCACTTCTTCTGGGATGATTTTTGCGATTGGTATCTGGAATTAAAGAAGCCGGAAACCGATTGGAGCTACGCATATGTCGTTCACGAAAAAGCGTTGCGATTGCTTCATCCGCTCATGCCCTTCATCACCGAAGAGTTATGGCAGAGGCTGGGAAAGCCTGGGAAATCGATTGCCTTGGAATCGTATCCTCAGGCTGGCCATATGGACCATAAGGCCGAGCGTGAGATGACCCTGCTCCAAGACATCGTCACTGCTGCGCGCGCGCTCCGCGCGGATCACAAGGTCGACAAGAAGCCTTTGTTAACTGGCGTGCTGTACTGCAAACAACCGATACACTTGGATGCAATCGAACGCCTGGCAAATGTGAATTTGAAAGTGGAAACGGGGTTCGTTCCAAAGCTCGAAGGCGCCATCCGCTCCACGCCCGACTTCGACCTCGTACTTGAAATGCCGAAGCCAGCAAACCAGCGCGACCGCCTCTTAAAAGAGAACATCGAGCTCGAAAAAGTAATCGCAAACTCCGACCGCCAGCTTAACAACGAGGACATCATCAGCAAGATGCCCAACAAAGTAGTCGAGACGCTTCGTATCAAAAACGCCGCTTACAAAGCGCAGCTCCAGAAAAATCTCGACGCACTCGTAACCGAATGACTTTCGATATTTCCCATCCCGATGTCCGCGCCGCCGTCCAGCGCGCACTTTCTGAAGACCTCGGCTCCGGCGACATCACCACCGACTCCTGCATCTCCGCCGATGCCCACGCCGAAGCTCGCTTCGTCGCCAAGCAGAACATGACCGTTGCCGGTGTCGAGCTCCTCTCTCTCATTTTCGATTCCGCGGAGCTTCTCAAGAAAAGCGGCGATCGCGCGACTCCTGGAGAACAACTCGCTCGCGTCCGCGGCGAATCGCGAAAACTCCTCACCCGGGAACGCGTCTCTTTGAATTTTCTCCAGCGCCTCAGCGGTGTCGCGACCCTCGCCGCCCGCTTCGTCGACGAAGTGAAAGGTACCGGCGTCAAAATTCTCGACACCCGTAAAACCACTCCCGGCCTCCGCGTCCTCGAAAAAATGGCAGCGTCCGCAGGCGGTGTGACGAACCATCGCATGGGTCTCTATGACGCCGTGTTGATCAAAAACAACCACATTCGCTTGGCCGGCGGTGTTAGGAAGGCGATGGAGCAGGCCCGCAAGAGCGGCAAGCCCATTGAAGTCGAGGTGCGCACGCGCGCCGAGGTCGAAGAAGCGCTCTCCTGCGGAGCGTCGCGAATTCTGCTCGATAATATGACGCCCAATGAGGCCGCCATCGAAATCGGGCTCATCGACCATCGCGCCGAGACAGAAATCTCCGGCGGCATCACACTTTCGAACGTGCGCGCCTACGCCGAGGCTCGCCCCGATTTCATTTCCTCCGGCTCCATCACGCACTCCGCCATTGCGGTCGATATCAACTGCGGGATATATCCAATCAATTAGGATCGCGCTGCCGCGTACTAGCCACTGCCTTGAGAATTCCCAATCCTCCGAGAACCAGTACGCCGACCCCGATCCACCGCGGCGGCATATGCATCATGTGTGCTCCCACCGCGAGCCCGATGATGAATACCGCGTACCCGATTAAATAGATTGCGAAAGACATAGCTTCCCCTCCCGAAATCCGGTGCACGTACCGGACCACATCGTTTAGCAGGCCATTTGGCACAAGTTATACTTGAGTTCAAGCAGTTTCTGCCGCCCCGAACGCAACTATTACATGCCCTTTGATGTCGCCTCCGTCCGCCCGCGATTGCCCGGCCGTGACATCGAATGGTTTCAAAGCGTCAGCTCCACCATGACCATCGCCGCGCGTCTCGCCCGCGACGGATGCGCCTCGGGAACCATCGTCGGCGCCGACGGACAGGTCGCGGGAATCGGACGCCACGGCCACGCCTGGCACTCCGAAGCATGCGCCGGACTTTACGTTTCGATTGTGCTGCGCCTGCCGCTCGCCGCCCGCGACCTCCCTCTCGTGATGCTCGCGCTAGGTCTCGGAACCCAGGAAGCGATCACGCAAGTCACCGGTCTCGCCGCCGATCTGCGCTGGCCGAACGACGTCCTGATAGGCGACCGCAAGTGCGCCGGCATTCTCGCCCAGCTCGATGGCGACGCCGTCATCGCCGGCATCGGCATCAACGTGAACCATACTCAATTCCCCAGCGAAATCGCCCCGCTCGCGACTTCTCTCTATCTAGCCGGCCGTCGCAGCGTCTCCCGCGAAGATCTTCTGGTCTCCCTCGTTCACGACGTCGAGGGTTGCTGTAAAATCCTCGCGGAGGACGGCGCCCCCACGATCCTGCGTATGTTCACCCGCGCTTCGACCTACGCTTCCGGACGGCGCGTGCGCGTAGATCAGGACGATCTGCACCTTGAAGGCATCACCTGTGGACTCGACCCCGCCGGCTTCCTCGTGGTCCGCACTGACGATGGAAAGGAAACGACCATCCTGGCGGGCGGTGTGCGGCCGGCGTGAACTACTTCAACTATTTCACTGAAATTGAGGAGCACTTTCAGCGCGCCCGCGGCACCGGCCTCTTTCTTCTCTCCCCGCTCGACTGGGCCCTCATCGAAGCGTGGAAGAACGGAGGCATCCCCTTGGAAGCCGTGCTGCGCGGCATCGACGCAGCGTTCGAGAAATGGCGCAAGCGTCCCGCGCAAGCCCGCATCCACATGGTCAATTCGCTTGCCTACTGCGCCCAGGCGATCACCGCCGAGGCGCAGGCAATGCTGAATGCGGGCTCCGCACCCGCCACAAAAAGAGAACCCTCCGCGCCCTTCCCCATCGACGACGTGCGAGCATTCCTCAGAAGAAACGCCGACGCTCTCCGCCAAGCCGGCCACGAAGAAATCGCAGCGTCCCTGGAATCGCTCGACCTCGAAGCACTCTACGCAGACCTGGAGCAACTCGAACAGCGCCTCACCGCGATTGAAGAAAAAATGATCGCCCGCCTCCGCGTCTCCGCCAGCGAAGAACAATTATTCGAAGCCCGCCGCGCCCTCGACCGCGAACTAAAACCCTATCGCAGCAAAATGACCGCCGACCAGCTAGCGATGCTGGAAAAAAAATTCCTGGAACGCCGCCTCCTGGAATCCGCCGCCCTCCCGCGCCTAAGCCTCTTCTACTTGTAACTTTCGGCACTACTGCTCAACTGAGCCGCGACCGTCAGGAAGCGGATAGACGCCACCGATCTGATAACCTACATCGGATGAAGCCCGCCGCCTTCCTTCCCCTGATCCTCCTCGCCGCCTGCACCCAAAACGCCCCCACCAATTGGGACAAGACCGAAACCATGATCCCCATGCGCGACGGCATCCGCCTTCACACCCTCATATACGCGCCGAAGAACGCCACTACGAAACTCCCTCTCCTAATCGAACGCTCCCCCTATGGCTTCACCGACGGCCGCCCCGAGAAGTCATTCACGGCCCGCTATAAGCAACTAGCCGACGAAGGCTTCATTTTCGTCTTCCAGGACATTCGCGGCCGCTACGATTCCGAAGGCGAGTTCGTCATGACCCGCGCCCCCCGTGACCGCTCGAAACAAAACTCCATCGACGAAGCGACCGACGCCTACGACACCGTCGACTGGCTCATCAAAAACGTCCCCAATCACAACGG
>Ga0182024_10013898_pt1 | contig 15638 bp, 15 predicted proteins | sample P32metaG_FD_120480 | JGI IMG/M metagenome (GOLD analysis project Ga0182024, IMG submission 120480) | Permafrost microbial communities from Stordalen Mire, Sweden - P3-2 metaG (Illumina Assembly) | ecosystem: Environmental > Terrestrial > Soil > Wetlands > Permafrost | place: Sweden: Stordalen... | reverse complement strand
TCGAGCGCCGGGCGCGGGGCGAGAAGATCCAGGTCACCCAGGCGCTCTTCGAAGCGGCCCCCTCTTATCGCTACGCACCGCCGCTACGCATCGAACAGGGCGACACCGACGATGATCCCATCGATGTGGTCCTGACCGGCCGCACGGCGCGGCCGGCGGCGATGACCGTCTCCAATTCGATGGCCTCCGCCCGCTCCACCGTGCTGGCCAGCCTCGATCGCACGTCGCCCTACGCCGCCCCGCCGGCGGCGCCGGCCCGCGCGCCCGCCCCTGCCGGCAGGAAAGAGACCCGCGACTGGTGGGTTCAGGTCGGAGAGTTCAAGAGCCGCGGCGCCGCGCGCTCGCAGGTCGAAGGCGTCTCACGGCGATTCGCCTGGCTGTTCGACAATGCCGAGGGCTCGGTGGATTCCGACGCCGGCGCCTGGCGCGCCCGTTTTTCCGGGCTCACCGAGACCGCCGCCAGGAGCGCCTGCTCCACGGTAAGTTCTCGCGGCGTTCCTTGCACCGCGCGCGGACCGGGGTAGGAACCCTCCCCCTCTCTGACGCCCGGCGCCCGCCTGCTCAGCGGCATGTCGGACCGGCCGAGGCGATCCGGGATCTGGCCACTTCGATGGCGATTTCGTGGGTCGGCCGCCTCTCGCGCAGCGACTGCTCGAGTATGTCGTCGAGAGTGAGGACGAGACGGCCGAGTTTGGCCTCGACCCAGGCCGCGTCGAACGCCTCGCCGCGCTCCAGGGCCCGGATCTCGCCGGCGATGTTGATGATGCCGCCGCCGTTGATCACGAAATCCGGGGCGTAGGTCAGGCCGCGGTCGAACACCGCGCGGCCGGCCTCCAGGTCCGCGAGCTGGTTGTTGGCCCCGCCGGCGATGATCCTGGCCTTGAGCCTGGCCAGGGTCTCCCGGTTGATCGCGCCGCCGAGGGCGCAGGGCGCGAAGACGTCGGCCTCGACATCGAAGATCGCCTCGGGCGCCACCAGGGCCGCGCCGGTGCGCCGCGCCACCGCCTGCGCCACGTCGGCATGGACGTCGGCCACCGTGAGCCGGGCGCCGGCGGCGGCGAGCTTGTCGGCCAGGTAACCGCCGACATGGCCCACGCCCTGGATGGCGACGGTCACCCCCTCGAGGTCCCGGTCCAGAACCCGTCGCACGCAGAGGGCGACGCCCCTGGCGATGCCCTCCGCGGTCACCGGGCTCGGGTCGCCCGAAGCGGCGGGATGGCCTTCGAGGCCGGCGACGTAGCGGGTTTCGGAGCGGGCGTGGAGGAGATCGTCCGGCGACAGGCCCACGTCCTCCGCCCCCCAGTAGCGACCGCCCAGGGCGTCGACCGCGCGGCCGAAGGCCTGGAACATCGCCGGGGTCTTGTCGGCGCGCGCGTCGCCGATGATCACCGCCTTGCCGCCGCCCAGGTCGAGATCGGCCACGGCGTTCTTGAACGACATCGCCCGCGAAAGCCGCAGGGCGTCGTCGATGGCCGCCTGTTCGGTGGCATAGGGCCACATCCGGCAGCCGCCGGCGGCGGGGCCGCGCGCAGTGGAGTGGATGGCGATGAAGCACTTCAGACCGGACGCCGGATCGAAGAAGGCGTGCGCCGCTTCGTGATCCTCGAAGGCGGGCGAATCAAAAATGCTCATGAAGTCCCTGAAGGTTCGGACGGGCGGGGGATGGCGGCCCCGCCTCTACGCCGGGCCCCTGACGGCGACAACCCCGCGCGGAGCCGGGATGGCGGGCGCGCCGGACGGCAGGGGCGCGGACGGGTCGAGTACGAAGGCGGCCACGTCCCGCCAAACCGATCGCGCTTGGCGGTCGCGGAGGAGCAGATGCCAGCCCTTGGCGTAGTAGGCCGTGCGATCGCCGGGCGGCAGGCGATGCGCGGCCTCGAAGGCCGGCGTCTTGGGAATGATCTCGTCGTTCGCCCCGTAGAGATAGAGGGTCGGGGTCCTGATCCGTCCGGCCAGGGCCCAGGCGCGCTCCATCGAAGCCACCAGGCCGTAGAGGGCGTCGGAGCGCGCGCCCCAGACCATCAGCGGATCGCGGCTCATCGCGACCAGTTCCTGCCGATTGTCGGTGGGGGTGACCTTGGCGGTCAGCCATCGCGGCGGCGTGATCACCTTGCCGGGCGCCAGCTTGGCGGCGAACCAGAGCAGGGTCTTGTAGGGCAGCGGCTGGGTCGACCATCCCCAGACCGCCGGCGCGAGCAGGATCAGCCGATCCGCGGCCGGGGGCCGGTCAGAAGCGAAGGCCTCCATCGCCACCGCGCCGCCGAGGCTCTCCCCGGCCACGGCGATGATCGCGCCCGGATGGCGCGCCCTGACCAGCGCCACAAGGGTTCGCAGATCCTCGATCTTGAGGGCGTCGGGCGCCCAGATGCCCCGCTCCGGGGACCGCCCGAAACCCCGCTGGTCATAGGCGTAGGTTGCGATCCCATGGGTCGCCCAGAAGGGCGCCGCGAGGTGGAAGGCGTTGGCGTAGTCGTTCATCCCGTGCACGCCGATCACCACCGCCCGCGGTTCCTCGGGCTGGCTGTCCCAGTGGGTGAGCCCCAGACGGGCGCCGTCGAAGCTGACGAAGTCCCGCGCCTCCAGCCGCGGACCTGAGAAGCCCGCCTCCGGCCGTCCCGCCTGCTGCAGGGTGGGCGCGCAGGCGCAAAGCGTGGCGGCGAGCAGGACGATCCAGAGAGCCCTCATGGCCGCACCATCCTAACGACACTGGTGCGAAGGCAAGGGACGACTACCTCCTCGAACCATGGGTTACGCGCCAGCCCCGGGCCTAGCGGGCGAAGAACGCTTTCTCCGCCGCGACCATGGGGGCGAATGACGGGCGGCCCAGAATCGACTCCACGAAGGCCGCCGTCTTGGGATGACGCCCGGCGTCGACGGTGACGCCCACATGCCCCATGTTCACGAACGGGCTGGCCACCGCCAGATCGGCGAGTGTCAGCCGGTCCCCGACCAGGTGGCCGGAATCCGGCATTACGCGCTCGATATAGTCGATGAGGGGCGGCAGTTCCTCCTTCTCGGCCGCGTCGGCGGCGGCGAGGTCCCCCTCCCGCCCCAGAAAGCGCGGCGCGACCACTCGGTTGAAGAACATCTTTCCCATGCAGGCGATCAGGATGGTGTCGGCGAACTCCTCGTACCAGATGGTCCGTGCACGGCTTTCCGGATCGGTGGGGAGCAGCGCAGGGGTCGGATGCTTGGCCTCCAGATAGGTGATGATGGCGGTGGAGTCGGAGATGGCGAAGTCGCCGTCGCGAAACCCCGGCATCTTGCCGAACGGACTGGCGCCGCGAAATTCGGGATCGGTCGACCCGATCCCCGCCTGCTTCAGCTCCGCCTGGAGCCCCTTCTCGGCGATATAGGCCATCGTCTTGCGCACGAAGGGCGAGAGGGTGTTGCCATAGACGATCATCAGAGGTGTTCTCGGGTTGAGGCGCGAAGAGGCCGAACCGACGCTTCTAGCGCCGATCCGGGAGGGGGCGAACCCCTAACGCCAACGAGGGCGCTGGCGATTCGACGCCGCGCCCCGTCGTCAGAAACTCTTGGTCACGCCCGCGAACAGGCCGCGCCGGGGTCCAAACTGGGGCGCGCCCACGCCGATGCCGGTGCCGTTGCGGATTTCGTAGATGTGGTCGAAGGCGTTGACGAGATCGGCGCGCAACTCCAGCGGCCCCAGCGGGGCGCTCTCGAAGCGGTGGGAAAGCGAGAAATTCACCTGCACATAGCCCGGCAGATGGGCGCCGTTGGGGGGACCTCCGGGCAGCGTGGCCCGCAGGCCGCTGCCGTACAACAGATCGCCGCCGATCCTCGTCCCCCGCCACAGATATGAGGCGCCGGCCGAGGCGCTGTAGGTCTGGTCGTGGTCGAGGTAGATGTAGTGGGTGCTGATATAGGCGAGGTCGTCGGCGCTGAAGTTGAACTCGCTGGAGACGATGTGGCGGCCCTGGTTCTTGACGTAGGCGAAGTTGGCGTAGGTGGTCAGCGGACCATGGTTGAATGCGCCGGTCAGTTCGACGCCGTATTGTCTGCCGTCCTGGTAGTTGAACGGGGTCAGGATGATCGGCGCGCCGAACTGGCCTTCGTCGATCAGGTGCTTGGAGATCTTGTAGTAGCTGTCGACGGCGACGGTGAAGTCACGCGAAAGCTTCTGAGACAGACCGGCGTCGAAATAATGCGCCCGTTCGGCATAGGGCGTGTTGTCGATCGTGACGGCGGGCGCGGCCGTCGTGTTGCTGAACCTGGTGACCGTCTCGGCCCCGACCAACTCGAACGGCGGTGGTGAGAAGTAGCGCGAATAGCCGACATGGACGGTCGTCGAGAGCGTCGGCAGCCAGACGAGGTTGGCGCGCGGGCTCAGCTGGTTCTCGTTGCGAAAGCCGTCGAACTCGTCGAACCTCAGGCCGTAGTTCACGGTGAGATTGCTCAGCAGCCTCCATTCGTCCTGCAGATAGACGCTGATGGTATAGGCCGTCTTGCCGCCGTCATCGACGATCGTCTCCGGCTGGTCGGTGATCTGGGTGTTGGTCGCATCGAGCGGGATCACCTGCGAGGAGGTGTTGCTGGTCGATCGGTCGATCTCCCCGATCACGCCGCCGCGCAGCGTGTGGGCGTCGGTGAGCTTGTAGGCGCCCTCGGCCTGAAAGCCGCCAGCGATATCGCGCTTGTAGGCGCTCTGGGCGATGCCGGTGAAGAGAAGGTCGCCCAAGGGATCGGGGATGAACTTCAGGGTCGAGTAGCGCGCGAACAGCGACAGCTGGCCGGTGAACCGGTCGGTGGTGTGCAGGTAGCTGGCCACGCCGTAGTAGGTGGCCTCCTTCTGGCTCTCGTCGAGGTTGGCGCTGGGAAACGTCGACTGGCCCTCGACCACCAGGGGTTGATCGCCGTTGGGCCCGAACAGCAGGGACGGCGTGAGCCCGCTCTGATTGGGGATCTGGAATCGCTGATTGGACGCGCCGAGAATCAGCGACACCCGGCTGGACGGGTCGATGATGTCCTCGAGGTAGGCGAAGCCCTGGAACTGATCGGTGTGATCGTGCAGCGGCGTCGAGCTGCCGTCGGGCGATTCTATGCCCAGATCGTTTCGCAGATAGCTCGCCGAGGCGTAGAAATTGAGGTTTCCCGAGCTGCCTTCATACTCGAAGCTCGGCTCGATCTCGTTGTGGCTGCCGCCGTAGATCGAAACGTCGCCGCCGTTCCGGTAAACGCCGCTCTTGGTGGTGATGTCGATGATGCCGGCGGTGCGCAGACCGTACTGGGCCGGCAGGGAGCCGGTGATCAGCTGCACCTTGTCGGCCAGCCTGGGGCTGAGCGCCTGGCTGAACACGCTGAGACCTTCGGGCAGGATGACCCCGTTCAGGCGAAACTGCAGTCCGTTGTGCTCGCCGCGCACGTGGAGCTGGCCATAGGAGTCCTGGGCGACGCCCGGCGATTGCAGCACCACCTGATTGAGTTCGACATTCGCGCCGCCCGGCATGGCGGCGATGGCCTGCTGATCGATGGTGTAGACCGAGGCGCCGATCTGAGGCTGGATCGCGGCCCGCGCCGCATTGAGCCGCTGAGCGGTGACGACCACCTCCGACACCTCGTCGGGCGCTGGCGGATTCGCGGCCCATGCTACGGCCGGGATGAGGCTCGCCACCGCCAGGGCCGCCCATTCCGCCGGCCTTGCCCGTCGACTCGCCAACCACTCGACTCCATCGCCCCGATCCGCCGATGGCATAGGCGCCCGGCGAACGCGCGACCATGCCGGCCCTTCCTATTCTGCTCGGGAATTCTTCCCGAACCGGCGCTGCGCATGGCGCGGGGGGCCGGACAGGCGCTACACAGCCTGCCATGTCTCTGCGCCTCAGGGTCGTGGTCGCCATCGCGCTGGTGCTGGTCTTCAGCTCGGCGGTGGGCATCGCTCTCGCCGGGTGGCAGGCGAAACAATCCCTCACCGAAGAGTTGACGGCCGCCCTCACCGGAGGCCGGCAGACGGTGGCGAGCGCGTTCGAGGACCTTCCCAGATCCGACCACCCGGCGCGGGACCTTCGCCAGTTGATCGCCACATTCGACGGAAATCGGCATGTGGCGGCGATCCTCTACCGCGCGGACGGCCGACGATTGATGGCTTCGCATCCCACGCCGGTGGGCGCCGCGCCCGCCTGGTTCGCCTCCCTGTTCCATCCGCACGTACCGGGCGTTCTTCTCACCCCTCCGGTGATCGGATACCGTTCCCTGGCGCTCGAGCCGGTGTTCGCCAACGACGTGGCGGCGATCTGGGCGGAGTTCGTCGACCTGGTTTTGGTCCTGACCACCTCGTTCCTCATCGGTTCGACCCTGATATGGATGACCGTCGGCCGCGCGCTGCGGCCACTGTCGGATTTCTCGAGCGCGTTTCTGAGGATCGGCTCCGGCGACTATGGCGTCACGGTGCGTGAGGGCGGGCCGCTCGAGCTGGTGCGCCTGGGCCGAGGGGTGAACGAGATGACCCGGCGCCTCGCCGCCATGCAGGCGCGCTACCAGGGGTTGGAAGCGCAACTGCGCACCCTTCAGGATGAGGAACGCGCCGATCTGGCTCGCGACCTGCACGACGAGATCGGCCCTCACCTGTTTGCGGTCAATGTCGACGCGGCCATGGCTCAGCGCCTGATCGCTGCCGGCAAGGGCTCGGAGGCTCGGGGCCAGATCGAAGCCATTCAAGACGCCGTCGCCCACATGCAGCGGCTGGTGCGTGACATTCTGGGCCGGCTTCGCCCCACCGAACTTATCGAACTGGGGCTCACCGCGGCCATCGGCGAACTGGTCGCCTTCTGGGGCGCGCGGCATCGCGACATCCACTTCGATCTGCGCCTGACGCCGGACGAGGCGGCCATTCCGAGTGCGCTGCACGAGACGCTCTACCGCGTGGTGCAGGAGGGCCTGAACAACGCGGTGCGCCACGGCCGGCCGACCCGGATCGAGATCGAAATCAGCCTCTCTGGGGACGGGGACGTCATCGCCCGCGTAACCGACGACGGGGCGACGAGCGGGGATGCCGCCCTGGCCGGCTTCGGCCTCATCGGCATGCGCGAGCGCGTGGACGCCGCCCACGGCCAGCTGACTGCCGGTCGCGGCGACGGCGGCCGCGGCTGGAGCGTCGTGGCGCGCCTTCCGAGCGGCGCCGAGGCGGCGGAGTACGCGACGTGAGCATCCTGCTGGTCGATGATCACGCCCTGGTTCGTGCCGGCCTGAAGCGCCTTCTGGCCACCCTGGCGGCGGGAGACATTCTGGAGGCGTCCAACGGTCGCGACGCGCTGGCCCTCATCAAGAGCGCCATGCCTGACCTGGTGGTCCTCGACCTCAACCTTCCGGGCCTCGGCGGGCTCGAGCTCTTGCGTCGGATGATCCAGTTCGGCGCGGGTCCGATCCTGGTGCTCTCCATGCATGCCGAGCCGCTCTACGCCAAACGCGCTCTGGAGGCCGGCGCGGCCGGCTACCTCACCAAGAACGTTTCGCCGGACGAACTCCTCACCGCCGTCAAGAAAGTGTCCGCAGGCGGCCGATATGTCGAGGCTGAACTCGCCCAGGCCCTGGCTGTCCAGGGCGCCGACCAGGGACCTTCGTTCGACAACCTCACCGCACGCGAACTCGAGATCATGAGGCTTCTCGCCAAGGGGGCGAGCCTGGCCGAGATCGCCGCGGCGGTGGGCGTCGGCTACAAGACCGTCGCCAACAGCGCCAGCCAGATCAAGTCCAAGCTCGGCGTCTCCCGCACCGCCGACCTCGTCCGACTGGCGATCGAGACCGGCGTGACGTGAGGCCGTCCGCGGCGTCGCCTCAACGCCCGAAGACGGGAACCTCGTAGCGCTTCATCATGGCGTCGCGGGTGACCAGGGTCATGTTCTCGCACATCGCCTGGGCGATCAGCAGATGGTCGAAAGGGTCGCGATGGAGGGTCGGCAGACTTCGCACCCGCCAAGCGTGATCAGCGCCCACCTGAAGTATTTCGAGCCTTGAAATGGCGCCGACGCGCCGAACTAGGTCGTCAGGCGCCTCGAGCCGACCGTCACGGCTCTTGATGGCGATCTCCCAAAAGCTGACCACGCTGACGAACAGCCGATTGTTCGGGTCTGCCAGGGCCGCGATTTCACGGCGCGAAAGCCTTCGACCGTCAACCAGGCTCCAAAGGAGTATGTGAGTGTCGAGGAGGAGCTTCAATCCTCCGGCTCATCGCTCGGAAAAATGGGACCATCTTCCATCAGCCGGATCAATTCTTCGTCCGGTTCGTCCCATCCCGGCGCGAATTTGATCTGTCCCCGCAGCGACCCGATCCAGGAGGGCAATGGACCGGGCCTTTCCTCCATGCCGGTGGCGGCGATCTCGCGGAACGCCGACAACCTCGCGACCGGTCGTCCCGCCCGCGCGATGATCACCTCTTCTCCCGTCTCGGCGCGCGCGATGAGCTTGGAGAGATTGGTCTTGGCGGCGTGGATGTTGACGATCATGGCTTAGCTAAGCTAAGCGCGGACTACCTGTCAAGCCTATCCTCCCCGCTTCATCGTTTCGCGCGCGATCACCACCTGCTGAATCTGGCTGGTGCCCTCGTAGATGCGGAAGATGCGCACGTCGCGGTAGAGGCGTTCGATGCCGTGGTCGGCGACATAGCCCGCGCCGCCGAAGATCTGCACCGCGCGGTCGGCCACGCGTCCCACCATCTCGGAGGCGAAGTACTTCGCCGCCGCCGCCTCCAGGGTGACGCCCGCGCCCGCATCGCGCTTGCGGGCGGTTTCCAGGGTCAGGGCCCGGGCGGCCATGGCCTCGGTCTTGGAATCGGCGATCATGCCCTGGATCAGCTGGAAGCCGGCGATCGGCTGGCCGAACTGCTTGCGCTCGGCGGCATAGGCGACGCTGTCCACAATCAGCCTCTCGGCGACCCCGATACAAACCGCCGAGATATGCAAACGACCCCGATCGAGCACCTGCATGGCCACTTTGAACCCCTCGCCGTCCCTTCCCAGCCTGTTTTCGACCGGCACCCGCACGTCCTCGAAGATCACGTCGCAGATGTGCGCGCCGTGCTGGCCCATCTTCTTCTCGGGCTTGCCGATCGTGATCCCCGCCAGTTCGCGCGGGACCAGGAAGGCGGAGACGCCGCCGGCGCCGCGGATCGCCGGATCGGTGCGGGCCATGACCGTGAAGAGGCCGGCCTTGTCGGCGTTGGTGATGAAACGCTTGCCGCCGCTCAGCACATAGTGATCCCCGTCGCGGACAGCGCGGGTCTGGACCGCGGCGCTGTCGGAGCCGGCTTCCGGCTCGGTCAGGGCGAACGAGGTGACGATCTCGCCCGACGCGATCCCAGGCAGCCACCTGGCCTTCTGCTCGTCCGTGCCGAACATCACCAGGCCCTGGCTGCCGATACCGACATTGGTGCCGAAGGCCGAGCGGAAGGCCGGGCTCGTGCGGCCGAGCTCGATGGCCACCAGGCACTCGTCCTCCATCGCGAGGTCCAGCCCGCCGTAGTCTTCCGGGATGGAGAGGCCGTAGAGCCCCAGCGCCCGCATCTCGGCGAGAACCTCTTCGGGGATGGCGTCGTCCTCGGCCACCTGGGCCTCCAGGGGACGTAGCCGCTCGGTCACGAACCGCCGCACGGTGTCGAGCAGCTGCTCGCGGGTTTCGACGTCGAGGGCCATGGAGGTCAGGCCCCTCGGGTCATTGTCGACCAATGAGCAGTGTGTCCTTGCATGATCCCTCCGGCCGAAGCATTAGGCGCCCGGACCTTAGGTCGGGCCGCGCGCCCGGCAAACCCCTGCCTGCGAGGACAGTGCTTGATGGACGGAGGTGACGCGGCCGCGCCCTGGATACCGATCGAGATCACCCAGGGCGAGTGGGCCGGCTGGCGTATCTGGAGTTCGGATCCCTACGAGCTGCTCTCGGGCCCCTTCTATTGCCGCCAGGACGACGCGGGCCGGGCCGTCTGCGCCTTCCGGGCCGAGGAAAAACACATGAACGGCGGCGGCTTCATGCACGGCGGCTGCCTGCTGACCTTCGCCGACTACGCCCTGTTCTGCATCGCCTCCGAGGAACTGAAGGACACCGGCTCGGTCACCGCCTCGCTGAACGCCGAATTCGTCGATGCGGCCAAATCCGGCGATCGGATCGAGGCCACCGGCGAGGTGATCCGCGCCGGTGGCTCCCTGGTCTTCATCCGCGGCGTGGTCACCGGCGAAGGCCGTCCGCTGCTCAACTTCTCGGCCATCGTCAAGAAGGTGCGCAAGCGGTAGGGCGCGGCCTCTCGACGGCTATTTCGCTTCCGCTCGATACAGAACGGCGATGGCGTCCAGGGCCGCGGCGTCCGGGGTGGCCATGGCCACCGGTCCCTCGTTGGTGAAGTTCAGCAAGCGGTCGCGCCGATCGAAGCGCGGCCACTGCTGTCGGCCCGAGCCGTTGGGATCGCCGCTCCTGGCGAAGGCGACCCAATAGGCGCTGATGGTTCTGGCGAGAGCCACGTCTCGCGCGTCGGTGGGCCAGTCCGAGGCTCCCAGGGTCTGGAAGACATATTGCCGATCCGACGCATGAGGAGCGCCCTTGAGCAACTTGGCCACCGAGGTCGACAGCACGGAGAACCGGTAGAGATATGTCGGCGCCCCGGCGCGGGCCTGGTCGCGCGCCAGGGTGCGGGCGGGTTCGCCGAACATCAGGTCGGACAGGGCGTGGTCGTCGAAGATCGCTTGCGAGCCATAGGCCCTGACCAGGGCGGCCTTCTGTTCCTGGCTGAACACCTTCAGAAGACCCTTCTCGGCCTCGCCCGCATAGGCCGGCGGAATCTCCAGGCTATTGGAGCCGACCAGATAGGGGACCTTGGCGACGTGGCCGGCCGCGAATGCGGCGTCGGGGTTTTCGGTGAGCAGCTCGCCGTCCAGGATCGGCGCTTCACCCTTGAGGATGTCCAACTCCCCCGCCGCGACGATGGCGTCGGCCGGGATGGCGCGCAGCGCCGCCGCATCCGCGCCGGTCACCCCGAGCCTGGCGGCGAAGGCCGCGCCATCCGCCTCGGCCTGGGCCAGGGTCTGGCTCCGCTCGCGCCCGACTCCGGACTCCGCGATGGCCTTCTCGAACAGCCCTTGCGCCGGGCGCATCATCATCAGCCGGTTGACCGACATGCCCCCGGCCGACTCCCCGAAGAGGGTCACATTGGCCGGGTCTCCGCCGAAGGCGGCGATGTTGCGTCTGATCCACGCCAAGGCGGCGATCTGGTCCAGCAGGCCATAGTTGGCGAGGTCGCCCTTGCTTGCCGCCTCGGCGGTGAGGGCCGGATGGGCGAAGAAGCCGAAGCGGCCCAGGCGGTAGTTGATCGTCACCACCACCACCCCCTGCCGCGCCAAGGCCGCGCCGTCATAGAGCGCCGCGGTGGCCGAGCCGTTCACCAGGCCGCCGCCATGGATCCACACCATCACCGGCAGGCGCTGGGCCCCGGGCCCGGTCGGTGTGAACAGGTTCAGGGTCAGACAGTCCTCGCTGGCCGGGCCGGGACCGACGCCGCTGTCCTTGACGATCTTCTGCATGCAGATGGCGCCGAACCTGGTGGCGTCCTTCACGCCGCTCCAGGGCGCGGGCCGCGCGGGCGGTCGCCAGCGCAGGGGCCCCACGGGCGGGGCGGCGTAGGCGACGCCCTTGAAACTGGTCACTCCGTCGGCGGTCTTGCCGGCCAGGAGGCCGGTGTCGATACGGACGGTCTGGCCCGTGACAGCGACGGGGAACGCCAGCGCCGCGACCGCGGCGGCGAAGAGCTTCGGAGCGATGGATGGCATGGTTACGCTTTCGGTGGACCCGTCACGCGTAGACCGCGCGCTCCAGGGTGGAGAAGAGGGCCAGGACGTCGGGATCGGCGAACGGGAGAATCTGGGTCAGCAGGATGCCGGCGGCCTGGCGGGTCGGATCCAGCCAGTAGTAGCAGTTGCCGAGCCCGGCCCAGGCGGCGCTGCCGGCCGAACGGCCGTCGGGCCCCGGCAGGGGGTTATGCAGCAGCCCCAGGCTCCAGCGCTTGGGCTCGCCCGGCATGGGATCGAAGTCGTTGGTGAAGGCGGCGTTGGACGAGATGAGGACGCCACAGTCGAGGTCGCCCACCTGGTTGGCGAACAGGCTGGCCCGCGCCACGGGCGTGAGGATCGCGCCTTCTAGGATCGCCGTCAGCAGCTTCATATAGTCGGGCGCGGTGGAGTAGAGGCCGCCGCCGCCCATGGAGAAATAGGGCGGCGGCGGCATGGCGAATTCCGTCGCCGCCAGAGCGCCGTCCGGCAGTCGCGCATGCATCCCGGCCTTGCGAGCCTGCTGGTCGGGCCGGGGGGCGAAGGTGGTGTCGGTCATGCCCAGGGGGCGCAGGATCCGCCGCTCGAAAACCGCGTCGAGGCCCTCGCCGGCGACGGCCTCGACGACCGCGCCCAGCCAGTCGGTGCTGGAGCCATAGAGCCAGCGCGCACCGGCCTCGAAGCGTCGTGGCAGCAAATGGCCCTGCTCGAAGCCCGAACCCGTCGTTTCGCCGTAGCGGGCGAGTTCGGCGTCCATGAACTGATAGCCCAGGCCGGAAGTGTGAGTGAGCAGGTGACGCACCGTGGGCGCGTCGGTAGCCGCCCGCAGCCGGGGCGCGCCGGCGTCGTCGAAGCCGTCGAGGATCGGCAGCTCGGCGAAATCGGGCCGCAGGTCGGCGACCGGCCGGTCCAGGTCGAGCGCGCCGTCGTCCACCAGCTGCAACGCCGCGATCGAGGTCACCAGCTTGGTCATCGAGGCGACCCAGAACACCGTGTCGGCCGTCATCGGCGCGGCGCCGGAGATCGAGCGGCGGCCATGCACGGCCAACGTTTCGCGGTCGCCCAGGCGCGCCGTGGCGACGTAGCCGGCGACCCGGCTGGCCTCGGGGGCGGTGGAAAGAGCGGTCGAGACGGCTTCCAGGGACATGGGCTGGTTTCCTAACGGCTCGTGGGAGAATACTCGAATTGAACTGTAGGGCGTTCGGCGGCCTACGTGGATTCACCCCCTTGCCGTCATCGCCGGGCGTTCGTCCTGGCGATCCAAGAACACCGGCGTTCGTCGTGGCCGTGCGGCCGCACGGCCATGGCAGGCGCTCGCGATCATGGATGGCCGGGACGAACGCCGGCCATGACGATCTTGAAGGGTGGCGCATCTCGAGATCCGAGCACTCCCGAATCGGAGCGATTGTTTGTCAACCGGCCCTACGGCGCCGCTTTCAGCTCGATGCGAACGACGTGGCGCACGCTGCGAAAGGATTTGAGATCACCTTCGATGACCAGGCGGTAGGGGCCTTCGTGGTCGGCCAAAGGGGCGCCGGCGGCGCTGTCGGCGATGATCACCGCGCCCTTGTGCAGAGCCGCATCGGTCTCGGCCAGAGAGAGGACTGCGGCGAAACCGTCGGCGCCGGTGACCACGACATAGTCCTTCACCGGCTTGCCATGCAGCGTCGGCCCGGCCGGGGCGCCGACCAGGCGCAGGACCGAGGTCAGGACCGCGCCCTGGTAGTGGACGACCGCCGGCGCGGTTCCGGCGTCGACGGTGGTGCGCGGCAGATCGTCGAACTCCTTGGCCGTGACGGTGACCACCCGCCCGTCCAGGCCGACCACCGCCAGCTCCTGGGCCGCGGCCATCAGCGGCGAGAAGATGAGACCGATCGCGGCCAGCGCGGCGAAGGTGTTCATGTGCCCGCCGCCGCCGACGGCCGCGCCTTCATGGCGCCATGCCATCGCGCCACATGGACCAGGTCTTCGGGCGGCTTGAAGCGCACCATGCGGGCGAACTCCAGACCGATGAAGAGGACGCCATCGGCCATGGTGATCCGCCCTGCCCCCAGCCAATCGCTGTGCGACAGGCGCCGGTCGAAGAACTTCAGGGCGCGCTCGGCGCCCTGGCGGTTGCTGGCGGCCACTTCGGGGACCTGGGTTTCCAGGACGGCCAGGGCCGGATGGGCGTGGCGGACCGCCATCATCAGCGGCGTGGCGGCCATCATCTCGGCCCGCCGGGTCCACATCTCGATCACCGCGACTTCCTCCGGACCCTGGCCGAACATGTTGGGATCGGGATGAAGGGCCTCCAGGTAGCGGCAGATGGCCACCGATTCGGTGATCGTCGTCCCGTCGTCGAGGGTCAGGGCGGGAACGTTGGCGATGCCGACCCGCTCGAGATAGGCCGGCGTGCGATGGGCGCCGGCGAGGAGATCGACGTCCTCCACTTCGATATCGCCGATCCCCTTCTCGGCCATGAACCAGCGAACCCTTCGGGGGTTGGGCGCCAGGCGGCTGTCATAGAGCTTCATCGTGACATCCCTTCATCAGTAGGCGAACAAACTCCTCGGCAGGGCGCCGACGATCGAGGCGGTCAGGCAGCTGGCCAGGAAGCCGCCGAGCATCGCCTTCCAGACCATCGCCATCACCTCTCCCCGCCTTTCCGGAACCAGCACCGAGTAGCCGGCGACGTTGATGCCGACCGAGGCGATGTTGGCGAAGCCGCAGAGGGCGTAGGTCATGATCACACGGGTGCGGTCGGAAATCACCCCCGGCCCGGCCTTGGCCAGATCGAAGAAGGCGGTGAATTCGGTGAGCACCAACTTCACCCCCAGCAGCGATCCCGCCGCCGGCGCGTCGCGCCAGGAGACGCCCATGGCCCAGGCCAGAGGCGTGAACAGCAGTCCCAGGCCGCGCTCGATGCTCAGCGGCGCGCCGGCCACCGGACCGGCCAGGCCGAGGAGGCTGTCGGTAATGGCGATCAGGGCCACGAAGACGATCAGGGTGGCGCCGATGGAAAGGACGATCTGCAGGCCGTCGGTGGTTCCCTTGATCAGGGCGTCGATGGAGCTGGCGTAGGTCTTGCCCTCCGCCAGATCGACCGCGTCGGCGGCCTCGGCGTCGGGCTCGCGGGGAATCAGGATCCGCGCCAGCAGCACGCCGGCCGGAGCGGAGATCAGCGAGGCGGTCAGCACATGGGCCGCGGCCGCCGGGACGACGCCCTTGAGGATGGTGGCGTAGGCGACCACGGTCGATCCGGAGACGCAGGCCATGCCGACGGTGAGCAGCAGGAACAGCTCCGAACGCGTGAGGGCGGGCAGATAGGCGCGGATGAAGATCGGGCCTTCCACCTGACCCATGAACACCGTCGCCGCCGTGGCCAGGGCCGGGGCGCCGCGCAGGCCCATGGTTCTCTGAAACACCAGGCCGAAGCCGCGGGTGATCCACTTGAGGATGCGCCAGTGCCACAGCAGGGCCGACAGCGCGCAGATGACCAGGATCACCGGCAGGACCCGGAAGGCGAACACGAACAGGGCCGGGGCATTGGTCACGCCATAGGGCTGGCCGTCTCCCCCGGCCAGGAAGCCGAAGACGAACTTCACCCCCGCCTGGGTGCCGGCGGAGAGGCCATCGCCCGCCGCGCCCGCGCCCGCCAGCACCGACCGCGAGGCCGGCAGGCCGAAGAACAGCACGATCAGTCCCGCCTGGGCGGCGATGGCGCCCAGGGCTAGGCGCCACGGAAACCGCGCCCTCGCCTCCGACAAGGCCCAGCACAGGCCGAGGATGAGCACGATGCCGGTGAGACTCTGGGCGTTTTCGAGTTCGAACATCCGGCCCCCTCGCCCCATTCGCACATCTATCGGCGCGAATGTAAAATCGCCGCACGCCCCATCG
>Ga0182024_10013897_pt1 | contig 15638 bp, 14 predicted proteins | sample P32metaG_FD_120480 | JGI IMG/M metagenome (GOLD analysis project Ga0182024, IMG submission 120480) | Permafrost microbial communities from Stordalen Mire, Sweden - P3-2 metaG (Illumina Assembly) | ecosystem: Environmental > Terrestrial > Soil > Wetlands > Permafrost | place: Sweden: Stordalen... | reverse complement strand
CAGATAGCGGCTCGAGACGCGCTCGCGTTCCGCCACCATATTGAGCGTCAGCCCCGGATTGCCGAGCACCGCCTCGATTCCCTGACAGATGCGATGCAGTCGCGAGGCGCGCGCGCCGGTCACGCCGCCGAGTCCGAACACGCGCTTCTCGCCGCCGAGTGCGGTGATCAGGAATTCGGTCAGCGACAGTTCCACCGGCCGCAGGTCTTCCGGGGAGATCTGGTCGATGACATCCGCGAGCGAGCGCAGCATCCCCGAGAGCACCTGGTTGATGCCGGAGCGTCCCGGCAGGTAGCCGAGCTTCAGCGACAGGGGCGCGAACACACGCGGATTGAGAATCAGCCGTGGTGCGTTCACGAACAGCTGGCGAAAGTCGCTGGTGAAACGCAGGTTCGCTTCGGCAAAGGTCGGGCCGTAGGCGATGTCGCCCGGCTGCAGATGGATCACCCGATCCTCGTAACTCAAGGTCGCCTCGCCCTCGATCAGCAGTGTGAGCCAGATGGCGGCCGGTTGTTCCAAGTACCGGCCGCCGATCTCGTGTGCCTGTGCGTCGACCAGTGCGAACTGCATGCCGAGCGGCGAATCGACGCACCACACCGCGCCGCGAAAACCGCCGCTGCCCGACGGCACGCCGATCGGTACGTACAGGCGACGCATCACATCGCACCAGGCCCGCAGCTGGCGCTGCGGCGGCAAGGTTTGAGTGGTGAAGTGCCAGGCTTTCAGCTGCGCACTCCCGCGCCTAGAGCCGGCCGAATCCGCCGCCCCCGGGCGTCTGCATCAGTATTTCGTCGCCGGCACCCATGGCGCGCTTCTGCCCCTCAAGGGTTGCCTCGCCATTGATCAGAAAGCGCCCCGCCGCACCGGGCTCACCGCCGTCCATGCCCTCGGCGCGCGAGGTAAGACGGCTGGGAATGGCGTTGAGCAGCCATTCGCGACCGGTCCGCATGCGAAAGCCGACGCGTTGGCCGTCGCCGCCCGAGAACTTGCCCCGACCGCCGGTACCGGGCACCAGCTCCTTGCAGGTGAATTCGATCGGAATGGAGGCCTCGAGCACCTCGACTGGCACCGCGGACACACCGGTGGGGTAGCAAGTGGCCGACAGACCCTGCTTGGTGGCGCGCGCCCCCATGCCGCCCGAGTAATTGAACATGGAGCTGATGAAGGGTTTGCCGGCCCGGTCGCGGCCCTGAATCTGGATGGTCCAGACCGCACCCGAACCCTCCGCCACGACCCGCTCGGGCATGATCTGGCCGAGCGCCTTCAGAATCGGGAACGGCACGTACATGCCGACCACGTGGCGGGCATTGACCGATACCGGGTACTCGGCATTGACGATGCAATCGGGCGGCAGCTTGATCCTGATCGGCGCCAGGCTGCCGGCGTTGTTGGGCAGATCCGGATTGAGCACGCTGCGCACGGCGAAGGTGCTGTAGGCATGCGTGTATGCGGGCACGACGTTGATGCCGAGCTTGCTGGGAGCGGAGCTGCCGGCAAAGTCGATCACGATCTCGCCGAGCTGCGTATCGATGGTCACCGCCGTGCACAGCTTGATGACATCGCCACCGGGCACGTCGAATGAGGTCTCGCCGTGATGCGTACCGGCCGGCAGTTTGCGAATCGCATCCCGCGTGGCCTGCTCGGAGCGGCTCAGGATCTCGTGCGAGAGTTGGCGGATATCATCCAGGCCACAGCGCGCGCACATGGCGTTGAGCCGCTCGGCACCGACCTTGCCGCTGGATACCTGCGCGGAGAGATCGCCGAAAATCGCGTCCGGTGTGCGCACGTTGCTGCCGATGATCCGGTGCAGCGTGTGGTTGGGCACGCCGCGCTCGTACAGTTTGAGCACCGGGATCCACAGTCCCTCCTCGTGAATGTCGCGCGCACCGGCGCCGACGCCATAGCCGCCGATATCGGTGTGATGGATGGTCGAGCCGTTGTAGCCGATCAGCCGATCGTTGCGAAAAATCGGCGTCAGTACGGTGATGTCGAAGAAATGACCGGCCGACAGCCACGGATCGTTGGTGATCAGCACATCACCCGGGCAGATCTGCTCGGGCGGAATGACATCGATGATGTTGCGGGCCGCGGCGCCGAGTGAATTGATGTGGCCCGGTGTGCCGGTGATGGCCTGCGCCACCATGCGCGCCTCGGTATCGAACAGCGCGGTGGCCAGATCGCCGGCCTCGCGCACCACCGGGCTGAAGGCAATGCGCTGCAGCGCCTTGGCCTGCTCGCTGACGATGCTGATGAGGTTTCCCCACATGATTTCCAGATCGATGCCGTCCATGTCAGCTCTCCCGCTTTTGCCGCTTTGCCTTGAGACTGCCGTCCGCGTGCACACCAAGCGTCCAGCCGCGCAGCACGAAGATGGTGGTCTCGCGCTCCTCGATGATCACCGGGCCTTCGATGCGCTGATCGCGCGCCAGCGCCAGGCGATCGTAGACCGCGACCGGCAGGCTGCGGTCCTTGAAATAGACGTTGCGCGTGGCCTTGGGGGCGGCCGGCTGCGCCGCCAGCCGGATGCCGATGTCCCGACCGGCATCGCCGCCGTGCGCGGCGGCGCGCCAGCTGACGATCTCGACATCCATGTCATCCAGCCGCACGCCGTACAGTCCCTCGTAGGCCGCATCGAACCGCGCCCGCAACTGCTGCGCATCGCGCGCGAAACGCGGATCGCTGCCTAGGCGAACGGTGACTTCGGCCTGCTGGCCGAAGTAGCGCATGTCGGCCGCGAAATCGTAGGCGATGTCCTCTTCCCGCAATCCCGCGTCGAGCAGTGCCCGCCGGCCGTCCGCCATCATGGCGTCGATCAGGACGCCGACCGCATCCCAATCGACCGCATTGACCCGGCACAGCCCGCCGCGCGCCAGATCGAGCCGCGCCGGTGTCACCAGCGTGCCGACCGCACTGAGCACGCTGGCCATGGGCGGATAGATGACCTCGGAGCTGTCGAGCTGCTCGGCCACGTAGCAGGCGTGGATTGGCCCGGCGCCACCGAAGGCCAGTAACGGCAGTCCGCGGTAGTCGACGCCGCGATCGGTGGCGTGGGCCCGTGCCGCCGCGGCCATCGACTCACCCACCACGCTGTAGATGCCGTACGCGGCATCGAGCATCGACACGCCCAGCTGGTCGGCCACGCGCTGTATGGCCTGCTGCGCGCTCGCCCGGTCGAGCCGCATGTCGCCACCGAGAAAATTGTCGGCATCCAGAATCCCGAGCATCAGGTCCGCGTCGGTGACGCAGGCGTGACCGCCGCCGCGGCCGTAGCAGGCTGGGCCCGGATCGGCGCCGGCGCTTTCGGGTCCGACCTTCAGCAGCCCCAGATCGTCAACGCGCGCGATCGAACCGCCGCCGGCACCGATCTCCATCATGTCGATCGAGGGCACCGTGATCGGCATGCCGCTGCCCGGCTTGAAGCGGTAGCGGCGGTCGACTTCGAACTCACCGGTCACCAGCGGCTCACCGCGCTGAATCAGGCAGGCCTTGGCGGTGGTGCCGCCCATGTCGAACGAGATCAGGTTCTCGATGCCGTGCAGCTTGGCGATGCGTCCGGCGGCCAGCGCGCCGGCGGCGGGACCGGACTCTATCATCCTGACCGGATAGGTGCCGGCCACGCCTGCGCCGACCACACCGCCATTGGACAACATGATCAGCGGCTCGAGCAGGCAGCCCTGCCGCTTGAGCCGCTGCGCCAGCGCCTCGAGGTACGGGCGGCAGATCGGCAGCGCGTAGGCGTTGACGGTCGCGGTGCTGGCGCGCAGGTATTCGCGCATCTGCGGAGCCACCTCGCTCGACACCGAAATGAAGATTTCCGGCGCGGCCGCCGCCAGCAGCCGCTGTACGCGCCGCTCGTTATGCGGATTGAGATAGCTGTTGAGCAGGCAGATCGCCACCGCCGCTATCTGCCCGGCACGCAACTGCTGCGCGATCGACAGGATCTGCGCCTCGTTGACTTCCAGGCCGACCGTGCCGTCGGCATAGGTGCGCTCATCGACGCCGAAGGTAAATTCCCGCGTCACCAGCGGCGCGGAGTATTCGATCTGCGGATCGAACATGTCGTAACGGTGCTCGTCGCGGATGTAGAGCACGTCGCGGAAGCCGGCGGTGACCAGCAGCGCGGTGGGCGAGCCTTTGCGTTCTATGACCGCGTTGGTCACCACCGTGGTGGCGTGGGTCACCACGTCGTTGAGGTCCGCGAGGGTGATGCCGGCGCGCGCCAGCACCAGCTGCGCGGCGCGAAAAAAACCTTCCAGCAGATCGCGCGGCGTGGTCAGGGTCTTGTCGGTCCAGCTGCGGCCGTCGTCGCAGCTCAGCACCGCATCGGTGAAAGTACCGCCAATGTCGATGGCGAGCGCGAACTTGCTCATGATGCGGCCGCCTCGCGGTAGCCCAGGCGGCGCGAGAAATCGCCGGCCGCCGCCAGCACCGCGGCCAGCATCGCTGGCGCTGGCCGCGGCGCCACGTGCTGGGTCGATCCGAGCACGCCAATGGTTGCAACCAGCGTACCGCCGGCATCGAACACCGGCGCGGCGAGCGCATTGATGCCGCTTAGAACCTCACCCGGCGCCACCGCCCAGCCGCGCTTTCTGACCTTGTCGACCTCGGCCTTGAGGCGCACCGGGTCGGTCATGGTGGCACAGGTCCAGCGGCGCAGTGGTCCTCGCTGCACTTTCTTCCAGAGCTTCGCTGGCCCGAAGGCCAGTGCCACTTTGCCCTGCGCGGTGCAGTGGAAATCGAACAGCGTGCCGGGACGCGATGAAATCTCGACCGCCGATGCCTGCCGCAGTATGTCGAGCACGCGCACCCCCTCATCCTCGATCTGGCCGACCACCACGCTCTGGTGGACGCGCTCGCGCAGCGCCGACATGACGGCACGCATCTCGACCTGAATGCCGGTCTGATCGGCGATCGCCCGGCCGATATGCGATAGCCGCATGGTCAGGCCGTATTTCTCACTGTCGGGTTGCTGCGTGACGTAGCCGCGGCTCAACAGCGTGCGCAGGTGCCGGTAGATGCGCGGCTTGGGCATGCACACCGCACTGGCGAGTTCGCTGACGCCGATCGGCCCGCGCGCCTGCGCCATGTGCTCGATGATGTTGAGCGTCGTGACCACCGCTTCGATTTCCTGCGGCATGTCGGCTCAGCTGCCAGCGGCGAACTGCTGATATTCGACCAGGTGGCGATAGTCCTGGCGGAACGGCGCGAACACGTCGAGATTCAACACCGGCTCCTCGCCGATCGGTTCGCCATAGTGCTCGACGTTGGGCGGCACGCGCACCACGCTGCCCGCGCCGACCTCGAGCGTCTCGCCGCCGATCACGAAGCGCATGCGGCCCTTGACGATGTACACGATCTGCTCGAACGGATGGCTGTGCGGATTGGTCTGCATGCCGGGCTGCAGCCAGTTCATGACCAGCAACACATCCTCGCCGCGAAAGCCGGCGCGGGTCACGCCCGGACGTACCGACTCCTTCGGCAACTCCTCCCAGCGGTAGGCGTGAGTCTGCGGCTGCGTCTGCATAACCACCTCTGTATCGGCAGAAGAAACACTGGATCGTGTGGCGATATAGTGGGGTATTCGTTACGATGCGTCAAATGAACCTGGCCGCACACCTGCGCCGCGCCGGCGGTGCTTTTGCCGAACGCGTGGCGCTGGTGGGCCGGCCGTCACGGCTCGGGTCTGTATGCGATCGCGCGCGTCATGCAGGCCAGCTGCGACGTCATTCCGGAGGCCGACGGCTTCGATGCCGCCGAGGTCTATGCGCTGATCCAGGCCTGGCCCGGCACGGTATTGTTTGCGGCGCCAACCATGATCCGGCGGCTGCTGGATCATCCGGGCGAGCTGCCGACCGGGCATCTCAAAGCCATACTCTACGGCGGCGGTCCCGTGTACCTTGAAGACCTGCTGCACGGCATGCGGCGGCTGGGACCGAAATTTGCACAACTCTGCGGCCAGGGAGAATCGCCGATGACCATCACTGCCCTGAGTGCCGCGCTGATTGCCGATACGCAGCACCCGCGTTGGCGCGAGCGTGCGGCCTCGGTCGGCATCGCGCAGAGCGCCGTGCAGGTTCGAACCGTGGACGAGGCCGGCGCCTCATTGCCGTGCGGCGCCATCGGTGAGGTAGTGGTGCGTGGCGCGACGGTGATGCGCGGCGACGGATTCCTGACGCTCAAGGACCGCTCCAAGGATGTGATCATTTCCGGCGGCAGCAACATTTATCCGCGCGAGGTCGAGGAGGCGCTGCTGCAGCATGCCGATATCGTCGAGGTGTCGGTGATCGGACGGCCGGATCGGGACTGGGGCGAGTCGGTGGTGGCGTACATCGTCACGCGCAATGGTAGCGGGCTCGATACCGCAGCGCTCGACGCCTTCTGCGCCGAGCGCATCGCCCGCTTCAAACGGCCGCGCCATTATCGCCTGGTCAGTGCGCTGCCAAAGAACAGCTACGGCAAGGTGCTCAAGAAGGCGCTACGCGAACTGGAGCAGTCCCGTGCCGACTAGCGCGGCGACCCGCTGGCTGCTGTTTGCAGTCATCAGCGCCATCTATTTCACGATCTCGGCCGCCACCTTCAGCTCGCTCGGCATCGTGCTGCCGTACATGATCAATGAACTGTCGTGGACCTGGTCGCAGGCGGGTACCGGATTCTCGCTGCTGGCGCTGCTGGTGGGCCTGGCCAGCGCGCTGCCGGCCTGGACCATCCGGAAATTGAGCATCGCCGCGACCTACGGCATCGGCGGCGCCATCATGGTGCTGGGATTCTCGCTACTGGCGCTCACGGGCGGCATCTACAGCTATCTGATTGGCGCGGCGCTGCTGGGGCTGGGATTCGCGCTCTCGGCCGTAGTGCCGGCCGTGTACCTGCTCAATGGCTGGATGCCCGAGAACCGGTCCGCGGTCATCGGTGCGTATTTCACCATCGGCGGCCTGGGCGCGGTTGCCGGTCCGCTGGCCGCCAACGCCTTCATGGCGGCAGCGCACGCGTGGCGACTTTACTGGTGGGTCATGGCAGCGGTGATGGCGGTGCTGACCGTGCTGGCGCTGATGTTCGTCAAGACTCCGCCGCCCGAAGCCACGGCGCCGCCAGCCGACTCGGCCGCGGGCGCGCCGGCGGCGCGCGTCTTCCACAGCCTTGCGGACTGGCGCTTTCGTGATGCCATCCGCACCCCGCAGTACTGGGTGATCTCGCTGTCGATGACCGCGACGCTGCAATGTGTGCTGACCACCAGCAGCTTTGCTCCGGCCCACATGGGTGCGCTCGGCGTGTCTGCCGGCGTCGCGGCTGCCGTGCTCAGCACCAACGGCGCGGTGGGGGCGCTGTCGCGCTACCTCGGGGGAGCGTTGGCCACGCGCATCGATCCCAAGTGGCTGCTGGTCGCCGGACTCGTCGGCGAGGGCATCGGCATGCTGGCATTGTCGGTTGCCGACAATCGGCTGGCGCTGGGTGTATTCGCGGTCACGGAAGGCTTTGGCTTTGGCATGTGCCTGCTCGCAACCACGTTGCTGCTGGTCAACTACTTTGGCCCATCAGACAATCCCGCGATCTACGGCACCTTCAACCTGATCACGACCATCGCCATGGTTGGCCCGTACGTGGGTGGCGTCATCAAGGATCTGTTCGGTGGATTTGGCGGCCTGTTCCAGGGCAACGCGGTACTCATGCTGCTGATCGTTGGCATGGCGGCTGGCATGCGGCCGCCACGGCCGAGGCAAACCTGAGCGCGCGATCAACCGCGCCGCGCGCGCCAGCAGGACTGATAGCGCGGCACCAGCCAGCTGTTGAATTCGCGCTGTGCGCCCTCCTGCCAGGAGTAGCGGCTCCTGACGGCAAAGCGCGACCGCAGCCCGATCTGCACCAGCTCGTCGACGTGCTGGTCCTGCGCCATGATCTTGCCGGCGGCATCCATGATCATCGCCAGGCGATGCTCGAAGCCCGGATCGCAACTCGCCCCCGGCACCACCAGCTCGCCCACATCCATGGCGTGCGTCTCGGGGCCATCCGCGCGCACGATCAGATAGATGATCATGTCGCTGCTCAACACCAGCGACAGCGTCGGCGGGATATTGGCGAACAACATGCAGTGCCGATCCTCCTGGGTCAGCTTCGGGAATACCGGCAGCAGCGCGCGCTGCGTCGCGTTGAAGCTGGCGTCCGGATGCAGCGTGCCGTTGCGGCGCAGGTAGCCGGCGGTATCTGCGGGCAGTTCGGGAAAACTCGAGCGATCGCTCGGAACGAAATCGTGCAATGGACCGTGATGCAATTTATTGGCGTGATAGCCGTCGTTATTGTTTTCGAACATCACTTTCCAGTTCCACGGAAAATTCGTGGTCTGTGGCTGACCGACTTCCTCGGCGCCCTCCAGATCGTAGCGCTCGATGGCGGACTGCACCGCCTGCAGTCGTGGCTGCAAGGGTTGCGCGTTCGGATCGAAGTTCACGAATACGAAGCCGAGCCATACTTCGACCTTGAGCGCCGGCAGACGGATCGAGGACTTGTCGAAGTTGCGGGTCCTGTTCATGGCCGGACTGCTGCGCAGGCAGCCGTCGAGCGAGTAGGTCCAGTGGTGGTACGGACAAACGAAGCCGCGGGCATTGCCGCGGCCCTCGGCCACCAGCATCGAGCGATGCTGGCAAACCGCCGACATGGCCTGCAGCGCGCCGTCCAGGTCGCGACACACGATCAGCGGCTCGCCGACGATCGAACTCGTAAAGTAATCGCCAGGCTGATGCACCCAGGATTCGCGGCCGATGCACAGCCATTCGTGCTCGAACAGCGCCTGCTTCTCGAAGTCGTAGAATTGCCGGTCGGTGTAGCAGAGCGGCGGCAGTGATTCGGCGTCCTCGATCGGCAGCACGGAGCTGTCGAGAGCGGCGAAGAATTCATCGTTCATGAAGGCTGCTGGCATAGCGGGTCCGATTCTAGCTGGGAGCGCTCGCTCACCGCTTGACCGCGCGCGCATCACCGTGCCGCCATCAGGACGCGGTCCAGGGCGTTCGCGAGCGTGCTGACCATCCGCGCTGTTGCCGCGGATTCGCCGGTCTGCGCGCAGACGGATGTGGTGCGTCGCGTCAGCTGTTCGGCCTCCTCGGCCGGGCGACCCAGGCCGACGCACAGCAGTGGCCAGTCAGGGATGTCGAGCAGCAGGCCCGCTGACAGCAGTACGCCATTGCGGCGGCGCCTCTGCGCCAGCCCGGCGATCTTTCGCTGACCGACTGCCACCTCCCAGGAAGCAACCGCGGCAAAACACGCCCATGACAATTCGTCCCGTGGGTGCGCGCGCGACGGCGCCACGGCAAGCGCCGCAATGCCGTGAAATTGCAACGCGCCGGCGATCAATTCCCCCAGCCAGCGATAGCTGGCGGTCAACGAGCCTGCCAGCAAGCCGTGTTGCGCCGGCAGCACCACCGACAGGCCAAGCATCCATGGCCCGGTCAACACCGCACCGCCGCCGGAGCTTCGCAGCAGCACCGGCACCGGCACCGACGCGGACCGCCGTGCATCGGTCCATAGAGCGTGCTGGGAGCAGCCCAGCACGATCGATGGCTGCCGGTATTGCCACAGCCGCCACGCGGGTTCCAGCAGCCGCTGTGCCAGTCGTTGCTCGTTCCAGGTTTGCTCCTCGCGTGCAACCTCACAAACTTCGGTCATGCGGTTCGCATGATTGCCAGCGGCTGGCCCTGGGCGAAGGTTCCCTGGGCCGGTACCAGGATCCGTTCGACCACGCCGGCCGCCGGCGCCACTACCTCGTGATTTGCCTTCACCAGCACGACATTGACCAACGGCTGCTCCGCCGTCACGGCATCACCTTCTGCGACCAGCCAGCTGTCGACCAATGCCTCGGTACCGGGCTCCACTTCGCGCCAGAACTCCTCTGCCACCACGACATCGCGGGTACTCATGCCGCGGCTCGTACCGACTGCATCACCTCTTTGGCTGTGCTGACGATGGAGTCGACCTGCGGAATCACGAACTGCTCGAGCGGCCGGCTGTAGGGGATCGGCACATCGGGGACCGCGAGTCTGCGTACCGGCGCCTTCATCGAGACGCTGTCGAGATTCTCCGCCACCAGCGCCGCTATCTCGCCCGAGAGACCAAAACTCAGATAATCCTCATCGACCACCAGCAGCCGACCGGTCTTGCGTACCGATTTCAATACGGTGGCGCGGTCGAGCGGCACGAGCGTGCGCAGATCGATGAGCTCCACGTCGATACCCGCATCGGCCAGCGACTGCGCGGCCAGCACTGCCTTGTGCACCATCTGGCTCAGCGTCACGATGGTCAGGTCGGTGCCCTTGCGGACGATTTTGGCTGCGCCGAAAGCAATCGCGTAAGGCTCGGCCGGCACTTCGTTTGAGCTGCCCTCGAAGTAGGCCATCCAAGGCAGGCCCATGATGCCCTTGTGAAACAGAAACACCACCGGATTGTTGTCGCGGATCGACTCAATCATGAGGCCCTTGGCATCGTAGGCATTGGACGGCACGACCACTTTCATGCCGGGCATGTGCGCGAAGGTGGAGTACAGGCATTGCGAGTGTTGCGCGGCATCGTTATAGCCGCCGCCGATGGCCGTCATCAGCACCATCGGCAGCGAGATGTTGCCACCCGCCATGTAAGTGTTCTTCGCCATGTGGTTGTAGATCATGTCCATGCAGACGCCGAAGAAATCGACGAACATCAGTTCGACGATCGGGCGCATGCCTTCGGCGGCCGCACCGATGGCAGTGCCGATGAAGGCGGTCTCGGAGATCGGTGTGTCCATGATGCGCTGCTCGCCGAATTTGGCCAGCAGGCCGCCGGTGGCGCCGAATATGCCGCCGTATTTTCCAATGTCCTCTCCCATCACGAAAATCTCCGGATCGCGTTCCATCTCCTGTGCGATCGCCTCGGAAATAGCCTGTGCCATGGTGAGCCGACGTGCTTTTACGGTATTCATCGCTCTGTCTCCATTGTCAGTTCGAGGCTTCAGTGAAAGACGTGCTGGAGCGCGTCTTGTGGCTGCGGATACGGACTGGCGCGGGCGTAATCGTAGGCTTCCGCAATGCGCAGACTGATGCGCGCGCGCATCGCGCCGTCGGCCGCGTCGTCCAACAGCTTCAGGCCGCGTAGCTGCGAGCCGAGTTTCACGATCGGATCGCTCTTGCGCAGTTCCGCCACCTCGCCCGCGGGCCGATAGGTTTCAGGATCTCCCTGAAAATGGCCAAGGTAGCGATCGGTCTTCACTTCCAGCAGCGTCGGGCCTTCACCCCGTCGTGCCCGCTCGACTGCCGCGCCGGCCGCTGCATATACCAGCAGCGCATCGTTCTGCTCGACCAGGGTGCCCGGCATGCCGTAGGCCGAGGCGCGGTCGGCGTTCGAGGCGATCGAGGTGGAAACCGATTTCTCGACCGAGATCGCGTATTTGTTGTCTTCGCAAACAAAGATCACCGGTAGCTTCCACAGCGCCGCGAGGTTCAGCGACTCGTGGAAGACCCCCTGGTTCGCGGCACCTTCGCCGAAGAAAGCCACGGCCACCGCATCCGTGCCACGCTTCCTGGCCGCCAGGGCCGCGCCGCAGGCCGGCGGCATGGAAGCGCCGATGATGCCGCTGCAGCTGAATTTATGGGCTGGATCGAACAGATGCATATGCCCGCCCTTGCCACGGCCGAGACCGGTCGCCTTGCCGAACATCTCGGCCGTCATGGGCTTGAGCGGCACGCCCTTGGCGATTGCGAAGTGATGCGGACGGTGAGCGCCGACCACGGTGTCCTGCGTGCGCAGATGCGCACAGACGCCCACCGCGACCGGTTCCTGACCAGCGGCCAGGTGCATTTCCCCGGGAACCGGGCCGGCGCCGATATCGAAAGCCAGTCCTTTCTGGATACGCGGCGGCAGTTTTCCTTCGAGGTAGATCTTCGCCATGGTCTCCTCGTATTCGCGTATCTCGATCATCTTCTCGTACATCCAGAGCAGGTGTTCGTTGCTGGGTTTCATTGTGAGTCTCCGGGACCAAGGTTAATGACGCGCAGGACTACCAGCGAATGGTCGCCTTCTCGGTCAGCCCAACCAGGCCGACCATGATCAGCGTGCTGATCGCGGAGACGAAGATCGCGGCCCACATCTGCTTCAAATTGAGATAGGCGGTCGCCATCACGATGGTTGCCCCGATGCCGTGACTGGTTCCCATGAATTCCGAAACGATCGCGCCGACCATCGCCGCCGTGATCGCCAGCTTGGCGCCTGAAAACAGGTAGGGCAGACTTGAGGGCAGGCGCAGCCGGATGAAAATGTCACGGCGCGATGCGGCCATCGATTGAAACACCTCCAGCGCCTGCGGATCGACCGCCTGCAATCCGCTCATGGCGTTGATCAGCATCGGGAAGAAGGCGGCTACCGCGGCAACGATCACATGCGGAATGGCGTTGAAGCCGAAGGCAACGATCAGTGCCGGTGAGATGGCCACGATCGGGGTTACGTTCAGCAGCAATGCGACCGGCACCACGGCGGCTCGCAGAAAGGAAAAGTGAATGACGGTGATCGCCAGCAGCAGCGCCAGCGCGCTGCCGAACAGGAAGCCGATCAGAGCGGCGTATACCGTGACCCAAAGATTGGCGAGATAGAACTGCGGACGCGACCACAAATCGCCGGCCACCTCATCGAGCGGCGGCAGGATGCTCTTCTGATGAGCGGCGACCAGCTGCCACGCCACCCCCAGCAACAGGAACGTCAAGGCCGGCGCCCACAGTCTGCCGCTGCCGCGCCAGAGCGCCGCGGCCGTCATGCGCCAGCCTCGCGACCCATGCGCAGGCGCTTCTTCAGCTCCATCACCAGCTTCAGGAAGGCGGCGCTCTCGGCGATCTCCGGCGGTCGTGGCCGCGGCAGATCGATATCGATGATCGCCTGAATGCGTCCCGGTCGCGGCGTCATCACCACCACCTTATCCGACAGCAGCACCGCTTCGCCGGCCGAATGGGTCACGAACAGCACCGTCTTGCGATGTCGCTCCCAGACGTCGAGCAGGTGCCAGCCGAGTGAGTCCCGGGTCAATTCGTCCAAGGCCGAGAACGGCTCATCCATCAGCATCAGGGGAGCGCCTAGCACGAAACCACGGGCGAGCGCGGCGCGCTGGCGCATGCCACCGGAGAGCTGCGCCGGACGGGCGTCGGCGAACTCCGCCAGGCCCATCTCGGCCAGCACCTCCTGCGCATCCTGTGGCACGCGCTCAGCAGGCAGCTGCCGGTCGGCGCGACGATTGATGAATTGCGACAAGGCCACGTTGGCGCGCACCGTCAGCCACGGCAGCAATGCCGGCGACTGCGGCACCCAGCTGACATTCTTGTAACGCGAGGCCTCGGCCGGCGTCTGGCCGAACAGCGATACCTGGCCGCCGCTCTGCTGTTCCAATCCGGCTACGATTCGCAGCAAAGTCGACTTGCCGCAGCCGGACGGCCCAAACAGCGTGACAAATTGCCCCTGTTCCACGGTAAGGCTGATGTCCGTGAGCGCCTGCAGCGTGGAGTCGCCGCGCCGGAAGTTCTTGTGAACGCGCTCGAGGCAAATGGCGTCGCTGCGCGTGGTTGCTGGCGCGCTCGCGCCGCGCTGCGGTGCTACATCCATATCACCAGCTTGCCGAAGAACTCGTCCGACTCGAGCCGCTGTTCGGCCAATGGCAATTCGCTGAAATGCCAACGACTATCGATGACGATGCGAAGCTGGCCGCCGGCATAGGCCGCGACCACGGCGCGCATTTCCGCCGCCGTGTAACCGCCATGTCCCAGCAGCGACTTACCCCACTGAAACAGGCTGGTGTTCTTGAAGCAGGATTGAATGCCCGCTGTGCTGCCTGACAGGACGACTCTGCCGCCAATCCGGCAGCCGTCGATGGCCTGCTGCAGAAAGGGACCGCCGACGTGATCCCAGACGAAGTCGACGCCGACTTCGTCGGTAAATCGGCGCGCTTCGACCACCCAGTCGGATTTCGAGCGATCGATGACCAGATCGGCGCCGATGGTGCGCGCGGCCTCAAGCTTGGCCGCGCTGCCGACCGTCGTGATCACCCGGCAGCCTCGATCGCGCGCGATCTGGATGCCGGCGACGCCAAGGCCGGAACCGGCGCCCGGAATCACCACGGTCTCTCCGGACTGGATGCGTCCAACGCCGAGCAGACCATGCCAGGCGGTGACCGAAGCGACCGGCACACAGGCCAGTTGCTCGAGTGTCGTGAGCGTGGAATCCGCCGCGATGCAGTTCCTGGCGGGGACGGCGACATACTCCGCCAGTCCACCGTCGCGGCTCGAGCCGATGGTGCGAAAATTTCTGCAATACATCGGCAGATCGGCGCGACACATGTCGCATGTGTGGTCCAGGTCGGACGCGTCGCAAGTGACCACCGGGTCGATCACCACCGTGGTGCCGATGAGAGCGGCGGCCGCGGCGGATCCGGCTTCGGCGACCCGGCCGACGATGTCCATGCCGGCGATGTGCGGCAGACGAAAGGCGGCCACCAGCGGTTGTCGCCGTTGCAGCACATCGAGCCGATTGAGTGCGCAGGCAATCACCTTGACGATGACTTCATCGTCGGCCGGCACGGGCCGGGCGACTTGCTGCAGCCTTCTGACTTCGGGCCCGCCAAAACCGGTTTGAACCCAGGCCTTCATGGCGCCGGCCATAGCAGCGTCTTGCCGTTGTAGATGGCGTCGAGATACGAATTGTCGTGCGCAGCGGCGACCACGGGTGCGCGGCTGACCAATTTGGCACGCACCAGCATGTCCGCCTCGGGCTGCCACTGCGCATCGGCGATATGTCCCAGCGCGGTGTTGGCCGGTTGGCTATCGGCAATCAGTTTCGCCTCGATATTCCAACGCTGCCTGCTGCCGGCGAGGTCGAATCCGGCAGTCGACAACGTCTGCGCGAAACCCAGGGCGCGCTCGAGATTGCCGTCGGACTGGCTGATCCATTCGAAGGCATGCAGGGTGGCGCGCAGAAAGTCCTGCACCGCGGTCGGATGCGCGGCGGCCCATTTCTTGTTCGCCACCAGGACATTGAAGGTCGAGTGGATGCCATAGGCTTGCGGATCCCACTCGGTGACCGGATATCCCTGGGCCGCGAGCACCCGGGGCTCATTCGACTTGTAGGCGATCAGTGCGGCGACATTGCCGTTTGACAAGCTGGCCGGATTGAAGCCGACGGAAACAAAATTGACGGACTCCACCGGCACATGTGCCGCCACCAGCATCGCCGCGATCTGCGGCGCCAACGACACCTTGTAGCCCACCGTCTTGCCCGACAGCGCGGCGAGCGATTTGATATCGCTGCTTTTAAGCGTGATCAGTTCAATGGCGCTGGTGTTACCGTAGGTGGCGAGCGCGGTGATGGCGGCACCGTTGTCGATGGCCACCAGCACACTCGAGGCATCGCCGAGCCCGGCCAGCTGCGCGGTGCCGGCGCTGACCAGCTGCGCATTGGTAGAGCCGGGCTCGACGCTCACCTTGAGGCACAGGTCGTCGAAATAGCCGAGCTGCTTGGCCGCCAGCACATCGAGGATGCCGCTGGTGGCCGCATAGGCGAACGAGGTCAGGAAGGTAATGGATCCGGCGGCACGATTCTGCGCGCAGCGCTCGGCGCTGATGGGCGCGGCTGCCGCTTTGACCGGGTTT